>Ga0302125_10000043_pt1 | contig 68784 bp, 51 predicted proteins | sample CB4_surface_MG_FD_203111 | JGI IMG/M metagenome (GOLD analysis project Ga0302125, IMG submission 203111) | Marine microbial communities from Western Arctic Ocean, Canada - CB4_surface | ecosystem: Environmental > Aquatic > Marine > Oceanic | place: Canada: Western Arctic Ocean | collected... | reverse complement strand
TTGGTCAAAAGCTCAAACCCTTGATTGATCAGATGCGTATCGACGCGCTAGCAGCGGAGGTTCTGCACGCAGATGAGACCACCGTTCAGGTGCTGAAAGAACCGGATAGACGCCCGGACCAAAAGTCCTACATGTGGGTGCAGAGTACTGGTACGGGACCATCGATGGTGATTTATCACTATGCTCCCGGCCGATCAGGAGAAGTGGTAGATCACTTGTTCGGAGATTACCGTGGCACCCTGGTGACAGACGGCTACGCCGCCTACCAAAGGCTGACCCACGCTTCCCATGCAGGTTGCTGGGCGCATGCCCGCCGCAAGTTCCACGATGCTTTGCAGGTGCAAAAAGGTCAACGTACGGGCAAAGCTCAGGTGGGGTTCAACTTTATCCAGCGTTTGTTTGTGCTGGAGCGCCAATGGGCGACCTTGTCCACAGAGCAGCGCCTTGAGCAGCGTCAACTGACTGCACAGCCGCTCATTGACGGCCTTGCGCAATGGTTTCAGAAGTCCCTACCGTTGATCACGCCAAAGTCTCAATTAGGTCGCGCGATGATTTACCTGCACAAGCAGTGGGGCAAGCTCACGGTTTTTTTGCAATCAGGCGACGTGCCGATCCACAATAATCAGGCCGAGAATAAAATCCGCCCGTTTGTGATTAGTCGAAAAAATTGGATGTTCAACGACTCGGTCAAGGGTGCAGAATCCAGCGCCGCGATCTACAGTTTAATCGAAACAGCCAAGGCCAACGATCTGGCCCCGGACATGTACCTGAGATGGTTGTTCAATACTTTGCCGAATGCCGATACAACAAGCAGCAAAGCGCTTCGCGCCTTACTGCCTTACGGCGTTGATCCGGATATGATTGTACAATCGTTAGCGGATAAAGCGTTGAGTGACTAGGTACAGATAATTAGCCGCTTACAAAGCACTCTCCACTTTACCTAAAAATAAAGGAGCTGAATGAAACTCGTCTATTCCCACCCCAATTCCATGATCCTTGGCAGCATGTCTAGTGCGTTGAACCACGAAGGCATAGCAACCGAGATCCGTAACGATATCCTTGGTGGCGCAACCGGAGAAATTGCGCCCGGCGAAACCTGGATAGAGCTTTGGATCCTGAATGAGGCTCAATATGAAGCCGCCACGCTGCGGATTAAAGAAATACTAGCGCAACCTGAGCGTGATGACTGGTTGTGTAATCGCTGCCAAGAACTCAATCCAGCAACTTTTGATGTGTGCTGGCAATGCTTTGACCCTGTCTGAAAATCCTGTTTCTTGGGGAATAGGCTTTTTTTCCACCTCTGTCTTTTTGAATTCAATAACCGACCGGTAAAATGTATCAGCGCTTAATCAACGAAGAGCTCATTACTAAAAGCCCTGAGAAAAAACCCTGAAAATAAACCCTGAGAATAAACCCTTAACCTTGACGCCCTTGACGCCCTTGACGCCCTTGACGCCCTTGACGCCCTTGACGCGATTCCTCAACAACTTTACCTGATCTCAGGGTTAGCTCTATTGTCGGTATCACGGCGGATAAGAGTCTCAGGATATACGCTGCGCTGTTTTCTAAACCTGCCCCCAGGGTATGCATGGTTGCACTTATAAAAACTTTGCATATCGAGCCTCACGCCGCAAATCTTATTTTCAAAATTCGAGCGACAACAACCTCTGCAAAGCAGCAAGGTCACAGCTTTTAAGGTTAACAATATTGGTGTGGATACAGCAATTTCCGGCAACAAAGAACACAACCTTCTTTCCGTCGGGACTGATGATTGGCTTATAGAGCACGCCTCAGACTCCTGACCACCAGGGCCAGGCTATCCGATCGATGAGTGCCCTGCCGTCTGCCGATATCACCATCGCCATACCTGGCAATGCACTCTCAAACCGGAATACGATACGCAAACAACTCCAATGCTTCATCTTCATCTTCATCTTCATCTTCATCTTCACGGGAATCGAGATAGGCTACTATCCTATGTAAAGCACATCTGTAGGTTTTGCCGTGATCCCACGTCGATCGACTCGGACAAGGGTACTAGTTCAAGGAAGACCCTTACCAAGGTCAAACTTGAATCCAGAAAAAACCGTCGAAATTTATCAAGACATATCATGTATAAATTACCCAGGCATATGGCTTAACCTCAGGTTAGAAAAACAACCACCCGGGCCAACTGTCAGAAATAGAACGCAGATCATGCGAACAACATCCTGTAATCGTGAGGTGCTTTATGGCTTCTGCCAATTGATCAAGAGAGCAGTAAAACGGAGCCTTGAATTTCGTTGCACTGCGCCTTATCTTGCCTATTGCAGTTCAACAGCCAAATTGGGCGCCACTTGAGCGCGTTACCGTCCGAAAAGCAGGCTGCCGGAGCATTCAGAATTTAACCGCAGCAAGGTACAAAGGACTCGGTGAACCGGTAAATTGAGTATGGAATCAGAAGACCACAAGTTGTTTTCGAAACCTACCTATCAATGGTACGTCGTGATTCTTTTGACGACTGTTTATGTCTTCAATTTCATCGACAGAAACATCTTGGCGATCCTCGGGCAGTCGATTAAAGACGATCTGATGATTAGTGATACTGCATTCGGGTTTCTGGGAGGCATTGCCTTTGCCATTTTCTATACGTTTATGGGCATTCCGATTGCGAGGCTTGCAGATAGAAAATCGCGTAAAACGGTGCTTGCCGTCTGTCTGGCAATCTGGAGCGGGATGACCGCAGTGTGCGGCCTGGCACAGAACTTTTTGATGTTGCTATTAGCGCGTATCGGCGTTGCCATCGGTGAAGCCGGGGGCAGCCCGCCGTCACATTCCATCATCTCGGACTTGTTTCCGGTTTCCAGGCGAGCCACTGCGCTGGGCATTTATGCGCTTGGGATTCCCATTGGCTCGGCGGTTGGTTTCTTGGCCGGAGGGTGGATCAATGAAATTTTTGGTTGGCGGACAGCCTTTTTTGTCGTTGGAATTCCGGGCTTATTACTCGCACTGTTTGTTTATCTCACCATAAAGGAACCACCACGAGGGTTTTCTGAGCGGGTAGAGGGTCAGATCGATCCCACGCTGGAAGACGAACCGCCACCCGTGGTGGACGTGTTAAAGCTGTTATGGTCCAAGCGAAGCTTCCGGTATATGTCTATTGGCGGCGCACTGCATGCCTTCGTAGGTAACGGTATCGGGCTTTACATCCCCATGATGTTTCAGCGAAGCCATGGGCTTGGTACCGGTGAGATTGGTACTTGGCTTTTTGGTCTTGGATTCTTTGGCATGGTTGGCACATTTGGCGCTGGTTACCTATGTGATCGGTTGGGTGAGAAAGACCGGCGATGGTATATGTGGTTGCCCGGCATCATGACTCTATTGCATGTGCCTTTCGCCGCTTTTACCTATCTCTACCATGACCCTCAAATCGCATTAATGGTTTATGCCATTGCTTATATTCTCGGTCACGGATACCTAGCACCGACTTTTGCCATGACTCAAAGTCTGGTGCCACTGAGGATGCGAGCGCTGGCCGCAAGTATTTTGTTATTCATTCTCAATATCATTGGACTCGGGCTTGGACCACAGATCGTAGGGATATTGAGTGATACTATCAATTTAACGACGGACTTGGGGGTAAACTCGCTCCGTTGGGCGATGGTAAGCGTCCTTATCTTTAACATTATCTCAGCGGTGTTATACATAATGGCCGGGCGCACGGTCGTTGCGGACATGCGTTAGCCGATTAGAGTTGGTTGAAGGCCGAATTAATCGGCTCCGCCATGGGCGTTCGAAATGGCGTTAAATTTGAAGACACCCATCCAGATAAAGTCCTTTCTGTGATCTCAGGGGGATCAGGTTGGTTCGGGACAAACAATGTTGAGCATTACCATTAACATGCCACTGCTGACGCTCTCGCAAAGCGAGTCAATTTTGGCCCACTTGCTCGTGTGATAATACCAACGGTTGAGCAAGATCCAACCGATGAACTGATCGCAGCGATGCAAGGAGTTTTGCAGAGTAATGATCTCGATGCCTGGGCACCAGTCGCGATAGGGCTTTACAACATTATCAACTTGCCATCAAACAGACGCTTTGACACTCGAGTCCCCGCGTCTGGAATTGCTGGCGAACATGATCAGGAGCGAAGGAATCTATAAAAAATGACAGGAATTGTGAACGAGTGCGGATCGGTACCAGTTCGCGCATCAGACCAACTGGGTGCCCGCTCATTCCTGTTGACCAAGAACAGACTCACCGCGATGTATTATCTAATCAAACTTTGGATTACGCTCACATGAATTTCGACCGCAAGATGTTGACGTAATGACCCCTGTACATCCTTTTTTCAATAAGAACGTTGAAGAACTCTTTGAAGTGTTCGATACGAACCTGCCTTTTCGACACCTGGTGCTGGATAGCTTTCTAGATGAATCGTTTTGCCAAGGTCTCGTGGAGAATTTCCCCTCTTTTTCAAACTCGAATTCATTCAACGAAAGCGGTCTTGCGGGGGGTAAAGCGGTTGACGAAAACCTAAAAGACATCGGCGCCCAATACCGTGAATTTGACGCCCTGCTCAGCAGCGTTAAATTCAGACACTTTTTATCTGGAATAACAGGCGTGCACGACCTGCTCTATGATCCCTACTACTATGGCGGTGGTACCCATGAAAACTTATCAGGGCAAGAGCTTGACCCACATATCGACTTTAACTATCACCCAAATACCGGTTCCCATCGCAGGTTAAACCTAATCCTTTATCTGAACAAAGAATGGCGCCGGAATTGGGGTGGAAACCTTGAACTGCATTCAGACCCACGAGGCGGTGACGGCTCGGTGATTGAGATCGAACCAATTTTTAACAGAATGGTGATTTTTGAAACAACAGAACACTCTTGGCACGGGTTTAAGCGAATAGCGTTACCGAATGAATTGAGTCAGATGTCCCGCAAATCTATCGCCTTGTATTACTATTCCGCCACACGACCCGAGGCAGAAACCGCAGCGGAACATTCAACCGTTTATGTCGACCGGCCGATACCCGAAACGATCAACCCCGGGCAACGATTAACCCCTGATGATTACCACGAATTAAAACGACTGATCACAAGAAGGGATCACCACATTTCGAGACTTTATAAAGAGAAGGAGGCCTTAACACAGCAAGTCTTGCGCCTGTCATCTATTCTGGAGAAAGTTAAGCGGTATGCAGGGCCACTGCTCTGGATAAAAAACCTGCTCAAGTAACGTAAAGTGGTCGGGTGATTATTGCATGAACTATTAATATCACGATGGCTGGCAACTCAATTTACTAATGGTGATACATTTTTCCTCCCAAGTTATTAATCAATAATTGATAAGACCCGGTATGGCGGACTAAAACTCACTTTTTGAGTGGCTCGAAGAATCTGTTTTTTTCCAAAATCTGATGCTGGTGTGTTCCAGCAGCGTCAATAGAGGTCGCAATGCCCGTCAACGGATAGCTTGCGGTTCAAGGAAGGAGGCCTTTTGATCACCGGGTTATATTTTCGAGCTTCTGGTGCACATCAAGCCGACCAGCGTCATGCTTAAATGGACTTTTATCGATACAAAGGGTCACTGCGGGTAAACTGACGGTTCGATCAATGAGAAAAATAAAATGATAAAAGTAATTTCTTGGGGCATCGGAATAATACTCAGCGTGCCTATCTTATATTTGGTATTGCTCTACGGTGCTTCGGAACTTGGAGGCGAGGTGGTAATTCTCGACAGACCAGAAGTCAGTGGTGAAGAAAGCCAGGTCCGAATTTGGATCGTCGATCAAGGCGGCACCTCATGGATTGAGCATGGTGATACCGAATCTTTCTATCTTGCTGCATTGGCTGAATCACCAAGGGTGGTTCTTCGCCGAAACGGCGAAACCGTAAGTTATGTCGGCAAACCGGATCACGACGCCCACGATTTGTATCACAAACTAAGACGGGAAAAGTATCGCTGGGCTGATCAGTTAATTGCGCTTCTTACCGGCGGGAATACTGCGTGTGAAGGCGTACCCGTTCGATTACAGCTTGAAGGTTAGGGGAGTAAAAGTGGTCGGGAAGCAATTTTTAGTACGTCAAATTCTTCGGTAATAAGCTATACGGCAATCAACTGGGTATTCAGGCGATATGTGGGCCTATGGGCCTATCTATATCAGAGCCTATCCATATCAGGGCCTATCGATATCAGAGCCTACCTATATCAGGGCCTATCAATATCAGGGCCTATCAATATCAGGGGCTATCAATATCAGGGCCTATCGATATCAGGGCCTATCCATATCAGGGCCTATCCATATCAGGGCCTATCCATATCAGGGCCTATCAATATCAGGGCCTGTCCATATCAGGGCCTGTCCATATCAGGGCCTATCAATATCAGGGCCTGTCCATATCAGGGCCTATCAATATCAGGGTCTATCAATTCGTGATTTACAGGGTCTTTTATTGTTGTCGCTTTGGTTATTTTCCTTACATTAGCGCTGACAATGCTGGTCCCGAGCAGGGTAATGGATGATGAAGAAATAGATCTCGACCGAATCTAGACCGAATCTATTTTGCCTCGTCTCATAGCGTCTTCTTTTATTTTGCGCTGCATTGGGTACAGATTACCGACCTAAAGTTGGCGATGCGCCACTGGCAGGCTCATGCCAATGATGCTCGCTGTCGTTCTGATAGGGATGACGACCAACCACAAAGGCGCCCACTAAGGGCTGCTGCTAGTCATTAAAGATCAACGAATTACTTTCGTGTTTACTCTCTGGCTAAAAAGCCAAATTTAACCGCGATGGCGCCACCAACCCTGGTCTTCACCACCGAAGCCTCCAGGCTCCCTGCCTGTTGGAACCGGCATCACTTTGAACCGATCTACGCGGTCAACATTGGCCTAAAAAAAAAGCGCCAGGCGCAGCACCGGGAAATTTCCCGCGGCAAACTGACTTGGATTTCAAACGAAAAAGTCACGAACCGCCGCCAAATATAGCGCAAACTGCTCCCGACGAATATTGTGACCTGCGCCAGGAATGTGATGTGCACTGAAACTATTATTGTCCCGAACAAGGCGGTCAACGACGACTTGCTTTAACATCCCGCCGCGATCTTCATCCCCGTGAATCACCAAAGTATCACACTGAATTTTAGCAACGTTGTCGCGCCAGTCGCGATACTTCATCCCTGAAAGCGCATCTAAACCTACCTGCCGGTTGGATTGAACCCATGCAGGAAACTCATCATCACGCCAATCAGGATGCTGCTTCTTACCCATGGCCAATATTGCTTCGTCGGACATACTAGAAACACTTTGCAGAAATTTTTTAAACCCTTCCCGCCGTTTGTCCGCCTTGGCATCGTCTTCAACACCTGGGTCTTCGGCCCAGGGTGGATCCTCAAGCGCAATCTTACTGACTAAACCAGGATACCGTGCGGCCAAACCAGCAACCGTGCCCGCGCCCATAGAATGGCCCAACGCAAACGTTGGCCCAATGCTTAGAGCTGTAATAACTGCCGCAAGATCGTCTGTCAGATCATCTGATGAGCAAATACCCCGCCCAGATTGTCCATGATTCCGCGCATCCACCATAATCAGATCGAACTCAACTTCCATTTCACGCGCTACCCGACCCCAGCACAAGCCGTTGTCGCTAAACCCATGCGCCAGCAACAGTGTTGGCTTGCCTGTACCGCAGGTCCTATAAAAGTGAATCGGCAATCCATTTACGGACACATCACCTTCGATCCATTGATTCATTGTCATTTAGGCCTGCTAAAAGGGAAACAGTATCACTGATCGCTAGCGTCTCTATCTAGTGTAAACAGTCATCTCACGCTAATGATGATCATGACCAGCGGTCGCGGCCATAGCACTCGAGCTTAACTGGGTGACTGACGGGACAAAAAGTGCGCTCAAACGGCTCTAAAAAATTTAGCTTTTACTCCGATCTTCGAACAGTAAGCTCATTATCGAAACATGCTGTTTCCAAACGGGGGGTATCTGTACAGATGCGGTTTTAACTTGATTATGGTACCTTCCCCACGCTTCCTTTTCGGTGCAGTCAAAGTAACTCGTGAAGTCCACCTATACCATCGCCGTCGTGACCACCGTCGTGCTCGTCACCTGGTTGATATCGGGCCAATTAGCTGTACCCGAAGCAACCAGTGATGCAGAGGTAGCAAGCCCACACCACAACGCTATACCACGGGTTCAAACTCGCTTAAGTCAGGCTATGCCCTACACCGTTAAAATAACGGCCAGCGGGCAGACCGAAGCCAAACGGCTGGTGAAGTTACGTGCAGAGTCCAGTGGACGCATCGTCAATCTGCCAGTAGAAAAAGGAACCAGGGTAAAAAAAGGCGAACTGCTTTGCCAGTTAGCCCTGGATGATCGCCAGATCAAACTCGATGAAGCCCGGTCCAATTTGCGTCATGCGCGTCTTGAACATCAAGGCCTGACAAAGCTTTCCAAACAAGGCTTTCAGGGAGAGGTGCAAATTGCGGCCGCTGAAGTCAGGCTGATTAAATCCAGAGCAAACCTCAAACTTCAGGAGCTGAATTTGGCGCATCGTCAGATCATTGCACCCTTTGAAGGACTTGTTCAGGAACGACCGATGAATATTGGCGATTACCTGCAATTGGGGCAGGTTTGTGCAGAAGTGCTGGACCCGGACCCACTACTGATCGTCGCCCATGTCACGGAACAGGAACTCGGCGATATCACGCTAGGTGGTGACGCAACTGTCGCTATTCGTGGTGGCGTGCACCGCGTGGGAAGAGTGTCGTTTATCAGCCATGCTGGCGATCCAGTAACACGAACGTATCGAATAGAAATTGAGGTAGATAACAGCGACTTCTTGCTGCGTGATGGGCTTTCCGCAGAGGTGGTTCTCACGCAGGGTACCGTGATGGCTCACAATGCATCACCCGCTTCACTATCGCTAGATGATGCTGGCGCCATTGGCGCAAAAGTTGTCGACGCCGATAACATTGTTAGATTTATTGAAGTTCAGATTGTCAGCGATACCGCTACCGGCGTTTGGTTAACGGGTTTACCTGCTACCGCGGAGGTCATCACTGTCGGTCAAGAATTAGTATTTGCCGGTCAACAAGTTGAGACAGTACCCGCGAAAGAATTAAACAGCGGGAGTTAATATGCACGCCATCATTGAAACTGTCATTAAACATCCACGCACCACCCTGAGCGTATTAGTCATGCTGTTGTTTGCTGGCATTGTCGCCAGAGCTACCATCACCGTCGAAGCTGATCCGGACATTACCATTCCGTTGGTGTTGGTAACAATTCCACACATTGGCATCTCTCCAGAAGATGCAGATCGGCTGATTGTCAGGCCGATTGAAGCAGAAGTACGGTCACTCGAAGGCATCGAAGAGGTGAACGCCTATGCAAGAGAGGGACTTGCAACCATTGCATTGAAATTTGATATTTCCTTTGATCCTGATATTGCGATATCAGAAGTACGCGCGGCTGTGGACCGAGCACGTGCTGAACTCCCCAGCACGTCTGAAGAGCCCATCATTAAAGCCATTGGTATCTCGGACTATCCTGTTATCGCGGTCAGCCTTGCGAGTAGGACAGTGTCAGAACGAGTCCTGTATCAAAAAGCCGTTGAACTAAAATACGCATTGCAGTCGATTCCAGCAGTCACTGAGGCACGCCTGTCCGGGCATCGCGAAGAGTTACTTGAAGCCACCATTGACCCGGCAAAGCTAGAACACTACAAGATTTCGCAACAGGACTTGTTCAACGCAATACGCAACAACAACTCACTAATTGCAGCAGGCGCAATGGACACAGGACAGGGCAGGTTTGCGATTAAGGTGCCAGGGTTAATTGAAAATCGGGATGATGTTTTCAGTTTGCCGATAAAGTCCTCGGGGGAAACCGTCGTCACACTGGACAAGGTTGCGTCCATTCGTCGCACCTTTAAAGATCGTGAAGCCTACACGGCTGTTAACGGATTACCAGCGATCACCGTTGACGTACTTAGACGTCCAGGTGAGAACGTGATTGATCTTAATGCAGAGGTCAGGCGACTGACTGCTGAAGTCACCAAGGACTACCCTTCCGAGATTTCCGTGATCTTTAGTCAAGATCAATCGCCCTTTGCAAAACAGCAGGTGACAGAGCTACAAGGAAATATCGTGACCGCCATGGCGCTGGTGATGATTCTTGTGGTCGCAGCCTTGGGCTGGCGCTCAGGTTTGTTGGTCGGGGCAGCAGTACCCACGTCATTCCTGTTTGCAATCACAGCCATCCATGCACTGGGACTATCATTCAACTTCATGGTGATGTTCGGCATGCTGCTTGGGCTTGGCATGCTGATTGATGGCGCTATTGTCGTCATCGAATATGCAGACCGAAAGATGTCCGAGGGCATGAGTAAAGAAACGGCTTATATTGCGGCGGCCAAACGCATGTTCTGGCCGGTGCTCGCCTCCACCGCAACAACGCTTGCGGCGTTTGTACCGCTGTTTTTCTGGCCGGGTACTTCTGGCCAGTTTATGCAGTACCTGCCTATTACGGTCTTTGCTGTGCTTTTTGGGTCACTGTTATATGCCTTGTTTTTTGGACCAACGATTGGCGCTCTTTTTGGCAAGGCTGGCAGTCTGGATGACGAGTCTGTAGCGCAACTCAAAATACTCGAACACGGGGATGTTTTAGAACTTCGCGGCATCACCGGGACGTACGCACGCTTTCTTCGCTGGCTGCTTAATTACCCTGTTATTATTCTGACCGTGACTTTTTGTTTTCTGTTCCTTATTTTCAAGGCCTATGGGAGCTACGGCGCCGGGTACATTTACTTCACGACCACTGACCCGACATTTGGCCGAGTCAGTATTAGCGCACGCGGTAACTATTCCAAAGCTGAGATCCAGGACCTGGTAACAACGTCCGAAGAACTACTGCTACCCATGAACGGTGTCAAAACCTACTTCACCAGCACAGGTCGTCCGCAGCAAGTCAGCTTTTTTGGCGGCGGCGCACCCGCTGACCAGGTGGGTAGTATATTTCTGGACATGGAAAATGCGAGGGCGCAAGGCACGACCGGAGAAAAAACCCTGGAAGCAGCTAGAGTAAAATTGGCGCCGATCGCTGGCATACAATTCGAAATTGTAGAACAGGAGTATGGTCCACCCACAGGTAAGGACATTCAGGTACAAGTCTCCTCTAAATACCGTGAAGACCTTGAGCCTACAGTCAAAAAAATACGGGCGCATCTTGATCAATTGGATACAGTACGGGACGTCGAGGACACCCGTGTGTTACCCGGTATCGAATGGGAACTGGTTGTCGATCGCTCAAAGGCAGCGTTGTTCAACGTCAATGTTAACGAGGTGGGTGCGGCGGTTCAGTTTGTCACCAATGGTTTATATCTGGGTGAATATCGTCCGAACGATGCGGAGGAAGAGGTAGAGATACGACTGCGGTATCCACTCTCGGAACGCAACATGGATTCGCTGGATCAATTGCGCGTTACGACAACAGCCGGATCAGTACCTGTCAGCAATTTTGTCGAGCGACGCGCAAAGAACAAATTGGACGCCATCGAGCGCGTGGATGGCGAATACATCATGACCATTCGTGCAAACGTGAAACCTGGCATCGTTGCCGACAACGAAGTGAAATCCTTGCAAGAGTTTGTTCAGAAAAATAATTTCGACCCTAGAATTCACATCATATTTCGCGGCGCGACCGAAGAGCAAAACGAATCCATAGAATTTATTGGCTTCGCTTTCATGATGTCGCTGCTGCTCATGTTTATTCTGCTAGTTGCACAATTTAACAGTTTTTACCAAGCCTCTTTAATTCTCTCTGCTGTTGTTATGTCAACCGCCGGCGTTCTTCTTGGGCTACTTACCTTTGATCAAACCTTTAGCGTGATGTTGACGGGTATCGGCATTGTTGCACTTGCCGGTATTGTCGTGAACAACAATATCATCCTCATCGACACTTACAACGAACTGCGTCGTGCAGGTGCGGAAGTAGTGGATGCCATTGTGAAAACCGGTGCCCAACGACTCCGCCCGGTCTTTTTAACCACCACCACCACCATTCTCGGACTGCTACCTTTAGCGACAAATGTGAGTGTCGACATCATCAATCGCGAGATTGTCTATGGTGGGCAGGTATCTGCCTATTGGGTGAAACTTGCCAGCAGCATCGTTTATGGCCTGACGTTTGCTACTGTACTGACATTAGTCGTCACCCCGTTGATGTTGGTGCTACCGGAGTATTTCAAGGTGCTAAAACAGAACGTTAGCATCAAGTTGCCGGCGTTAAACTTGCGTCGGAATCAAACCGAACACTAAAAAAATAGCTTTGCCGCTGGGTAAGGATAAGGAAACGAGGATATTCAGCCAATAAGAGTAGTATCGAACCAGACCGAATGGTCATTTTCTTCGGGCCAGGCCGAAGCTATCTTGCATGATCTCAGGGTCAGTTCGGTGCAAATCGGTTTTATTGAGCCCCTGGACGCATCGTTTCCCTGCGCGCAGCGGCAGGCGGCGAGCATCGCTTGTAACGATTGGAAAACCGAGCTACCGCCGCTTCGATCGAGATGACGAGTTCCGTTATACCAAGACTTGTGCCCGAATGACGTGAGGCGTTATCCCCCCACAACCTCCCGTCATCTTGAGCGCAGCCGATCGCTGAGTAAAAAGATCTCCTGCTCGCTATTAGGTTGGATATCTAACGAACGGTCAGTGAATGGCGACTGGGTTGATCACCGCCTGGACTGCTCCTTCGAAGCGAGGCTGCCCGAGTACAAATAAAAATTCGGTGACGCTGTCACGAGCCAGCTCTCTACTGTCCATATTTTCGAGTATGTAGACACCATTTTTGGCTAAAAGCTCGGGATGAACCGGGAAAACCTCACCATCTTTTTCTGCAGGGATCACTTCCAATGCCCAGTTGTCTGCGCCAACGGCGACGACACCCAATTGGGCAAGATATCGGGCGCCGCTTAGACCAAGTCCGGGTTGGCCTGCCATAAAGCGTTCAGGGTCAGCATCCATGATGTCCAGCCAACCGGTGTGGAGCAACACGACGTCGCCACTTTCGATCTGCACATTAGCCGCCTTTGCTGCACGCTCTATTTCCGGCTGGTTAATTGCCGTGCCCTCTGGCAGTGGGTTTTTTCCTAAAAGTTTAGTCATATCGAGCAGGATGCCACGAGTAACGATGGGTGGAAGATCGTGAATCGAAAACTTAGTAAGACCTTTAGGCGTTACAAAATCGCTAGCGTGGGTGGCATTATAGTAGACATGGTTTTCACCCATATGACCCAAGCCATCGATCTGACTGCCAATGCCCATCCAAAGGTTCATCAGGTCATCATTGCCTGTGGCTTGGTTGGTGCCTAGAGGCGTACCTGTGCCGTCATCTAACTGTAGGACCGTCATCGAATACGAGCGGGGTGGATAAGCCGGCGACGTTGGTCCCGTCGTCACGCCAAGCCGATAGGCCTTGCCGTGTTTGACCAGACGTGCCGCTTGCAATACTTTTTCAGGGCTTAGGTTGTTAATCGCGCCCAATGTGTCCTCTGCGCCGTATTTAGAAGTAGGCACCTCTGCGTATGAGGTACTGAGAATGCAGGCAGATGCAGCTAATATGAGTAAGCAGATGTTTTTCATGGTGACTCCACTGATTGTTGTGAAATTAGTTGTGAAATTAGTTGTGAAAAATGCCGAGTTACCTCGGCAGATGGTCTGCCACAGATGTCATCAGCCTAGCGTTGATCATCATAACAACGGGACCTTTGTTCCCGCTTTGCGGCAGGTAAGAATAAACCACGTTACCGCGCTCAATACCAGAAGGAGGAAAAGGAAGCTTAGCGGGCATATACGGCTTTTAGGCAGAGTACCAAGACCGACCCGATGATTTTTCGCTTATAAAAAGAGCGGAGCCGTTTTATTAGTCATGGTTAAACCCTGTCATGATTAACCCCTGTCGCGGCTTGCAACTACCGGCTGTTGACGTCCTTTTATACCCGTATGTCTACGGTCTGCTAAGCGACAATCTTCTTCAGCTCGCCGTTCTCGCGTTCAAAAGTTAGCGGATATTCTTGAGGTCGTTCATGGCTTGACAGCCTATATTGGCGTCACAATCAATGAGTTGGAAAAGGTCAGGCTTGGCAAGGTTAAAAGTAACGGCGGATTTGAAAAAGACATATTTCTCATTGCGGCAGATCCTTAAGGCAGCGCGTGGTCATTCTGACCTATAACAAAAGCTACAGGTGCTCTGAGACTTAATTCTAAGCTCTATAAGGACGTAATCGGGTTTGGAAATAGCTGAGATCGGTATCGTCACTCCTATGGCCCACACTGACAGGGGTTGGTGTCGCACACCGCACACCGCACACCGCACACCGCATACAGATTCCAGCTACGTTCTTCCCGCTTTGACCATTGCGTAACAGCCCTGCGATTCGCTAAGCGACACCTGACCTTTAACGAGTTTGAGTGGTGTGACTGTCAGGAGAGACTGGTTGCCATTTAGACCACGATTCGACAGCGTCTCCTAGATCGTTGAGTTTCGCGGTATAAGTTGAACACGCAAAGTTTTATCCAGAATATCCGATCAACGACCACCTCGATTACTTTCCGCTCTCGTAGCACGAAAAATTGAAAAAAGTTTCATCGTTAACGAAGTTCAAGTTCATGAGTTTCAGGTTTTCATAGGCGTCACTCAGTACCAGTGACGCGGCGCCTGTCCACGTATCACCGACAATATTGCTGATCGAATCTCTGCCCAAGAATACCGCTTCCCTTGGGCCAAGCGAGTCAAAGAACTGGACATCCTGCTGGCCGACAGGGTTACCGTTGGTGTCATAGAGCGTCCCTCGAATATTAGCTAGGGCTGTAACACCATCGTTGATGAAGCGAACGTAAGAAACGTCGAGCCCATCAGTCCCCTCCACGTTCTGCGCACTGGAGGTCCTAACGCAGTTGGTGTTGGTGACACGTCCACTTCTTGAAAGCTTGATCATCACCTCGAATTGATTGGTTGATCTAACATCCAGCATGGCAGGCCCCGTCCAGGGTAGCTCATTGAACCGCTGCTCAAGATCAGTCGACAACAAGACCAGGCGCCCCTGAGGTTCTATTAAACCTTCGTGAAGCGCAACATTACTTGCTCCGAGTTGGCTGCCGCTTTTATGGAAGAGTGTTCCAGTAAACGACAACGCTGCGTCCGAGGTATTGATGATGTGAGCTTCTGATAAATTCGGACGGGTAGACGCGGTCATGTGATATGCCCTGCCAAGATATGAACCGTTATCTTGGTTGTCTCCAACACCATTACTGTCCGCGTCTGCCCATTCCGAAGCATCTTGTGGAAAAGCATCACCGTTATCCCCAACGCCATCGCCGTCTGAATCTAATGTCTCAGTTGAATCTAAAGGAAACGCGTCAGCTTTGTCTAAGACGCCATCACCATCGTCGTCGTCATCGCACGCATTACCCTTGCCATCACCATCTGTATCCAACTGATTGACACTCGATACCAACGGGCAATTGTCCGCCTGGTCTAGAAAACCGTCGCCGTCCAAATCTCTTTCTTTTACCTGAGGAGTTAACTCAGCAATCTGATACATCGTTGTTCGGATTGATAGTGCTGCATCGGCGCCTAAGGACAAATCTGATCTGTCTACGCCGCAAGGTTGACCTTGACAGGAAATATCAGGGTTTGAAAAGTATTGAATATCCGGCCCGAAGTAGCGGTACCCAGATTGATAAGCCATTGTCGTGACAAATGAACCATTGATCCCATGACCCCGAGACCAGCCAAATGCACCCTTATTGCTCTCCTCGCGCGCGTCATGGCCCAGCCCTAAATTGTGCCCAAACTCATGCGTTAATGTACTGGAACGGCACCCTGCTGCAACAACGGATACGATCTGACTTCTTCGGGTAAATGCCATATCACCGTTAAGGTCTACTCCCGCCAAATCACCTATGCCACAACTATCGTCGCTTGGATCATCCTCTATGTAGAGCACCAACAGGTCTGCGCCAGCATCCTGACGCACAGCGTCGACACCCTCAAAAACACCGCTTTGATCTGCCACGGCGGAAATAGCGACTCGGCTGTCTAACCCTTCGTAGTTTGTCGATTGGGCTTTAACCAACCTGAAACGGGCGTTGATATTACTGTTGCGGAATGCCTGATTGCCCCACTCTAATTCGTGCAAGATCCTAGTCACAGGCTCATCATTATATTTTGCCGCAACCGCCGGTGTATAAAGCGCCATGACATCAATAACAAGGGTACCAGGTTGACTAAGGAAATCATTAGGATCCGTATTGAAGAGATTCTCATTAACATCACTCACATCGTCATCATCACTATCGACCAGGAAGTCGAAGGAATTAGCGGTAAACGGATGAGTGGAGATGACGTTGCCTTCTCTTGCTTCTATGCTCTCCCAGACCTCTACACCACCCTGTTCATTGCGGAGACTTAAGTGTGTGAAGGGATAGTTGGTCACGGGCCCCATGTAGTCTCCTTTAATTTCAATGTTCGTCAATGACGACTGCGCAGCAACAATAATTGACAGATTTTCTTTGTTAAGGCCATATCGAAAGGTTTGCCCCCAAAACTCTGCCGAAGAATAATTTCCCACAACCACACGACTAATAGTGACTGCCTCCAAGCTGCTGTTAACGACTTTAGGGATGCGCAGGGTCGCCTGATCGCCCGCTATTTCAAGCGTTGGTTTTCCTTCGAAGAAAAGCTTGTAGTTGGCGCTCTCCCCGCCTGTTTCTGGATCAGGAAAGTTCACCGGTTCGCCTAAACGAACCTTATCTCTCGTTAACCATTCACCATTCACTTTTTCTTCTAGCCCGAGCACGAGGTTAGTTTGACCCAGGCTGTCCAATGCGTTTGCTGAGGGTAACCTAAAGGCCACCGTTGCTTCAGTCCCGGCGCTATACTGCAAGCCTGGCTTTAGGGTTTCAGGGAAATATCTAAATGCTTGGATGCGATAGGAAAAAATGGGTAGGCCGCTGGAACTGCCTAGAAAAACACGTAGTTCACCACTCTCTGTGGCACCCGTATTAATGACCCCTGCAGTGATTTTTACGGCGGTCTGACCAACTCTTTCTGCCTGACAAGGGCAAACCAGCGACAACTCCGCCGCGTTAACTTGCCACGCCAGGCCCATCAGCAGGGTTAGAACGCCCACGAAAGGCAGCAACTTGCTCATTCTCTTTCCTCCGCTGGATTTTTAGGCCTTGGCGCTTCAATCACATCCCGTACTTGTTCAATAACGACAGCATCGTCTGCCGTAGGCCCTCCGAGTGACCTAGAGGACGCGAGCCATCCATATTCTTGGCCCCCGATGAGTTCGTATTCCCCATCAGGTGTAAACAGACTCATAAAGGTACTCTTCTCGCTCACCGTCAGCAAAATGTGGTTAGCCATCGTCTCATCAGGGTAGGATTTGATGGCCGTCACTCCCGGCGCTAATTCCCGCACCTCTTCGATTTGAGTTTCCAAGACGTAGCCAGTGTGCGGAATGGTGATTGAGAATTTGTCTCCGACTAGCCAGTCCTTAGTACGTAGTTCTTTAACTTCTAGCAATATGGCGCTCTCATTGGGCTTGTTGTACCTGATAAGACTCGGATCAACCTGAGACTCATCAATGATTTTCAGCGAAGGAAACAGCTCAACGTTTAATTCTAACGAATTAACAGCTTCCTGAGTTCGCTCCACTTCTTCTTCGGGTTCAAAGGGCAGATTAAAAAAGATTAAGATCGCGCCCATGGACGCGAACAAAACACTTGCGCCGATAAACCGGATATTCTTGATGGCTTTTCTCATAGGGGCTTTCTAGTACGCCTATGGTACCCGTCTGTCTCTTGTCTGTTAAGTACCGCCTGTGACAAGCCTGAGACCTTTGGTCCAGTTACGATGTTAAGGTTTCCGGTTGTTGACTGACATTGCCTTCGATCCATCGCTGTAAAAAATACCTTGGGGTTCATGCCGCCCAGCGAGCCATGCGGGCTGATCGTGTTCTACTTCACCAGACACTGATTGGTCATCACTCGAGCTTCCGTCATTGAGCTAAACAGACAGCGATCCAGGCACGTCGTGCGAAAGACCGAGTTGAAGCTTTCGCAGTAACTGTCCTGCCACGGACTGCCTGAATCGACGTCACGCGTATCTACGTATCTACGTGTCTGCCCTTCAGCCATTTTTGCACTGCTGAAGAAACCCTTTCGGGTCCGTTGTCGCTGCGCAGGCACACGGGACGGCCATGCTCAAGAAAGTGTTTCTCGAGAACACCGATGAGGTCACCAGCGGTCAGGCTGCGACCAACCGTTACCTCAAAGCCCTGACGGGTATACTCGCCAACGCTAACATCATAACACCAGGCAGAGTTCAGGAATTGTGCCCCGTTTTTCCTTTGTGTCGTGGGGCCCGGAAGCTTGCGTTTACGACTCTTTTGAACCACCTGAAGCCCCTCACGGCGGCGAATCTACCGGACTCCCTCACGACTGATGGCCAGTTCCTCACCCAGCAGAGGTTCGTAGATATTGCGGTAGCCCCAGCGCGAATACTGAGGGGATAAGCTCACCACTCGCTGGTACCTTTTACACTTAAATTTATCCTCAAATCAATTACGGCCAACATAGCGGTAACTCGAACGTTTCATTTGCATTGCCTGACAGGCGCGTCGCTCGCTGCGTCACCCTCATTTCTCAAGTACGTCACGCTAGGGCGGCGCGCCGCCTGTTCACCACTGCCGGCTGTTGACGTTCTCTAACATCCGGATGTCTGCTGTCTGCTGTCTGCTGTCTGCTCCGCAACAATCTTCAGCAGCTCGCCGTTATCCCGTTCAAGTTCTCGAAGCCGCTTCGCCTCCGAGATCTTCAGGCCACCAAACTTCGCCTCAATCAAAAACCTTCTGTCGAGCACGATTCGACAGGAATCAGCAAAAACCTTACAAAAGCTACGATTTTCCCTTGGGTTAAACGTAGCTACTACTTTTGTCGTCACGCGGATGTCCCAATAAAAAACCAACACACATTGTGTTGATTTCAGGGATCTGGTACCCAGACCGGAGATAACGAAAAAAACTACCAATACCTCTGGATCGATCAAGCAAGGTGATGCCTGCTGTGAAGTCACTCGGCCAGGTCATTGGCGCGGTCATTGGCAAGGCCACCGGCACAGCCACCGGCGGGGCCACCGGCGCGGCCACCGGCGCGGCCACCATGTACAAAATCTTTCGCAACACGGAACTTCCTACATTTTTTTTCGAGGTTAAAACCCTGTTAGACTCTCCCTGTCGTCTCTTATTGTAGGATAAGCTCTGCTATGAAGGTTCAACCACTGACGCCCATCATCGGGGCCGAAGTATCAGGCTTAGATCTCTGTCGCCTCACCGATCATCAGTTCGACGGTTTAAACGATGCCTTTACTGAACACAGCGTTCTGTTCTTTCGCGACCAAGACGCAATGGCTCCTGCGGATCAAGTAGCGTTCGCGAAGCGCTTTGGCCCTCTTCATACTCACCCCGCTGCACCGACACTCGATGAGCAAGCCGAAATCTTTGTTATCCACGCTCACAAAGACTCGAAAATCGCCAACGGTAACGGCTGGCATACCGATGTTTCCTGCGATGAAGAACCTCCGTTAGCTACCATGTTACAACTGCACATTTTGCCTAGCACTGGCGGAGACACGCTGTTCGCGTCGATGTACGCTGCCTATGAAACTCTGTCGGAAACGATGCAAGCATTTCTAATGACCCTTAAAGCTCATCATGAATCTGAACACATTTATCGTGGTCGGTATGCCGATAGAGGGGCCAGCGATGAAGACAAAGTCTATCCACGCGCATTGCACCCGATGATAAGAACCCATCCGGCATCTAAACGCCGTGCACTTTACGTGAACCCAAGTTTTACGACCTTCATCGAGGGACTCTCAAAACAGGAAAGCAACGCGCTGCTGGCGATGCTTTACCAACACCAACAACGACCCGAGTTTCAAGTCAGATTTAATTGGAGTCCAAATGCCATTGCTCTATGGGACAACCGTTGTACTCACCATTTTGCGGTGTGGGATTACTGGCCTGAGGAACGAAAAGGTCACCGAGTGACCATTAAAGGCGAACGACCTTATCTGGAGGCGACTAACGAGCGTTCGTCGCCTGAGAACCTGCGACTATCCACACAACTCTAGCATGACGGTTATTCACCAGCGGCACTTAACCTGCTTCTCGATATAGGGAACAACCTGCCTGAGCGCCTCGAACTATTTGCTCGAAGAGAAAGCACCAACGGAACTGCGAGAAAAACTGGCCACCGAGCGACAGGCCTAACTTGCTGCGAGTGTTTTTTGAAGTGTTTTCGCCATCTGCGTTACGCTCCGCAAGGTGTAGCCCTTGGTCACTGACATTAACATCAGGCTTAAATCGAATTTCGTGAAATCCTCGGTCTTCACCTTGGCTCTATCAACATGCCAGTTCACGTAAAGAGGATTCACGTGGCGGTAGACAACTTGAGCGATAACTTCCAGGTCAATCCAATCATGAAAGTCTCCTTCTTCGTGAATTTGCGCGACCGCATTTTTGTAGGTGTTCATTCGAATCGACGCAAACGGGTCTGATCGTCGCGGCGTCAGAACCGTGGACAGCGCACGGGCGTAATTCATATTCTTCCTAGTCGTTTCGGCGATGGCCTCGATAATGAAATAGAGCTTATCAATGCCCTTTTCCACCTTATGATCATCGATCGCCTGATATGTGTGCCTAAATCGTTCCTCGACCGCAGTCCGTAGCAATTTCTCCTTGTTACCGAACTGATGATAGAGCGTTTTTGGCGTGACATTTGCTTTAGCTGCAAGGTCGCGCATGGTGACGCCTTCGTATCCATGAGCGGTGATTAGATCCCGCGCAGACGCGAGGATCGCTTCTCTTCGTCTATATTGTCTTTCGGTTAGAACTTTCATTTTTCGTAACTTAACCCACCAATCTAAAACTGTCTAACTCTCTGACAAGTAAATAAAAAGTAATTAATATTTACATATACTTGCGGATAAAAACTGCATTCCAATTTTTAGAACGTCAATAATAAAAGCGCTGAATTACTTCGTCTCTCATCCACAAAAAAATGCGGGCTCCGCCAGTCATCTTTAGTATCGATGTTTCCGGAGTAAGAAAAGAATTTCGAGAGATGTACTGGGACATCGACAAGCAAGACTATGCCTTTACCCTGTCCGAACTGCACTACAGGGAAGATAGCGTTTGAGTTGACCTCTCCAAAGATGAGGAATAATTACAAGGCATGTGCACCTTGTCTCGAGGGGGACGGTAGAGATAGTTTCTCAATCAACACACGAATTGTCTAAATACCACTGTGCCGATGACTTCATCACAGAAAAAGTCTGTTCTATTGGCTGCTGCATGAACGGTCAGTTTTTGTTGGATCCTGCCGACCCGCAGCCCAGCGGATTTTAAGGCCACAGCTTCACAGTACGGGCCCGAAACGTAGCTGACCAATCCGACTCACCTCGGTTGCTGGCCTGACAAAACTCAAGCATAGCGTGATCCTGGAATAGTGGTGACGAACCCTTTGTGGAGGACAACGCCAGCCCTGGTCTAACCGCAACGCTCGATGCCCACAAGGTGAAGTGCACCTGGAAGTATTTCCTAACCCCGAGTACAGCCTCTGTTTGAGACAGTGACCTCGATTTCCTCTACATCAGCCATTCAAAGGGCACTGCAACCCCGACCCCTGAGTTTTCTTCGAAGATGGTGACGTTCTCTTTCGATCTCGATCGTTTCATTCAGCAAGTTCCGTTGCTTTACCTTCAGGATGATCTGGTCACGGGACTGCCAATTGTAGGTAAAGTCGAGAGCATGAAATGGCTGTTCGAAGGCATCTGATGCACCACGCCAGTCCGCGGTAAACAACCTTCACCGAACAGGTTGTCGCTTAAAAGTCGCGAAATGTAGAGCAACGCTTGAATCAAAGTCTATAAAGACGTCGGCAACATCATCAATTAGCAGTTGAGCTTTGACTTATTAGATTGACTCATTAGATTGACTCATTAGATTCATTTTGCCGACTGCTGCGGATACGAGTAGACTCCGTTCTTTTTTTAGCTCAAACATCAACTGAATCCAGTCAGGTGTCGGTACGCCTATTTAATTGCCAACTTGAAGAATGCGAGAAACAGATCAATGATCAGACTAAACATTAATGACTCTAAACAGCAGGTCGATGTTTCACCTGATACTCCGCTGCTCTGGGTTTTACGTGAGCAACTCGGTCTTACAGGGACTAAATTTGGCTGTGGTATCAGCCAGTGTGGCGCCTGTACCGTTCACGTCGATGGTGTTCCAACGCGTAGCTGTGTGTTGCCTGTTTCCGCTGTTGCGGGACGAGACGTGACAACCATCGAAGGGGTTGGTACTCAGGATAAATTACATCCACTTCAGGAAGCATGGATTGCAGGACAAGTGCCGCAGTGTGGTTACTGTCAGTCCGGTCAGATTATGTCTGCTGTCGCATTGCTAGAGTCGAATCCAAATCCAACGGATAGCGACATTGACAAAGCCATGTCAGGCAATATTTGTCGTTGTGGTATGTATGGAAGAATTCGTGCCGCGATCAAGACGGTGGCAGTAGATCTAAAGCCGGCGGCCGGCGTTCAAATGTTCGATCCAAAGACGGAGGTGACCCATGGGTAAGTGGACAAGAAGAGGGTTCATTACCGCCGGTATTGTGGGTGGCGCAGCGTTGGTCGTGGGTGTTGCTATTCGACCCGGCAATCAAAATAGCAAGCTGGGCCCATATGTGACCGGAGACGGTGAGTCTCTTATTAACGCGTGGGTAAAAATAGATGCAGACAATGTCGTTACAGCGATAGTGCCTCACTCGGAAATGGGTCAAGGCGCGCAAACAGCGCTGACTCAAATGTTAGCCGATGAATTAGATGCCGATTGGGACAGCGTTACTTTCCTTGAAGCACCGGCCGAAGATGGCTATGCCAACTACCCAATGGCTAAAGGCTATGTCTTAGGCGATATGAAAATTCCTGACATTCTCATGGGTTCTGTCGACGGAATTTTCCAGCAGGTTTCCAATGCCATGCATTTGCAAATTACTGGTGGCAGCGCGAGCATCCGCGCCACGGGTGTTTATGGCATGAGAGTGGCCGGCGCAGCGGCAAGATCGATGTTACTCGATACGGCGTCAGAACGATTGCAAGTCCCTGTCTCAGCATTGAAAACTGAAAAAAGCCATGTCGTCAATTCTCAAGATGGAGCGCGAATCTCCTATGCCGATTTAGCCGTCGAGGCCGGTCAGCGGTCAGCGCCAACAAGTCCGAAGCTTAAGACCCCTGATGAGTTCAACATCATGGGCAAAAGCGTACCAAGACGTGACATACCCTCGAAGGTCGATGGCACCGCAATGTTTGGTATCGACGCAGAGTTCGAAGGCATGCTGTACGCGACGATTGCCGCCGCGCCAGTGTTTGGTAGCCAGGTTGCCAGTTTCGACGCTTCCAAAGCGGAATCAATGCCAGGCGTTACCTCCGTGGTTGATCTGGGCAATGCGATTGCTGTCGTTGCCAACGGCTATTGGATCGCTAAAAAGGCTTTAGCTCAGGTTAAAATTGTTTGGTCTGAAACCGAAAACGATGACCAGACTTCTGAGAGCCTGTTTGCGCAATTCTCCAGGGATATCGACGCGGCTGAATTGAAGCACGATGTCGAATTGGGTGACGCCGGCGCAACGATCGCGAATGCTTCAAGGGTGATTGAACGCGAATATCGCGTCCCGTATCTTGCTCACGCATGTATGGAGCCTATGAATGCCACCGCACATGTTCAACAGGGTACAGCCAGTATATTGATTGGCACTCAAGATCCATTGCGCTGTAAGCATGCCGTTGCCGAGGCATTAAAGATCGAGCCAACCAATGTGAATGTGACGAATCACTATATGGGTGGCGGATTTGGTCGTCGTTCCTTAACCGATGTGGCTATCCAAGCAGCCAGGTTGTCGCAGGCGGTAAGTGCGCCGGTGAAGCTCATCTGGTCAAGGGAGGAGGATATTCAACATGACTTCTATCGTCCTGCAGTGTTGTCAAAGTTTCGCGCTGGTTTCGATGAGAACAACCAACTTGTTGGCTGGGAAAATCGCTATGTTGATAAGCACGAACCTGTTGAAGCCCCGCATATCCCCTACCAAATTAATCATCAGTTAATTGGTTCTGTTGATAGCCCAACTCACGTGCCCTTTGGTGCATGGCGGAGTGTTGATCACTCTCAACACGGTTTTTTCACGGAATCATTTGTCGACGAACTTGCACATGAAGCCAAACAAGACCCCTACCTGTTTCGGCGTAATTTATTGAAAGGCAACGACAGGTTGTTAAAAGTACTGGACCTTGCCGCAGAGAAGTCAAACTGGGGTCAGGCGTTAGGCAAAGGCCGCGGCCGAGGAATCGCACTGCTGCAATCATTTGGGTCAATTGTCGCTGAGGTGGTAGAGGTACGTGTTGAGGCTGGGCAAGTTACCGTTGAGAAGGTCATCGTCGTTGTTGATGCTGGGTTTGCAGTCTCGCCGGATGGCCTAACCGCCCAAATGGAGTCAGGTATTATCTATGGTTTGACCGCGGCGATGTACGGCGAGGTCGAAATAGCTGAAGGTCGAGTGACACAAGCGAACTTTGATTCCTACCCCATGGTACGAATGAAGGATGCGCCTCTTATTGAAACCCACATCATTAATAGTCTTGAAGCATGGGGTGGAGCGGGTGAACCTGGCACGCCTGGCATTGCGCCTGCGCTTACCGCAGCAATCTTTTCGGCAACCGGTACTCGCGTTCGAAAACTACCGATTAGTCAGTATGACCTAGACCTTAGTATCGAAGAAACAGAGCATATGACTCCCTCGTAGCTCTGTGGTTGCCTGTGGTTGCCTGTGGTTGCCTGTGGTTGCCTGTGGTTTAGTCACCGAATGCCTATCCAGTTCGAATCCCAATTCGAGGCCATAAATTCACCACACTCGGCAATCTTTTGTAGGTTGAAAGTAACGGTCATACAATCGCTACGTCATGGAGTGCCCTGGGTTTAGAAGGCATTGGACAACGCTTTTATCAAACGCATCGTTAGGTCTTCAGGTGTCGCAGAGTCCGCCCGCTCAAAACGAACATTCAAACTAGGCGATACAATCTTGGCACTGTCTAGATAGACATAAACCTTTATATCGTTTCGTAGAATGCCTGCCACAAAGTATTTTTCCTCAGCACCCCTCTCTTCGAACATCACTTCGGGAATAAACTTGGAGACTTGCCTGCAACATAGGTTTTGAAACAGAGAGGTGCCAAATGCATCTATTTCTGCAAGCTGCTTCCAGGACATAAAGGTTTCTCTACTACGATAGTTAGGCCGTCGGACAGCAATCTAACACTATGCAAGCCAGCAAACTACGAAGTAGCTTGGCCAAATCAAAGATGTGAATAAATTTGACTACATGCTATCCGGCCACGTCCCCGCTGACTTGAATCACCCCGCTCTCTAAGGGCTCTACTGCTAAGCGGTGAAACCCTGAATCCGCGAGCAATCCACAACATCTATCAACATCCCAGACCTTTCTAAACCAGTCGATATCGACCGACTCCACTTGGCCCTTCAGACTAAACCGTTCGTCTCTAAGCTTCATGATCGATTCGCTATCTTTCCCATTCCAATCCCCTCGAGTCATGCCCACCGTTATTCGACAGCCCTAGTATTCGGTTTCTTTGAATTTCCCAGGGCGCCTGCAAAGGCGCATCTCGATGAGGGACATCTAGCCCTGTCTCTAGCAAGTCCAAAAGCGAAAGCCCAGTATCACAGCAAATTTCTAACGCAGGTTCGCCCACCGCTCAACAAATTTGACGAATCTAGCTGAATCGTACATTCCACTCGCAAGAGGCTCATAACGCACCGCTGCAAGTCCAGTATAGAACCTGAAAGGGACGGTCATATTGCCAGCAAGCCTTCAGCAACCTTCAACGCACTCTTCAATGCACCCTTCAATGCACCCAAGCAACACCCGTTATTGCACCACTATTCTTGCGGATTTTTTCGCGCCCAGATAAAAGAGCGAAGACAAATCGCAACAAACCAGAGGCCAGAGACCAGTAGCATCAGTTTCGAGGCACTGGCTGCAGGGCTAGCAAAAACGTCACGACCCGCCGCTAAGCCACGAAACAAATCAAGACCGCCCAAAAACGCTATCAGGCCGAACAAAGCCGCTATGTGCATCCATATTTTCCGTTGTGCCGGGCGTATTAAATACATCAAACCCATCAGTAAAATGGGTACTCCCAGCATTGCGGGAATCCACGACGTTATCGATTCAGAGCCTGTAACGATAGAGACCGAAGCAGCCCAGCCAATCAGCGCAACCCCATAAATTATGGTCCAACGGACCATCGTCAATTTCATAAAAACAAATTGCTGTTCCAAATGAGACTCCGTACTAATATGCGTTAAAAACCAACCAACTGTGCCTTAAAAACCAACCAACTGTGCCTTAAAAACCAACCAACTGTGCGTTAAAAACCAACTAACAACGTTGCTCCAAGGTCGTTTGTTTCCTGAAGGCTGATATTGATACTATTGGCGATCGCTATCATTCACAATAAGTTTTAAAGCTAACCTGGCTGAAATGAGTAGCGCTAGTCGCATGATTATAGAATCAATCGGCCTTTGGTTTCTGTATTGAAACGCTTCTGGGTCACCCAGCAACGAAATCGTGTTATGTTAGACAAATCAACGAGTTGGCGGGAAATGACCTCATATGGTTAGATTTCATGCAAGAACCCATAATAATTAAGGAACGAATATGAAGCCACTTGAGGGCGTTACCATCCTGGAATTTTCCACCATGATCACCGCCTCATTTGCAGCCATGCAAATGTGTGAGCAAGGCGCCAGGGTCATTAAGGTCGAGCCATTAAACGCCGGCGACCCGCTTCGCTACATTGGTGCAACCAAGGGTGGCATTTCCTCTTTATTCGCTAATTGCAATCGCGGCAAAGAAGCCATTCGGGTCGATATCAAAACAGAAGCCGGTCAGGCACTGATTCGCGAAATAGTGCCCGAGGTAGATGTAGTTATTCACAACTTCAGGCCAGGCGTCATGGACAGGCTTGGCTTGGGTAGTGACGCGCTACGCGCATTGAACCCGAGGTTGATCTACACCGCAATTTCAGGCTTCGGCAGCACAGGCCCGAAGAGCAGCTCACCGGCCTATGATCCGATCATTCAGGCTCAGTCGGGCATTACCGCCACCCAGGGTAAAGACGAACCCGCATTTTTTCGCACCCTGATTTGCGACAAAATCACTGCCTACACGGCTTGTCAGGCCGTCACCAGCGCGCTCTATTTTCGAGAAAAGACAGGCGAAGGCCAGCACATTGATTTATCTATGTTAGACGCTGGTTTATTTTTTATCTTCCCCGACGGCTTTCAGAACCATACATTGCTAGATGAAGATGTTGCTCCGCAGCCTTTACTCATCGACCTTCTTTACGAGTTAACAGTAACAAAAGACGGGGCAGTCACTATTTCCGCCGGTACCGCTGATCAACAAATGCGCTCACTTATTGCCATGGGGATGGAACATCTATTGGCTGACGAGCGCTTTGATGACATGCAGAAACTACTGAGCAACATTGATCTTTTTAAATCCCTGGTTGCGGGCGAGTACTTGAAATGCACCACAGACGAAGTGATTGCGAAAATGGCTGAAGCGGATGTACCTTGCGCTCGCTTCCTTGATCGGGACGAAGTTCTGGCCCAAGAGCAATTGCAGGCAAACGGCTCCGTTGATGTAATCGACCACCCGTTGATGGGCTCAATGCGCGTGGTGAAATCACCACCAAGATTTGGTGGTGAAGTTCTTGAACCCGGGTCTCCTAGCCCAGATCACGGTCAACATACCCGGCAAGTATTGGCGTCATTCTCGGTGGGTGAAGCTCGCATTGAGAAAATGTTTGGTGATGGCGTGGTTAGTTAAGTGCGATCACCAGAGCTGGAAAACTAATCGGACCTTCAAACCTGAACTCTTTGAGGTTAGGTTCAGGGGGGGTACGAACCCGCCTTGGGATACGCGATAACCCCAGTGCGGCACTGGGGCATTTGTGCAGCCATTCGCAACTGCTTTCGGGTCCGGTATCATGCAGCGCACAACTGTCCTTAAGGAAGATATTTTGAGGAAAATGAAAATGAAGACCACTGTATTCCTGGCACTAATCGTGTTCGCCGTCTCATCCGCGGCCGCACCGGAACCTGAAGAAACAGCTCCGCTGCAAATGCCAGACTTCAGTGCAATGGTTAGCGAATTAGCAGACAACGATATAGGCCTGATGGCTCGGTTTCACTTTGCTACTCATACAAGAGATTTTGACAAGGCCCGGGCTTTTTATAGAAAACTTGGCTACACGGACGGCCAAGGCGGCTTCCCCTTGACCAACACCCACACGATGGCGCGTGCGCTTGGGATGTTTGACATCTGTCAATACGAGCTTGTAAAAGGAGAGGTCATCGCGCTGCCAGATAGCCTTAATACCGCCAACATTGACCTGCTGCAGTTCAAAAACCCTTACAACGATGAAGCGCCGTACGATAAGCCTAATCATTTGGGCATGGCCTATGCCGCACTTCTGACTACAGACCTTGGAAGTGATGTCGCCTTCCTGAAGTCAGAGGGAGTGGAATTACTGTCTGAACCTTACGGTATTCCTGGAGATCGATTTGTGTTTTTCCGCGATGTAGACGGCGTACTGTACAAGCTCATGGAAACAGCGCCGCCTCATGGCGACCCTGACGCTGACATGCACCTTATCGCCATGCCGTATATAGGTATTAACGTTAGCGATCTAGACAAGTCCCTGGCGTTCTACCATGCACTTGGTTACACCGACACCAAGCCTTTAGCAAAATCGGGGACTATCGAAGAAGCCCAAGCCTATGGTCTAGACAAACCTTTTCGCATCAGGGGAGCAGATATCTCATTGGGACGCGGCGACCATCATGTTTTACGATTAATACAATGGCTCGAGCCTTACGACCCCGCCCCTGCTTACCCACCGCCTATTAATCATATTGGGATAAATAGAATCGCACTGCTTGTTCCCAATCTTGATCGCGCGGTTGGAATATTAAAGGCTCAAGGTGTGGAATTTCTTTCCGAGGTGGCACCTTGTTGCTCCGGTACGGGAGACGATGAATTCGGTATTGTCCATGCCATCGACCCTGATGGTGTTTTTCTGGAATTGGTAGGGACTATTGCCCGGAGGGAACTTAAACCACCACCCGAAGGTTGTCCGGTACTCGAAATCAAGATGCCGGCAGGTTAGGTTATGCACGACACTGGTCGCTTTCTTTTGAAGTGCTTTACCCACCAGATTAATTTATTTTTGCGTTCGCGCTACCCCTATCAATGGAGATCAACATGCTAAAACCAGGAACAAGATTAAAGAGCGCTGTGTGCGACGCCGAATTCATGATTATCAAAGCCGGAGACAGCGATACGCTAACCTGCGGCGGGGTTGCGCTGGATGAATCATCGGACCGACTCGAGGGAGAATCCGACAAGATGAACGGCTGTCTGATCGGTAAACGTTACATTAACGCTAACGAGTCTATCGAAGTGCTCTGTGTCAAAACGGGCGAGGGTTCGCTTTACTGCAACGATGAAGAACTGATGACTAAAGACACCAAGAAGCTTCCCTCCTCCGATTAGCCAATTCCTGGAATGATACTCACATGAACATCGCCCTCTTTCTGCAGATGGCAGCAGAAGCCTGCCCCGACCGCCCTGCGCTGACCCATGATGGCAAGCACTACACTTACGCGCAATTATTCAGCGCAGCCAAACGAGCGGCCCTGCATTTTTCCGCAACCAACTGTAAGTTTGTGTGTTTGCTTGACACCTCTAGCCCTGCCACGCCAATCGCCCTGATGGGGGCAGCTATAGCCGGCATACCCTATGTGCCACTCAACTATCGTTTGAGCGAGGAGCAGATCACCCCTTTGCTTGACCGGATCAACCCGGCCTACCTTATTTCGGGTCCGCGCAATGAAACCTATGATGTTGACGGTTGGGTCGTTCAAAATTCTGCCGATTTTCTGAGCGACGTGCTGAACGGCCAGGAAGTGGAAGTCACCTGGCATGAAGACCCTTCAGCCGTCGCGGTGCAGCTTTTCACCAGTGGTACCACAGGCATTCCCAAGGCAGCCCTACTACGCCATGAACATCTGGTGTCCTACATACTGGGGTCAGTAGAATTTATGGGTGCCCTTGAAGACGAAGCAGCACTCGTGTCAGTGCCACCGTACCATATCGCTGGTATTTCGGCAGCGATGAGTAACATCTATGCCTGCCGCAGAGTCGTACAACTGCCAGACTTTGATGCTTCAGCATGGCTGCGCCTTGTCGCCGACGAAGGCGTTACCAGCGCCTTCGTCGTTCCAACGATGCTAACTCGAATTATCAAGGAAATCGATGCCGGCAAGCTAGACCCCAAGGCGTTCTCCAGCCTGATGTCCATCGCTTACGGGGGTGGCAAGATGCCAGTACCCGTCATAGAGCGAGCACTGACGTTATTCCCTGGCGTCAATTTTACGAACGCCTATGGCTTGACTGAAACCAGTTCAACCATCGCCCTTTTAGATCCGGATGACCATCGAGCAGCGATCGATCACGATGATACGGCGCTGCGTGCAAGGCTTGGCTCAGTCGGAAAGCCTTTACCCTCGGTCGAAATAGAGGTTCGAGACGAAGATGGCAGACAAGTCGGCCCGTTCGAGTCTGGCGAAATCTACGTTCGCGGCCCTCAGGTGTCTGGGGAATACGATGGCCGCAGCGTGCTGGACGCTGACGGTTGGTTTCCGACCCGCGATGCGGGTTACGTGGATAACGACGGTTATCTCTTTTTGTCAGGCCGCGCTGACGACGTGATTGTTCGCGGCGGCGAGAATATTTCACCCGGCGAGATTGAAGATCTGCTTCATCAACACCCAGCCATCGCCGACACGGCTGCAGTTGGCATACCTTCCGAGGAGTGGGGCGAAGTTATCGCGCTCACCGTTGTTTGTGCGACTGGGCAAACCATCACGGAGGATGAACTTCGGAGTCACATTCGAGAACACCTTCGTTCGTCCCGCGTACCAGAGGCGATTCATTTCGCCTCAGAGCTCCCCTACAACGAAACCGGTAAGCTGCTGCGCAGAGTCGTCAGAGAATGGTTCAAGGCTGACGAAGACTAACCTGCTAACTGACCGGACTTAACCCGCGTTCCCAACCGTTCTGCGCGTCCAAATGGATGTGCAGGTCGATATGGATGTGCAGTTGGATATGGATGTGCAGTTGGATATGGATATGAATGTGCAGGTCGATATGAATGTGCAGGTCGATAAAGCCGGAGATCACTGCACGCGTGTTGGCCTACATTTCGTCGTAGATCAGCCAGCATTGTCCTAAGCAAGGGGAAGTATCGGTTCCAATGGATCAATGGCCTTAGGCCGCCGCGAACGTGATGCAAGGCGACGGTCCCACGATCCCCCAGGCTCACCCACGCGCCAGGATATATGACTTTTCTGGAGGGATTATAACGGTTGCCGCCCTTCGCTACCCGATAAGCAAAACTAGACAGCAATCAATCATACCCGCTGTAGGCTAGTCGGCTCTTGTTCTCTCACCTTAGCGATCAAGCGGTTTTACACGGGCGCCAATTAGGCTATCGTTGCCTTGGAAAAAACCAATTTATCACGGAGAACATAGCAGTGAGCGAAGAACAAGCCATACTTATAGAACGCCGTAACCGCGTCATGATTATTACCTTAAACCGTCCAGAAGCAATGAATGCGATCAACGGCGCGCTCTCTAACGGGCTTTGGAATGCAATCAAAGAGCTGGATGCCGATAGTTCCCTTACTGCAGGGGTCATTACCGGCAATGGCCGCGCTTTTTGCGCTGGCATGGATCTAAAAGCCTTTGCTCGAGGCGAAGACATTGGCCCCTTAGGCGAATTTGTTCGTACCGGCGCCCAAAAGCCTCTTATCGGGGCGATCAATGGTTTTGCACTCGCAGGCGGCTGCGAAATCGCATTAACCTGCGATCTTCTGGTCGCCTCTAAAAATGCCAAGATCGGTATTCGCGAAGTCAAAGTCGGCTTGTTCGCAGCTGCCGGCGGCGTTTTTCGGTTACCCGCCCGCGTCGGTTACTCCAAGGCTATGGAAATGGCCTTAACCGGTGAACCCATCACGGGAGAAGAAGCCATGGCCGCAGGGATGCTAACAGCGCTAACAGAACCTGAAGACGTTTTGGAAACCGCCGTCGCCCTTGCAGAGCGAATTGCCGAGAACGCGCCGCTAGCTGTCGCTGCCTCAAAAGCACTCGTGCGAGCCGCGGCTTCCGGAATTGACGAGGACAAACTCTGGGAAATGCAGGTCCCCCTACAGAAGAAAGTCTTTAGCTCTAACGATGCCAAAGAAGGCCCGGTGGCGTTCGCAGAAAAGCGCGCGCCAAACTGGACTGGAACCTAAAGAGGATCCATGGTGAGTCGTGAAGCCGGACCTGGCCCGCTTCACGATTGATTAAACAGTTCCCCCAAGCCATCAGGCGATAAACCTGCGCTCGAACTTTTCGACAATTTCTTCGTAGGGTTTTTTGTAAAATAAGAGAGCACAATGTTCTGCGAACATTTCGACCCTCTCTTACCTCAGGATATAAGCTCTACAAGAGACTTACCTTCAAATCTAACCGTGCTTCTGACTCGCCATTTAAAAAATGAGACCTACTTCAAAGGAATGACAACTCGAAGCTTCATGCCGAATGCTGGTGCTTCCAATGGCTAAACAACGCGGCCCAACTATTCCTACACTGATCTAGCAATTCATCTTCGTTAAACCATCCTGCTCAGGGGTTGGACACCGCCGTCAAAGTTTGTTCAGATCTAACCTTCGACTGACGCTTAACGTACAAAGGTAAGGGAGAAAATGTGCTAGAACCCTACATGGTTTTGGATTTCACCGATGAACGCGGTGAGATCGGCCCAATGATCCTAGGAGACCTGGGCGCACAGGTCATAAAGATTGAGTTACCCGAAGGCGCCTCATCTCGAAGAACAGCGCCCTTCTACAAGGGATCGCACGAAGCTAGCGATCTTTCGAGCCTTCAGTTTATTGCCTACAACCGAAACAAGCGCAGCATCACTATCGATCCAAACTCAGATGAAGATCGCTCTGATTTAGACGAACTGATCCGGCGTGCCGATATTATTTTCGAGTCGGCACCTAATGGCATACTTGCAGCGTTGAATTTTGACTTTGCCAGGGTCGCTGCACTTAACCCCAATATCGTGCATGTCTGTATTAGCCCTTTCGGCACCACGGGTCCATATGCAAACTTCCACGGCAATGATCTTGTCATCGCCGCCATGGGCGGTCCAATCGCATTGCAGGGGCCAATAGACCGACCACCCGTTCGCATCAGCGTTCCACAGGTCTGGCGCCATGCTGGTATTGAGGCCGCGTCAGGAGCTCTGGTGGCACTAACCAGAACGCGACGGACCGGTGGTTCTCAATTCGTCGATTTATCAGCCCAAAGCGTGATGACTTGGACAATGTTAAACGCCATGGATGCACACGCTATCCAAGGCTTCGACTTTGAGCGCGGCGGTTCCACTATCGCCAACGGTCAGCTCAAAATGGAACTTGTCTATAAAACCTCCGACGGCTGGATCGTCGCTTTACCGACCAGCGCCGTCATGGGCGGTTGTCTTGAATGGATGATCGCGGATGGGATTGTCGACGCGACTTACCGGGACATCGATTGGCGAAACTATGACCTTAATATTCGCGATCTCAACAATGCACCGATCAACCTCTATCAAGCGCAAGAACTTCTTGCGTCTTTTTTACGCTTGCACACAAAGCAAGCGCTCTTCGAATTTGGTTTGAACAATGGCATCACCCTGGCGCCAATCAACACGCTGAAGGAGCTTTTGTCACTCGAACACATTCAGACACGTGACTATTGGAGGGATCTAGAACTCAACGGCAAAACAGTGAACACACCCGGGCTATGGGCCAAACCTTCTACCTACAAGATGTCTATCCGCCATCACGCCCCTAAACTTGGTGAACATAACCAGGAAATACGAGCCGAGCTCAAGCAGCCTGCAAAGGTTAAAGAACCCGTTGGCAAAGAGGACGTATTGCCGTTTTCCGGCCTAAAAGTCGCAGACTTTGCATGGGTAGGCGTTGGCCCCATCTCATCGAAATTTTTAGCAGATCACGGCGCTACCGTGGTTCGAGTCGAGAGTGAACTGCGCCCCGATGTTTTACGCGCCAATGGCCCTTACAAAGACAATATTGAAGGCTGGAATCGCTCCCAGTTCTACGGCGACTTCAATACTTCCAAGCAAAGCCTGGCATTAGATCTCAAGCAGCCTCAGGCAATAAATATAGCGAAACAACTCATTGCCGGATCAGATGTGATGATCGAGAGCTTCGCTCCAGGCGCTATATCGCGAATGGGGCTAGGTTACGAAGAAGTCAAAAAGCTCAATCCAAAGCTCATCATGATCAGTACTTGCCTCATGGGACAAACGGGACCGGCCGCTGAAATGGCCGGATTCGGCTATCACGCAGCCGCCATCGCGGGATTTTACGAAATGACGGGTTGGTCTGATCGGGGGCCTATCGGTCCCTGGATTGCCTATACCGACACCATTGCACCACGATTTATATCAGCGCTGCTTTCCGCTGCTCTCGATCATCGTCGCCGTACGGGCGAAGGTTGTTTTATCGATGTAGCCCAAATTGAAACCGCCCTGCACTTCTTGGCCCCTGAACTACTCGACCTACAAGCCAACGGTCATCTCGCCACTCGCACTGGGAATCGATCTGTTTATGCAGCCCCACAAAGCTGCTATCCGTGTGCTGGAGAAGACAATTGGTGTGCGATTGCAGTAGATACTGATGAACAGTGGCAGGCCCTTTGCCGGACACTGAATCGGTCAGATTGGGCAAACGACGCAGCACTCGCTGACAACCCCGGTCGTCTGCAAGCCCATGACAGTCTGGACGAGGGCATTAAAGCCTGGACGGCAGATAAGACCGCAGCTGATATTATGGATAGCTTGCAAGCCGCGGGCGTGCCCGCAGGCATCGTCCAACGTAGCAGCGATCTTCTGCAAGACCCTCAATATCAACATCGCCAGTTCTATCGATACTTCAACCATCAGGAGATGGGAACGATTCCCTATGCGGGGCACCAATACCAGATCTCTAGCTACGACAACAGCCCTCAGGGACCAGCCCCTTGTCTTGGCCAACATAGCTTCGATGTTTTAAGTGAGGTGGTAAAGCTCTCCGATGAACAGATCGCTGAAGCTTACGCCAACGGCATCGTTACTTAAGTGTTTCTCGGCTAGCCAGGAGTCTCTCTTCCTGCCCCGCAGCGCTGACGACATGATTGTTCACTACGGAGCGCATCTTTTACCAGGCATCTTTCACCAGGCAACTTTCACCAGGCATCTTTCACCAGGCAACTTTTACCAGGCAACTTCGACCTGAATCAAAGGCCAGGCGGGTTATTTGGCCGCTAACTCGGCTCTGGCTTCTGTTTCGACTCTCGTGCCATCGAAGAACTTCGAATTTGAACCAGCGTATAGCTGAACCGAGAAACTAAACGCAAAGTTACGAAAATCTTCTTCAGTAATAAGATCGTGCTCCAACTGCTCATATGCCTCAGCCGCAGCGTGACCCATATCCAGCACATCCCAATGACCGAGGTCAAAACTCATGATCGCTCGCACTTGCTCTCCGAAGGGATTAGCCTTTCGATTGAAAGCTGTGAAGGCCAAAGGATCGTCAGACTCGCAACCAAAATAGAAGTTGGGAATGAACCGGTCCCTAATGTCTTCAGCCCTTGATAGACCCATTGCCTTAAAGTCATCGCGGACATCCACAGGAATGTCATGACCACCGACACCGAGTGTCATCGATAGCTGTTCAAGCTTCGCTAGCGTTGCCTTGTCGCCATAATTTTCAAACAGCGCTTTTGCCTTGGTCATGTCTATGTTCGCAGGGTTTAGATTTTCCAGTCCCAGCCGATTGCGTTTCTGCCACCGGCCAACAATGTCTGTGTAAAGGCGTGCACCGTTTATAGCGCCCCCCTCCAGCAAGGCAACTCTTAAATCAGGGAATCGATAGGTAACGCCGCCCATTAGCATGCCCTTAGCCAAGACTTCGCCGGCCGCAGCAAAGTGTCCCATATGGTTGTGCATATAATTTGAGATCGAGCTTCGATCATGAAAACCCATACCGCCGGAATGCGCTGCAACAGGAAATCCGAGTTCGACACATTTAGCCCAAAAAGGATCGTAATCGTGCTCGCTGTCAATGCAAAAGTTATCCAGCCAGAACACTTCGTTTGAAAGCTCAGGGTATTCCCTGGCCACGCGTGGCACCGGGCGTTTTATAAAAGACGGAATCATCGCAACCTTCAATCCGAGCGAATGCGCATGCTCCAGTTCCGCTATCCCTTCTTGCGGTGTATGCATAGGGATGACTGCAGCCACCGTCATTCGATCGCCATACTCATCGTAGGCTGCCGCGGCGTATTCGTTATAAGCATGGCAAGCTAACTGTCGATATTCCTGGTCAGGGATACTGTGGAATCCAAGCCCTACGGTCGGATACAACACGGCAAAATCCAAGCCAAAATCATCCATCCTCTCGTGATAAAGCTTGGGTAACATCGCCGTACAACGATCCAGTGTGTTTTTCGTGGGTAGAGCCCACCAGGGCGCCCTGATTGACCTCGAATCTCGCCGCTCTTCCCAGTCCATCTGGTACCAGCCGGGACCGGTTCGTCCACCGCGCATATTCGAACGGAAATCAGTGACGGCATCTCCCCCGCCGGACTGCTTGATGTAGTCCATAAGGACTGGTGTGTATTCGATAATGTGGGAATCACCGTCGATTAACGGATGATCTAAACTAGCGCGAATCTGAGCTGAGGCAGTGGTCATTCTTCTGATCCTTCTGGCATGGCTTCATCAGACACTGTACCCAAAAGCTGTTACTTCGTAAAACCCCTATATTAGTAGCGTTCTAAAACCCTCGCCGACAGAAAAGGCAGCCCCGCCGGCGAGGATTTTTATCACTGCACGCCAACCGAGGTAACAGTCCGAGTAAAATGAGCTGAGCTCGGCTAGACGGCCAAGTCAACGACGCTTATTTTTCAGCAATCTGTGAGGCGCTATCGCGCTATCAAGGCCTTTACCCGCGGCACGACACGCGTAAACAACATTTGTAAACTGTCGGTCATCTGTTCTGCTCGCATCCCTGGAGGGACTGCCATGGTAACAATATCTGTCATGCCAAACTTAGTGATGAAATCGACTAGCTGATCGACACACTCATCTTCGTTGCCAACGATCCAAGTCTGGGGCACCGGTTCACCGCTGTCGCCAAAACCTTCACCGCTTTCTTTAAAAAATCGCTGGTACAATTGCATCCGATATTTTTCCGCTGCCCGAACCAAGGGCCAGTCAGTGTTGCGGTCATCTGTCACCAGAATGCTACGGATAATGCCGACACGATAATCACCGGTTTGCCTCCCACTACCCTCAAGTTCATTTACCCAGGGATCGAAGGAATTGGCCTTTAAACCCTGGGGCAAAAAATGAGCGTTGTAATGCGCAGCGCGCAGCGCTCCTGCCTCAGACATCGCGGCAACCCAAAGAGGTGGACCCCCGTCCTGCACGTACCCTGGCGTGATAATGACATCTTCAAATTGATAACGTTTACCGTGGTAACTGAATTTTTCGCCGGTAAAACAATGCTGCAGCACTTCAATGGCTTCATTCATCAGCGATACTCGGTGGCTGACCGGAAATCCAAAGCCCTTAAATTCGTGCGGCGCATATCCCATTCCAAGCCCAATTTCGACTCGGCCACCCGACAGGTTATCGAGCACTGCAAGGTCTTCAGCCAATCGAAGCGGATGATTGAAGGGCGCCAGGCAAATGTCGGTCCCAAACCGAACATGGCTGGTAATCGCGGACATTGCGCCAGCCACCGGGATCCAGCTAGGTAGATACCCGTCATCAACAAAGTGATGTTCTGTAAACCACACCAAATCAGCCCCAATCTGGTCAAGCCATTTTACCTGCTCTAATATTTCGCTATACAGAGCATGATGTGTGACTCCGGAATTCGGTGGATTGCGAAAATCGTAACAAACGCCGATTCTTAAATTATGCATAGCTGTCCCTTAATTTTTATCGCAAGCGCACAAGTCGATACATTCCGCCAGTGAAAGATGAAACGCTGAGCCTTGGCTTATTCCTATGTCGCACTGATTTTTTAATGCCAGCCTATCAACTGGGAAATCGCTGCCGAAAAGCGCCGTTTTTCCCTTTGAGTAGCCAGAGCATACACATATTCCCACCAGTCGTGATACATCCTCTTCGAGGGATAGTGAGCGGCGACACACGAGGGTCAATCACTGCTGTAGGCTATGTCCCGCGTTCTAGAAGCCAGCGCGCCAAGCGTTACATCGACAGCTCACGATTTCTGCCGTATAACGTCCTTGAGATCTACAACATCAGCGGCCTATTTGATCAATGTTATTGCTATACGGTGTACCCAACTCTCAGCCCGTCCGCGCTGTCGCGTGGACTTGCCTGATAAAAAAATTACCGTTCGAATTTATCATGACGAGCCAAAACAAGGCAGCCAAGCAGCCAGAATACTTAACCGCCGTGAACCCCCGCGGCACCATCCCGGCCATCGATGATAACGGCGTCGTGCTTTGGGAGAGTCATGCGATCCTGATCTATTTGTGCGAGAAATATGGCTGGAACGACCTTTGGCCAGACGACCTGGTCGCCCGCGCAAAGGTTAATCAGTACCTTCACTTTCATCATCGCAATACACGAGAGGTCGTCGTTCAATGGAGCCGGGCACTCTGGCCGGCCGTATTTGAAGTGAAAGACCCTGACGAAACCTGGTTCAGGCGCAACACATTCGCTGGTTTACAGAATAATTCGCGAGTCGTAAACGACGCACTTGAAATCATCGACGGCATGTTGGCTACCTCAACTTTTATTGCCGGTACAGCGGTGACGCTCGCGGATATCAGCGCCTATGAAGAGCTAGGACAGAATCAGGAAAAGTACGCTAATTGCACCGATTATAAAAAGTACTCGAACATCACACGTTGGTTTATCGATATGGAAAAACTACTTTTTCACGAGGAAGCACACGTGATTTGGCCGTTAATCGGGGATATCAATCGGCTAGGTGGCGGCATGAGCACCATTGCCAGTGCCAACAAGCAGGCCGCGACAGTCCTGCGGGAAACTGTCGCTCAATTCTCTCCAGCGTGAACCGTTATTATTAACGGCGCACTGATCAGCTTTATAAAGCTTCGGGATGACCTTTGTGCAAAATCATGCAAGCTGACGCATCGATTCCGAGTGAGGCACCCCCGCCCAATGGGCTTTAAACAGAAACTGAGTCATGCCACGGTCCGCTCGAAAATTATCGCGCGCTTGCATGCAATCATCACCGGTGTCAGTAAAAAACCGAGCGTCAATGTCTTGATCCTCCGAAGATCAAAACCCTTTGGCATCATTGTCTAGCGTTTCGCCCAAGCCTAATATCAAGTAAATCTTGTCACGAGTTGCACGCCATTGCGTTGCAAGCCGCCGTGCGGGCGACGTTAAGGGTCGCGATAATCAACTCGCGCGTAAGCGGAAAGCACAACGCCCGCAGGGCTGGCCAGATATTCAATGTACTCTTCTACGGCGTATCCAACCAGCCCTGGGTCTGGTCCCGTTGTTTTCTCACTGATGCAGGTGCAGGTGCAATCTCGGATCACGGCGCATTGCGCCTTAGGACCTATCGCCGAGCCTCATAAAGAATCAATGGAATCTCTATGACAATAGAAAATGGTTACGTTAATGTAGCAGGCAACGGTAAAACACAAACTTACAGCACAAACTTACAGCACAAACTTACAGCACAAACTTACAGCACAAACTTACAGCACAAACTTGCAGCACAACCTTACAGCACAACGCCACCGTAAAACCGAACCGCACAAAAATGCCTGGCGCGAACTCGTCAGGGCGAAATGTGCCCAGGAGATAACAGTAAATGACTAAGCAACGAATTCGAACAGCCATCGTCACCTCGATTCTTTTGGTACTTATCGGCTGCTCTTCCGAAGAGCTTAGCGAGACTAAAACAGGTGCTTTCGAACAAAAATACTGGGTCGAAGACTATGTTACCCAGGTGAAATTCCCCTGGGCGATGACCTGGCTCCCTGACGGAACGCTGTTACTGACCGAGCGGCTGGGTAAGATTAAAGTGGTGCGCAATGGTTCGATTGTCGCAGACCTTGAAGGCGTCCCAGCAGTGATGTCAGCCAGCCCCTACGATGGCTTGCTGGACGTAAAGGTTGATCCGGATTTTGAGACCAGCCCGTACCTTTACCTTACTTATACCAAGGGCACATCGACTGCCAGAGTCGGGGTTGTCTATCGCGCCAGGTTAGAGGGTAATCGGCTGGTTGAAGGCCAGGAACTGTTTAGCACGTATCCGCCTGCGCCAACCGGCGGGCCGAACATCACACGTCTTCAGTTTCTTAAAGATAAGTCACTGATCGTCGGCGTCGGGTCTAGCGGCCAACCCGGCAGTGGCATGGTGCAACGCGTCGACGGCGATATCGGAAAAATCATTCGAATTAATCGAGATGGCTCAATCCCGACTGACAACGCGATGGCCGTTGCCAATCCTGACGCTAAGCCAGAACTAATGGCGACCGGTTTTCGGTCGCCCGGTGGCTTCGCTTTGGACGAAGATGGTCAACTATGGGTTTTAGACATCGGCCCCTTGGGCGGCGATGAACTGAATTTGCTGGAAGCAGGTGGCAATTACGGTTGGCCATTGCTGAGCTGGGGTTTTGACTATTCTGGACGCGCGATGTCGGATCAGCAGACGGCAGCAGGATACGTAGATCCGGTCGTGGTTTGGAGTCCCTCTATTGCTCCCTCGGGTCTTACTTATTACGGCGGCAGTGAATTCCCCGCCTGGCAGGGTGATCTATTTATTGGCGCGCTATCCGGCCAGGCAATCAGGCGGCTAAGAATTCGCGATGGCAAGTTACTGCACGAGGAGCGTTTATTGGCTGACTTCAATGAGCGTATTCGTTCGGTGGAAGCAGGTCCTGATGGTTTTTTGTATGCCATAACGGACTCTTCCAACGGCAGAATTCTCCGCTTCCGACCGGGTCAACCTTCCGGGGAAGATTTAACTCGCGTGGCACAACCCTTCAACATGCCAGCGGGTGCTGATTTGGCTGCCACCATGAAATTGCATGGCGTCATGCAGGGTGAAGAAACCATTGCAGCAGAAAGTATCGACTACGACCCGGCACACGCTGAGTCATTGTTTGTACAGAATTGTGGAACCTGCCATACCTATGGAGTAAGCACTAGCGGGAAAATTGGCCCCAGTTTAGATGGAGTCGCGGGCCGCCGATCCGGTACGTTGGCAGGATATTCGTATTCGTCGGCACTGGACAATGGTAAAACCAGCGTTATCTGGGATTACTTTACGATTGCTGCTTTCTTGACGAATCCGCAGGCGTACTATCCGGGAACAAAAATGACGTCACCACCGACCAGCTATATCGATGCCGTGCAGATAGGCATTTTTCTCAATAACGGCAAGACTTTCTAACACCGCAAGGCTTTCTAATTAACAGCAGGCGCTGATCAAAAGCTAACTCTTTTTGGCCGCTGGTCTTCAGGTGGTGACTCCTGTCGCCGACGTTATCACCTAAGATCGCAAGGCTGCCCATGTGCCAGCCCTGTTCATCCAGCGCGAACGACTCTTTGTAGCCGCCACCAAGGATGATTTCATGTCGGACACCGATGGCTTGGTCGCAAGTCACGAAGCGTCGAACGTTGTCCTGATCCACAACTTCATTGAACTCGCCGATGATTTTGCTGGTAACGCGTCGGGCAGGCCGTGCACTGGCGACGTTGATAAGGCATCACATTGCCTTATGCATCATAAAAATTGATGAGCTTGGGGAAGTGCTCGAGCCCTCCATGAGCGCCGACCAGGCTGGACCCGTCAGACATTACCACCTTGCCTTTGACTAAGACCGTGCCCACTGACTCGATACCGCGAATGTCGATTGGCTCTCAGCGTATCGCAACATGGTATCGTCGATCGCAAACCGGCCCCGCGCTATTGCCTCAGTCGTTTTCTACTCTAGCGCCAAGCTTGGTCGTCGTAAGAAAATCACTTTTTTAGCTGCTATCCCAGCAAGTCCAGTCGCACCAGGCGCCGGAACTTGCTGAAAGCGCAGTGTTAGCTGTAAAGCGAGCGCACCGCGTCAATAATTTCCTGAGCGCCCGGAAGGTATTCTTTTTCTAACGCCGGTGCAAAGGGTACCGGCGTAAAAGGCGCACCCACTCGCTTTACCGGTGCATCTAAAAAGTCAAAGGCTTCATCGGCGATAGTGGCCGCTATCTCAGCGCCGACACCACAGTTCCGCACGGCTTCGTGAGCGACCACGGCCCGACTGGTTTTTTTCACTGACGCCAATATCGTGGTCATATCCATCGGCGATAACGTGCGCGGGTCTACAACTTCCAGACTGATGCCTTCTTTCGCTAGTTCGTCTGCTGCCGTTAGTGCATCTACGACCAAACGCCCGAGCGCGACCACAGTAACATCGCTGCCGCTACGCTTGACCTCGGCAACGCCCAAGGGCACCACATAAGATTCGTCAGGTACCTCCATCATGGACGCCATGCAGCGCTTGTTGCTAATGAAAATTACCGGGTTGTCGTCTCGAATAGACGCGGTTAACAGACCTTTAGCGTCGTAAGCATTGGAGGGCATGACCACTTTCAAACCGGGTACGTGACAGAACCAGGCTTCTAAGCTACCTGAATGCTGAGCCGCACTACTACTATCAATTCCAGCATGGGTGGTAACAACAATAGGCAGGGTCGCTTGGCCACCCAGCATGTACTTCATCTTAGCCATCTGGTTAACAATTTGATCCATACCAACCGCGACAAAGTCCATAATCATGATTTCGATTATGGGTCTAAGCCCAACAGCCGCGGCACCTACGCCGATACCCGTAAGCGCTAATTCAGAAATGGCTGTGTTAAGAATCCGCTTGTCACCGTATTTAGCATGTAAACCCGCTTCGGTTCCAAAAGGACCACCGACACGCACGTCTTCACCAGCCACAAAGACCTTATCGTCTCGGCTCATTTCTTGATCAATGGCCTCGTTAATAGCTGCAGTCATTGTTTTGTTAGTCATACCTTGGACTCCGAATAGACGTCTTCATATAGGGCATCGGGGTGTGGATCCGGCGCCTGCTCCGCTTTGGCAATCGCACGCTCCATGTCGGCGCCAATACTTGCTGTGATAGTGTCCGCCGTGTTGTCATCGAACACCCCGTGGGCAATAAGTACCTCGCGCCAATGCTTAATGGGGTCACGCGCTCGCCACCGAGCGATCTCATCCGGATCACGTTCTAGTACGCCGAAGTCGCGGCCAACATGATCGTAGTATCGGTACGTTTTGCACTCGAGCAAGGTTGGCCCGGCACCGCTGCGGGCACGCGCGACAGCTGCTATTGAGGCTTCGTGTACCGCGGCGACATCCATGCCATCTACCATTGCTCCTGCGATGCCGTAGGACGCAGCACGATCGACAATATCGGCCACAGAGGTTGTCGATGCCGCACTGGACCACTCACCATAACCATTGTTTTCACAGACGAACACCATCGGGGCTTTAAGTATAGCGGCCATATTCATGGCCTCGTGAAACGCCCCTTCATTGGTAGCTCCGTCGCCAAAAAAGCAGACCGTGACGCGATCATTACCTTGGTACTGGCTAGCGAAGGCGACTCCCAACCCTATGGGTAGTCCCGCTGCAACAATACCGTTGGCACCAATGATGCCCAGGTCTAAAGCCGCCATATGCATGGAACCGCCCTTGCCGCCATTGTAGCCGGTAGACTTGGCAAATAGTTCAGCGTACATACGGTCAACATCACCACCCTTGGCAATGAGGTGCCCATGGCCACGATGGGTAGAGGTAATGTAATCGTCGTCATTGAGCGCTTCACAGACCCCTACTGCTATTGCCTCTTCACCGCAGTATAGGTGAACCGAGCCATGGACTTTCACTTGCTCCATTAACAACCCTGCGCGCTCATCAAATTCCCGGATGCGCGTCATTTGTTCAAACATTCGAAGCATGTCGGCATTGCTTAGATCCATAGGGTTTCTCCGTCCTGATATTGAATTCTAATTGTTGAGTTACGCCGCCCGAATCGACCAGGATGCCGGGCAACGACCAGAGCCAAGACTCCGATAGAAATTGAAACTGACTCTGTCATCACTGCTCCCAACGTGGGTTTACAAATATATCATTTTTTTTCAATCACCCGTCCACCCAATCAGTTGACGGTGTCAAACGTCATCGTCCTGATCATTAAACAGACGACCCCGGTAGCTACCACGCCATGACTCAGGTTCCGTGGCAACTCTAGGACACTTTTTACTCGGGTAGCGCAAATGCATTAATGTGATCGCCGGGGGGCGTTGCCAATGACGATAAACATCGGTCTATTGACTTACGGTCTAAGGCCAGCAACCCGCGCCTTAGACGAACTGAACGGGTTTCTCCTAAGGCACTGCAATAATTTCCAGCACTTAACATCGTCTTACGACGTTAAGGTGACCCTAATACGGCGCCGTACCGCCATCCACGCTCCACGTGGCGCCGGTGATGCCAGCGCCCACGTCAGAAGCCAACAGCACGGCAGTTTCAGCAACTTGTTCGACTTTGTTAGGCTGCTTGATGGCCGATTCCTGGGAAAATAAATCAACCATCTCATCGAACGTCAGGTTCATCGCTTTCGCCGTGGCGGGACCGTTGGCTTTGATTATGTCGGTAATAATGAGTCCGGGACAAATGGCGTTCACGGTTATTCCGTCCGTACCTACTTCCTGAGCCGTAGATTTAGTCAAACCGTTAACAGCATGTTTCGCCGCCGTGTAGGAGGAAAATACCGGCTTACCAATTTTACCCTCAACCGATGAAATGTTGATGACGCGGCCAAATTGTTGCTCAATCATAGGACGCAGCGCCCGACGAGTCGCCCAAAAGGTTGAATACACACAGAGCTTCATTGTGTAATCGAAAGATTCATCGGTCAAATCAACAAGTGGCAGTAATTCGCCTGCGCCACCCGCGTTGTTCACCAAAATATCAATGCGCCCAAAACGCTCGATAGTGCCATCAACAAAGCGTTCGATGTCGGCTTGTACGGTGGCATCTCCCTTGATAAATACCGAGCGCTCGTCACCACCGAGCTGCTCAACTGCCGCCGCCCCTTTGGCAGCGTCTCTGGCCATAATCACGACACTAGCACCTTCTCGAAGAAAGGCTATCGCAATAGCCAACCCTATGCCCGCAGAACCGCCGGTTATTGCGGCAATTTTTCCCTTAAGTTTCATATCTTGTTCCTACTTCATAAACTACGAGTTTCGCACAAACCCATCAGTGAATGGAATTTCACTTTGCGGCAACGATTATCCCGAGCGAAACCGAAACAACGTTCGCCTCAAATGCTTGTGCCACGCGCTACGCCTCGCGCTAAGCCACGCGCTAAGCCACGCGCTACGCCGCAGCGGCGTCAGCTATGACGGACAGCCCCACTTGCCCCCTTGCTTACTAAGCATCTGCTAGCCCAACTGTCACGTTCCTTGCCTTACCTCCGAACCTAAATAACGCCGGATTCTCGAAGTCTGGTCACCTGTTCTACTGTGTACCCAAGATCCGCCAATACCTCGTTCGTATGTTCACCCAAGGCCGGTGCGCAAATAGGCCCCACCTTCGGTACATTAGATATTTGAATCGGGTGTTCAATAATGAGCGGTGTCTTAATCCTGTCGTCTTCTGGCGCGACCACCATCTGATTCTGCAGTACCTGTGGATCGGTCTTACTTTCTTCCACCAGAGCAACGAGATTCACGGGTAAATCAAAAGCATCAAAGATTGTGAGCCAGTGTTTTGCTGTTTGTTGTTCGATGATATTTTGCAGTTCGAGCCCCAGTAACTCGCGATTTTCAAACATCAACTCCTGGCTGCTGAACCTGGCATCAGCCAAAATCTCAGGGACCTCCAACGCCACAAAGAGCAGACTTTGTAAGTCTTCGTTGCGGATCATATTGAACTGTAACCACCGCCCGTCAAGGGTTTGGTAGGGAAGCATCATGGCCGGCGGACTTTCATTCAATGAGCGATACAACGGCATGTCACCATCGGCCATCGCTCCCTGCGCGATACCGGCGGCAGACCAAAGGCCGTTGGCGAGAAGTGACGTTTCTACCAGACTGCCCTCGCCGCTACGTTCTCGGTTCAATAAGGCAGTCACAATTCCCGCATACAAGGCGACACCGGTAGGATGATCACCCATCCCGGGAAGACCCTGAGTCGGCCTTGTTCCAGGCTCTCTCATCAGTTCCATCAGCCCACTTCTTGCCCAGTAAGCCAACTGGTCGAACCCCTTACGCTTGCGCTCGGGCCCCTTTTCTCCGTATGCGGTGAGGGATGCGTAAATCATGCCAGGGTTTAACGGTTTGAGATCCTCATAGGTAATGCCCAGGGATTCTCGAACCGAGTAGGGTTGATTGGTGATAAAGACGTCACAACCAGCGACCAGTTTGCGAAGAATTTCCATCCCCGCTGGTTGTTTCAAATCCAATGCCACGCCCCGTTTGTTTCGACCGTCTAACTGCCAGAACCAATCGCTGTCAGCATAGGGGGTTGTTGGTATATCACCCAACATCCGCAACATATCGCCTTCACCGGGCTGTTCGATTTTAATGACGTCCGCACCGTAGTCAGCCAGCATCATTGCGGCTGCCGGTGCGGCAATGACCGTTGCACAGTCAATGACTTTAAGTCCAGAGAATAAATAGTCGCTCACTGTATTTCCTTTGCTTGGCAAAATTTTTTGAACAATCTCATAAGCAAGTTCAACAGATCAACCCAAGATCAGCTAATGCCGTGGATTACCTGGTGACTCACTTGCCAGATCTAAAGAGATTAACTTATCGACACCAGAGTTTCTTCAAACTCAGCGAACTCAGCTTTTTAGCGCCTACATTTACAGCCACGCGATAACCGACTGCTATTGATAAAACCAAGTGACGTTTTCCAGGACATTTCGGTAGAAAAGACAGCTTAACTAATCAGTTTTCAAAAAGGCAAGATACCGCCTTGAGGCACTAAACCGGTAAACTCCAACCAGACCTTGTCAGGAAATGACTCAACATTGAAGACGAATGACCAGACCATACAGTTCCTCAATGCCGAACTGCTCGATTCAGACGGCAAGCCTCGGCTGACCAACGCAACGATTGTCGGTGACCAGTTCATCGACATTACCAGCGCCAATCACTTGCAAGATGGCGCAACCGTTATCGATGCTAAAGGGAGCCTGCTGATACCCGGCCTGCACGATCACCATACTCACCTGATCGCATATGCCGCTTCGCTGGTATCAATCAATTGCGGCCCACCCAATGTCGTGTCAGAAGCAGATCTAAAGTCTGCCTTGCAGCGGCAAGCGGGTCGTCATTGGTTGCGTGGCACAGGCTACCATGAAAGCGTACTCGGCCATCTGGATCGCCAATGGCTGGATACCTGGGCACCGGAACGCCCAATCAGAATCCAGCACAGGTCCGGGCGATTGTGGATATTCAATAGCCTAGGCATGGAAATGATTGCCAATGCCGCTCTAAGACTGGCGCCTCACGAGCGAGCCCGACTCACCAGTGACGATGGTCGCCTGTACGACGTTGATGAATTGCTAGGCAACTTGACGCGGTCTGATGTACCGCCAGTGAAACTGGCAAGTCAGCAATTAGCGGCGTTCGGTGTTACTGGCCTCAACGACATGACACCATCAAACAACCCGGAAACCTGGCAGTGGTTTAGTGAACTACAGCGCAGCCGGGATCTTTTGCAAAAGGTACGAATGTCGGGCAGGCCGGCATTATCGGGCCTCAACCAAACTCCCCGTCTATCCGTCGGCGAAACTAAAGTTCATCTGCATGATTCCTCGCTACCGGACTTGGACGATTTCGTATCGACAATCAAAGAGAGTCACCAACAGCACCGTAACGTCGCGGTCCATTGCGTTACCGAAGTCGAGTTAGTTTACACCCTGTCTGCCTTTCGATCCGCCAACACCCTGTCCGGAGATCGGATCGAACATGCATCCGTGATACCTCCAGCACTGATTGAACAACTCTGCGAGCTTGGATTAAACGTGGTCACTCAACCGAACTTTGTTCATGAAAGAGGCGACGCTTACCTTCAGGATATCCCAATGGCCGAGCACGCGTTTCTGTACCGGGCGAACTCATTAATGCTGGCCGGTGTTCCTACGGCGTTTGGCACTGACCTACCTTTTGGGCACCCCGATCCCTGGGCAGCCATGGATGCCGCAACAAAACGCACCACGTCGAGCGGTCATCAACTAAACAAAACCGAATGCATAACACCGGAGTCTGCCCTAAATGGCTTCCTGGGTGAACTATTTGATCCTTCATCGATCCGCAGTATCAAACCCGGCGCACCTGCCGATTGCTGCCTTTTGGATGCACCCTGGCAGGTGTTGCGCAATGATTTATCAAGCGACCATGTCATGATGACCATTAGAGATGGAGAATTGATTTATTCCAGGGACTAGGGAACCGAGCGCTATTTAACGTTAGGTGTTAGTCGACCAGTTCATCAATCAGCCCCCATGAAAGCGCTTTTTCAGCGGACAGCTCCATCCCTGTGACAGCAAGATAATTCGTTCGATGACGGCCGATACGGCGTGGAATGCTAACGCAACCACCGGCACCTGGTATCAGGCCCATAGCCACTTCGGGCAATTTAAAGAAAGCATCGCGGCTTGCCGAAATGTGACCGGCAAATGCCGGTAGCTCTATGCCCGCACCAATACAGGCGCCGTGTAAATTGAAGCTATAGCGGCGGGCGTGTTCCGCCAAATATTGCGCAGGCATTTTTAGCTGTCTGGTTCTGTGCGCTTCGGCCACATCTTTGGATACGCCAAATTCCGTCAAGTCACCGCCGGCGCTAAAGCAGGGTCCTGCACCTGAAACAACAACACGTTCAATTGACTCATCCATCGCCACCAGGCTAAAAGCCTCACTCAAGCCATCCCGCATCGAAACAGACAAAGCATTTCTATTGCCGGGACTATTCAGCAGGATGCTTAGTTCTGTGCCCGTTCTTTCCATCACAACTGGTGACGGAACGTTCGAGTTTCCAACTTTCGCCGTGCGCTGCCCTAAAAGCCAGCGCGCGAATTCCTCGCCACCCTGAAGCGTGGCATACCCCATTGACTCGACAGTAAGCGCTGCAATCGCGGGCAGGCTCATCGTTACTCGGGTAATCTGCACCAACACCGCTGATGCCTGTGGATACTGGCCAATGAGTGAAACTATAGATTCAACTTCCGAAACAGTCTCGGCAATAAAATCAAGGGCATCTAACATCCGCTCATCGTCATGTATCAAACCGATGACCGGCACTGGCTGACGCCGCAGCCATTCGCTGATGGCGGCCACCTCTTCGCGCGAATAATTCGCTGCTGACAAGTCCACCGCCAGGCAGGCCTCACCGGTGCTATCCGACCAGTTTGGTTCCCGTATAAGGTTCTTTAGAAGACTTGCGTCAATCATTGGCGTCTGCACTTAGGTAAGTCGCTATTTAGGTACTTTATTTAGGTACTTTATTTAGGTACTTTATTTAGGTACCTTGTTCAGGTACCTAGTTCAGGTACCTTGTTCAGGCACTTTGTTCAGGCACCTCATTCAGGCACCTCATTCAGGCACCTCATTCAGGCACCTCATTCAGGCACCTCATTCAGGCACAACCGACTTTCCAGGATCTGCGTTTGCAGAATGCGGGCAGTCAACAGTATTCTGCATCCTACACCAACTGATCTTCAGGTTAACTATATGCCAGAACCACTCGATGGAATGACGGTTATTGAAATGACGATTGCAGTACAGGGGCCCGCTGCTGCTCTGTACCTGCGCGACATGGGCGCGCAAGTCATCAAAGTTGAACCACCCATGGGCGACGCAAGTCGCTATGGAAGAGGCAGACAGAACGAAACGCCGGATGGCACTATGGGGCCACAGTACGTTGCTGTTAATCGGGGCAAGCGATCCATCTGCATCGACCTCAAGACGGATGCTGGTGCAAAGGTTATCCAATCCCTGCTGGCCACCGCTGATGTTTTCCTCACTAACTATCGTGAGGCAGCACTGCAGAGTTTGAATCTTGACTACGCTCAATTGCATCAACAATTTCCCAACCTAGTCTATGCCTCGGTTAATGGATTTGGCCCTAAGGGCCCAGATGCCGACAAGGCAATGCTGGATGGAGTCGCGGCAGCCCGCGGTGGATTAGTTCACCATACTGGCTACCCTGACAGAGAACCTTCGATTGCCGGAGCGATTACTATTGATACGTCCGGGGCAATGCAGTTGGCACTAGGGGTCATGACTGCACTGCTTTCAAGGGAACGACATGGCATTGGTCAGCGCGTCCAAACAAGTGCACTTGGCGCGGCGCTGTGGCTACAACAGTGGGAGCTAACGCACGTCGCCATGACCGGCGCAAACCTGAACCGAGACGGCAATCATCACCCAAATATTCGCGGGTTCTACGGTACTTATAGCACCAGCGATGGCGGCGCCATCATGCTGGCCCAAGTGATGGATCAAGAGGGATGGGACTCGTTATGCATATTTGCTGATGCCCTTGAGCTTTCACTGGACCCCAGGTTTCAGACCCCCGGCCAGCGTTTAGGCGAAGGCATCACTGAGGAAGACACGATAGAACTGCGAGGCATTTTGGTCACTGCCTTCGCCCAGAAGACGATGGCACAGTGGGTGGACTTCCTCTACACGCAACCCGAGATTATTTGGGAACGAGTACGCGACTGGCAGGAAGTACTTAAAGATAATCAAAATTTTGCGAACGGCTACCTGACTAAAATTAACGTACCAGGGGCCGGAGAAACCCTGACTGTTGGCAACTTAATAGCGCTAAGTGAAACCCCTGGCAGTGAAAAAGGTGACCCTCCTGAACTCGGCGAGGCTAACGAAGACGTGCTCAGCGGATTAGGTTTCAGTGACACGGAAATAAAAAATATCGAAAGCCACGCCACCAAAACAAGGGAATCCGTGTTAACGGAACTGCGCGCATCAGCAGATCTTGCCACCAAATACCAAAAACCCTGAAGCAATCGTTTCGGCGTGTCAGAAGTTGATGCCAGACGGGTTCACGTCTACCCCAAAGCAGGTATCCTGTATGCTCGTTATTTTATAGCTTAGGACCCGCAATGAAAGTCGACGCTAATATATCCGCGGACATGACCAAGACCGGTAGACAGGCCGCTCATCTGGAGTCCCTGGGATACGACGGTTTAAGAATCGCTGAACTGAACCACGACCCATTCCTGCCGCTGGCGATCGCCGCCGAGCATACTGACAAAGTCGAGCTATTGACCTCTGTCGCCGTGGCGTTTGCACGCAATCCGATGAGCATGGCGACCCTGGCTCACGACCTTAACGCTTTCTCACAGGGCCGAATGGTATTGGGCCTGGGCTCTCAGGTAAAACCGCACATCGAAAGGCGCTTTAGCATGCCCTGGTATAAAGCGGCACGACAGATGCGTGAATTTATAGAGGCCATGAATGCCATCTTCGACTGCTGGTATGACGGCGAGCGACTCGAGTACATAGGCGAATATTACGAACACACCTTGATGCCAGCAACTTTTACCCCTGACAACCTGGAGTTTGGCCGACCCCGGATCAATTTATCCGCTACGGGACCGCTCATGACAAAAGTGGCGGCGGAAGTTGCTGACGGCATGATCATGCATCCCTTTTCGTCGGAAAAATATATACGTGAGGTGACGCTACCGGCCATTGAAGCCGGTCTGGCCGTCAGCGGGCGGACATTGAATAACTTTCAACTGGACTATGCCCCGATTATTGCCACCGGGCCTAATGAAGAAGCCATTGATAAGGCGATTGAAGTTGCCAGGGACAGAATCGCTTTTTACGGCTCGACGGAGGCCTATCGCCCCGTTCTTGAGATCCATGGTTGGGGCGATTTACAGACCGAACTTAACTTTCTTAACAAGCGGCAGCAGAAAGAAGAGATGGCCCGACTCGTCGACGACGAGGTGTTGAACACCATTGCCTTGATCGGAACACCCACAGACGTTATTGCGTCAATGAAGCAGAGGTTTGGCGATGTGATCAGCCGAACAGGATTTAGCGTGCCGTCGCTGCCGGACTCAGATCATGCCGACCTTATTGCGCAGCTCAAACAGGGCGGTTAATCCCGCCATTACGGCTGTGCGTTTCTCCACCAGCCGCCTGAATTTTCACGCGATAGGGTTCTCGAAAATGAATGTAGAGCATTACAAGCGCGCTATAACCGAGTAACAGCAGCCAACCGGTATTACCAATAAACTCCCACGAAGCATAAATCCCGTAGCCGTAGATCAGAACGGCCATTAGCGGCAGAGTCTTCATCATCAACACGGGCAATTTGAAGGGCGCCCGGCGGTAGGCCCCGGGGTTTCGCTTGGCAAGATTATAAAGAGAGAGCACAGGGAACAACCCAAAGATGGCACCTACAGCGTTACCCAGAATCGCCACGTAGTTCAACGTCATTCCCGTCAATATCGGCGTAACTCCCACGACAAAAAATACGGTTAGAAAGATATACGGGGTCCCGAACCTATTGACGACCGCAAGTTTGGCGGGCAACCAACCGTCTTCCGTCGCCATATACAGACCGCGAGTACACCATGCGAAAATGGCGTTAAGCGATGTCACCAGCGAGATCATAACGCCGCCAACAATAAAGGCGACATAGACCCCAGGGGAAAAGATGACTTTGGCCGTGGTCGCCAAATTCCTGCCCTCGATCTCAGCAAGTGGCAAAACGCCCGTCGCAACAACTGCAATCAAAATGTAGAGCAAACTAACGACTAGCAGGGACAGGCCCATCACCAGCGGAATCATTTTGCCAGGGTTCTCCATCTCGTCTCCGAACTCTGAGACAAACTCAGAGCCAATCAGGCTCAGGCGCAGCAAAAACGCGGCAGCAAAAAAACCACCGAACCCATTAGGCAAAATGGTGGCCGCAGATAAATAAGGCGAGTAGTCCTTAACATGCGATAAACCGAGCCCAATATATAAGGCCAACGCTGCCAGCAGGCCAAAAACCATTATCGCTTGAAACCGTGCGGCGGTTCTAATACCAAACAAGTTTGCGACAAAACACAGCACCATGACGCCTGCAGCGACCAGAATCATATTCAGCCCCGGAATCAAAGCGTCGGCATATTCTGCAAAACCAATGGCGAAACTTGAAAGAATAATTTGCCCGGCAACAAGCAAGGCCAAATAGAAAAAGGACGTTTTACTGCCAAGCAGGTCTCGCACGTAGGTGTAGTTACCCCCCGTACTGGGAATCGCAGAACCAAGGGCAGCAATACATATTGTCGGTATTGCAACAATGCCAAGCGCCAACAAAAAAGCCCAGGGTGCTCCATAGCCCGTCATACCGATACTGACGCCGGTCAGTACTACCACACCAGTACCGATTATCTGGCCTAAGGAAATACTCATCAGATCCCAGAACTTCAACTTCTTTATGACGGTTGCCTTGGCCATTGCTTACCCGCGTGCTGTGTGTATCCCGCTAACGCACCTTCGCCATCGCCTGGCCAAGATCTGCAATCAAGTCTTCAATGTTCTCTATACCAACAGAAAGTCGCACAATATTGTCAGCGATGCCCGCTTTCTCACGCTCTGCCTTTGGTGTTGCACTATGCGTCATGCTGGCAGGGTGCTGTATTAAACTATCAACGTTACCAAGACTAACGGCCAATGTAGGGATGGTCACTGCGTTTGTAAAGGTCATGCAATTTTCAACACCCCCCTTGATTTTGAATGACACCATACCGCCGAACCCATTCACCATTTGTCGTTTCGCGAGTTCGTGGAAGGGGTTGTCTGGCAAACCTGGATACAACACCGCCTCAATCTGCGGCTGGTCTTGTAACCAGAACGCAATCGCAAGCGCATTCTCGGCATGCTTGTGCATTCTGATTTCGAAGGTTTTAAGTCCAACGTTAATAAGTGACGTATCTGTAGGGCTTGGCGCAACACCTAACATTTTGTACGTCAAACCGACCCCGTCACCACCGGGCGCCATATAGTCGAGATGGGTGCTGACAATCGCACCCCCAATCACCTGGCCATGACCACTGATGTACTTTGATGTCGAATGGAGCACCACGTCACATCCAAAGGTTAAAGGGCGTTGGTGATAGGGCGTGGCAAAGGTGTTGTCGACCACAACCCAAATATCATGCGCATGTGCGACTTCAACTAAATGACTCAAATCTATGATTTCAATATTGGGATTCGACGGCGTTTCAAGAAATATCATCTTTGCATCGGTATTGTCTGCGATGACTTTGGCCAGGCTCTCTGGGCCAACATCTGAAAACCACACAACCTCAATACCCAGGCGAGGAGCAAACTGATACCACCATTTGAAGCTGTTGCCATACAACCCCCGGTGGACAATGGCTTTATCGCCCGCGCCCATTTTGGCCAGTACCGCAACAGATGTTGCGGCCATCCCCGAGGAGGTGACCCTACCCATCACCAGGTCAGTTGGCTCTACACTGGGATTGGACCTGATCAGATCGATACCCTCCATGTAAGCAATTTTATTGGCCAGGTGGTCCATGTTCGGATTGCTGGTTCGTGTATACGCGTAGGCTTTTTTCCTGCCTGCGAAAACTTCTCCTGCCTCTTCGACGGTATCAAACCCAAAAGTCGAGGTCTGATATATCGGCATCAAATGTGCGTGCTTGTCATGACCACCCTCACCCACGTGATTAACAATGGTGCTCATACCATGCTCTGGTTTTACTTTTCTCGTCGTCATGAAATGTTTCTCTTGGCTAAGCTTCACACATTAAATTTTGTATACTTTTTTATAAATTGTTGCTGTAGGGGTACTACTAACGTTAACAGCTGTCACAGCACCTCGCTCTAAAGCCTCTTTTATAATAAGAGCGGGGGAGTACATTCTTCATCCGTCGTATGGCGAAGAACATCTATCATCAGGTTCACCATGCTGGTTCGCACTTCATCGATATTATCTGCAACAAGGGTGATTTTATCCTCAAGCCCTGCCGCAAGATTAATGGGAAGCGCGACGGCGCCAAAGCTCATGCCCAACTCACCCGCCAGATACACTTCTGGACAACAAGTCATGCCTACCACGTGCCCACCCAGTTGTTGAAACATTCTGATTTCGGCTGGGGATTCAAATCGAGGGCCGTTGGTAGCAACATAGGTAGCGCCATCGTGAACTTTGATTTGGTGTTGGTCCGCGAGTTGTACTAGTTGCTTGCTCATAACCGGGCAAAACGGTTCACTCATTTCCACATGCCCTACGCTACGTTCGATCTGGTCGAAGAAAGTGAACTCACGGCCACTGGTGAAATCAAGAAAGTCTCTAAGGATCGCGAGTTCCAACACTGGGTAATCAGCCGTAATAGCACCCACGGCATAGGTCGACATGATCCGTTTTACACCCATGTCTTTGATCGCCTTAATATTAGCGCGGTAGTTTACTTTGTGGGGTGGCGTTGAATGGTCCTTACCGTGTCTGGTAAGAAAGACAACATCATCGTAATCACCTTTACCGACAAATATTTGGGCTGTTCCATACTCGTTAGAAATTTCTTCCGCCTCGACTTCAACACCAGGAAAATTATAAATTCCGGTGCCTCCAAGGATTGCTGCAGGCATATCTTTTCCTTCGTATTAGCTACCAGGTAGGTAGGCTCTTTAAATTATAGGGACTAGCAACCCCGTGAACGGTTACCACACCCGACACATAAGTTGGTGGCGTGATATCAAAGGCAGGATATCGTGCCGAAATAGCATCAGTGGTGGTGGCGGTGCCCAAAGCAAGTTTTATTTCTGCGGCATCTCGCTCTTCTATCACAATGTCGCTGCGCTGCTTTTTACTATCATCCCGCCCCCAGGCAAAGGCAAAAAAGGGAATATCATGGGCATGGGCAGAAATGGCGTTCTGAAACGTACCAATCTTGTTAACAATGTGACCATCCAATGTGATCAGATCCGCCGCTGTAATGTACTTCTGGATTTTGCCCTCCGACATGATGTGCGCAGGCATATTATCTGTAATCAGGTTCACCTTGATGCCCATCTCGTGAAGAGAGGGCGCGGTAAGCTTGGCACCCTGAAAGTATGGTCTGGTTTCCGGGGCGTAGACGGTGATATCTTTGCCCTGCTTCGCGGCAAAGGCAAATGACAACAAAACGCCTGCTTCGCCAAAGCAGTTCGTTAAAATGCCATCACCATCATTGATCAGGTCAGCCATCGCCCGCGCACGTACCGTGTAATCGTCGTATATCCCCCGTAGCACAGCGTCAATGGACGAAGCGATGGCGTGGTCCACATCACTATTCGTTTCAAGCGCCTCTCTGGCAACGCTGAGCATCTGATCCAAGCGTTGCATCATTGCCGTATTGGTAGGACGGGTACTGACCAGTAGATTACGCGCCTGTTGCAGATCACCCATCAGCGTTGCGGGGTTATCAGGGCTATTGGATGTCAGAATTCGTAGCGCATTAACCGAGGCAAGCCACGGCCCGCTGCCTTGAGTCACCATCCCAGCTATGGCTTTCGCCACCTCGGCAACTGTTCGACAGCTCACAAATGACTGTTCAAACGGGTACTTTCGACGGTCACCAATGATCACCCGTCCAGCGTCGAACCGAGCAATGTTCTTAGGATTAAGCACAAAGGGAAGAAGCTCGTACGTACCATGCTGCTGCGCGGGCGAACGCGAGTTCAAACTCAAAACACTTTCGCTGTCCATAATCGCCCTTTTTTAATCAGTGGTCACAAAAGAGTAACCTAATCCAACATGAGGACTTACCCCACACCCTTGGCTAATTGTCGCACTCAATTTATGCAGTTGGAACCTGGATGATTTTTCGTAGGGACCACAGCCATGATGGTCGCTAGATCGGCTGGATAGGCAGTCTTGCCATCTACCTCATTGGCTCTGGGTTTAATCGTGCCCAGCGTGGCACAGGCGATTGCCATAGGCGATTGGCATAGGCGATTGGCGATAAACGACGGGCCCTGATTGTCACTTAAGTCCGGCGGTGGGGGTTAAGCTCTGGCCAGGTGACGACGGATAAGCAACGCGCTTGCCCCTACCCACGGGCAATTCTGTTATTGATCTTTCTTCGAAAGAATTCCTTTTACTGCGATAACAAGCAGTACGACGACCAGCACCACGCTTGGTAACCCTGGCAGAAAACCCAACACGCTGACCAAACTTGACTCGCCCAATTGATTATCACCAAAGGTGAGCGCCCTATTCGCCGAGGCATTTCCTAACCAATAGAACACGGTGAAAGACCACGCGACATAAATGAACCCGTAGGCAAGAAACTTTTCTTGAAACGCTGAGACGTTAACGTGCGGTAATGCAAAGGCGATCGCCATCACCAGCAAGGCATTCGTCACCCCACCTGAGTGAGCGCGCACCCATCCTTCGGTTGTACCGTAAACAGAAAATTCCAATATTTGACCTGGCCAAATTTCGAACCCACCTAGCAAATTGAACATCAACATGAATCCTGCAAACATCGACACCAGCATCACCAATAACCCATTGGCTATCATCACTCTTTGCAATTTAGACATCTCATTCCTCGTTGTTGGTCTGGTAGGTATGGTGGATATGGTGGATATGGTGGATATGGTACGAAGATTTTCTTTGATCAAACAGACTGGTGTGATCTTAAAGGCAACCCCATCTCTTCACTGCTTGTATCGATCACCGGCATCGGGCCTTGGTTATCAACCTGTTCATTGAAGCTCAACCATTGATCCAGCCATTCAGGCTCACTTTCCTGACGGGGGTTGTAGTTAGGCCCAAGGGCCCGCACAAGGAACGGCCCTACTTTTACAACGATCGCGCTGAACTGACAGACAATGCCCCATGTCCGGCGGAGCCGGTTAGCACTTGAATCGCGCCGCAATGCGGACAACATTCCAATAAACCCAAGACCCAGGACATCTGCGGAACCATGAATCACGCCGAGCACTCGCGGCCAATAGGCGCCATACAGGTTTTCATAGACATCAAAGGCCACCGTCTTGTGTTCACATTCCTCTGCCATATGGGCCAGCCAGAATGATGTCACGTCTGCCTGTGCATTTTTAAAGAGCACCTTACGATCACCGATGAGCCAATTGGTAAACCCATTTGTCATGCATTCAAAACCTGCTGAATAAGCCAACCGAGTGCGCAGGCTTCGTTCAGTAAGCCGCTCATAAGAATCAGCGATTCGTTTTTCAATCTCGGCAAACTGTGGATGCCCGTTTTTAGTCAAACGCTCGTTTAAACGGCGATGACAACGATAATGTTGCGCTTCTTGCCCAATAAAGCCACGCATGTCTTCAAGCAATTGTGGATCGTCAACAAGCTGCAATGCTTCACGCATTGTTTTACAAAGGAAGGGCTCCAGGTAAGGCATGGTTAAAGAAACACCATTAAGAAAGTGGGCACGGTACGGGTTATCCGGTACCCACATCGGGTCCAGATTTTCAGGAAACTCGAAGTCAAAATAACGAACCGGGATGATATTCAGATCCTGTACTTGAGCAGAGTTAATCATCGTATCACGCCTGTTAGTGCCTGCAGTATTTAGTATTTCTCTGCTTATCAATTTAACTCATCGCCAAGTGATACCGGTAAATCATGCGGATTGCTCGCGCCCAATGGCCTCGACTCCGCCTGAGCCATATCAGGGAAGCACCCATGTTTTACGGGATTTGGTCAGCAAACCGATCGGCGATGTGGCCAGCTTTGGTCAAACGATCGATTTCTTCATCATCGCAACCCAACAATTCACGATACACGTAGTCGTTGTCCTGCCCCATTGCAACGGGCGCGGAACGGATACCCCCGCCTGAAATTTGGTAGATCGGCGCAGGGTATTGATAAGTGCCAATATCATCTTCCAGCGTCTGTTCCTGAAACAACGCGCGGGCCATGACATGCGGATCAGATAGAACACGGGACGCTTCAAGTATCGGTGCAGCAGCAACACCCGCAGCCTGCAGGCGATGAAAAAGATCGTAGTCTTCAAAGCCGCGCGTCCAATGACCTAATTGTTCGTCGATATAATCCTCTTTTGCTAGTCGGCCTGCAGCGGATAAAAAGTCATCAGAAATTGCCCATGTTGGCTCCCCCATGACCCCTCGAAGACGCAGCCAGTCTGCATCGCTCATCACGTTAATCGTAATCCAACGATCCAAGCCTTCTTCAGCTGACCCCGGCGACTTGCAAGGATAAGCACCGCAAGGCACCTCACCATCTGCGGCATAGATTGAGCGATTGCCTCGCGCTTCATCCAACTCACCGTTCAGTGCGAAGTCCATGTACGCCTGAGCAAACATGGCGGTTGCGTTTTCGGCTTGCGACATCTCAATAAATTGCCCTTCGCCGAATTGATTTCGGTGCCAGACCGCGGCCATCAAAGCGAACGCTATCTGCGACCCTGCAATATAATCAGCCGCAAATATTGTACTGTTCTCCGCTGGTTCGCTGCCACGATATCCGCGTAACAGCTGATGTCCGAGCACCTCTTCGAGGTTAGACCCGAACGCTCTAGCGTCTTTGTATTCGCCCGTTAACCCAAACCCAGGTGCGCGCAGATAGATGATGTTTTCTTTGATACCTTTCAACCATTCGTAGCTGACACCCAGTTTTTCCATCGTACCTACAGCACTATTTTCGAGCACCACGTCTGCTTCAGCCACCAGTCGACCAAGAATTTCCAGTCCTTCTGGTTGCCGAATGTCGAGCGTAAAACTTTTCTTGTTGCGGTAGAGGCTGACGAACATTGGATGATAGTTCCACGGCCGCTCACCAGGATCATTGTTCGGCAAACCCGTTACCCAACTGGGACCCGCGGAGGTCATCTCCTTCGTCAAATGAACAAATGGCAGAATGCGCGTATTCGGTTGCAGAATAAATTGGTTTTCCTGTTTGATGACTTCTGCACCAAGGTCAGCCAAGAGCAGCGTAGCAAAAGTACCTGCCCAAACCCCGGATAGATCTAAGACCCGAATGCCATCAAGTGGCTGGCCACTGCCCGATGGGCGAACAGGACGCAGCGGTTCGCGCTTGCCCGCCGCCTGTAAAACTTCATCTGTGTGCTCCCCCAGTTGTGGCGCTGGCCTGCGATATTCCCAGGGTGTTTTGTTCATTACAAAAGGCCTGCCAGGAAAACGAAACTGCCCCAGGGCCGGAGTCTCTGCCGATTGCCAAAGACCTCTCTGCTGAAAATTCGTATCAGAGTAAACTTCATCCACGGTAAATAACGGTCCACAAATAAACCGCGCTCGTCTGCCGGCTTCCCAAACCTCTCGTTTGGTATGGGCGTTAAGCCAGGGCGTTAGGTGTGAATTGAATTCTTGGATAGCGGCGGGATCCATTTGGATCAAAGGGTCGTCCCATCGTTTGTCATCCAACCATGCTGGATAACCAAAGAACTCTCGGATGTTTTTGAACCTCTGGCCACCACCCATGATAGAAATCCAACCATCCTTGCAACGATATAACCCCGATAGGATGCCGACCCTTGGCTCTTCCATAGGCGGTCGTAAGGTCTTGCGCCCAGAGTATTGATGACCAATAACGGTTGCGTGCCGCCGATCAACACCGACCAGGTGACTGTCGGCAACAGAAAAATCCACATGTTGACCCACGCCTTTAGCTTGAGTGGCGAACAACGCGCCCAGGATCGCCGTGGACAATACAGATCCTGACTGGACCAAGGCCGATGTGCCGTACATTTTTACAGGTTCTCGCTCAAGCCGGCCTGTCGAGTGCATTTCGCCTGCGAACCCATAAAGGACCAACTCCGACCCCCGATAGTGACGGTAGGGACTATTTGCCCCAAAATTGCTGACTGAAACAAGCGAAATATCACCGCGGCGAGCCTTAATGGCCTCCCATGAAAGCCCCAGGGACTCCATTGCGCCTGGCTCGAATCCCTCGACGATGATGTCGGCCCAATCCACCAGGTGCCAAAAACCGTCCACGCCCGATGGGGTCTTTAGATCAAGTACTACGGATCGCTTATTGGTGTTGAAATAGAAAAAAGTTCCGCTTTTATCAGGATGCCGATCGCCACCTTTAAAGGGACCAAGTTGGCGTGCACTGTCTCCTGCGGGTTTTTCGATCTTGACCACGTCCGCGCCATAATCGGCGAGCAGCTTTGTCGCATAGGGGCCAACAATTTCCTCGGTCAGATCAAGAACACGGATATTCTGCAGTGGTCCCGGCATGGAATTGACGCTCTCAACTATTCGATAGTACGCATTCTGCGATTAATCGCCGGCTTCGTGCAACCAAGCAATAAAATAGAGCCCCGTGGGCGATGGGACAACCTGGCAACTGAACCCGTCGATAAGAAGACTCATGGGTTATACCTGTCGGCTTGTCGGATCATTAGCGTCCAAGTCTGTTCGAGGTAGCACGCGACCTCGTCGATAAGTTTCCGCAGCGGCAGTCGTGCTTCCTCTGGTAGTTCCGGCGCCTCGCTCTGATCGAGGGTCACGTCGAGCTTGGCCATATCCTCGAGCGTCGCATGCAAAGCGGCCGCCCTCCCAATCGAACGACCCACCGTGATCGCACCATGCCAGGGAATAATAATTGTCGACGCCTGACCTAACGCAGCCCCAATTGAATCGAACGAATCATCGGGACTCATGACCTGGTCCTCGTAGAACAGCGTGCACAGGTTGTGCCGCATCCGAAGCGGGCGATTTAAAGAGGCCAACGCTGTCACCCAGAACCCGTGGGTATGCACGATCGCGTTGACATCGGGCCGCTGCGCATAGATTCCAGCATGGAACTCCCACCCTGGACTGACGACGCGGTCGTTGAGCACATTGTTGCCAAGATGATCGAGCTTGACGACGTCGCTGACGGTCATCTCACCCAACGTGCGATCAAAGCAGTTGATCCAGAACTCGTTACGTTCTGGATCGCGTAACGAGACATGACCACCAATGCCAGTATCACAGCCTCGAGCAGCTAGCGCTTTGCACGCCGTAACAAGGTCGACTACCGGTTCGGTGGCCATCATCAAATCTCCTTAGAGGACTGGGCTAGCAGCAGGGTTTTCACTGACGTGAATTGTTTACGTGACGACCCGCTACGACAACTTAAATGATACAGCGAGAATCCCGACTTTTTGGAACCTTCTACTATCAAACGCGGATGACGTCTTAAATGCAACGCCAGGTGACTTCAATTCGGACTAATTAACGCGCCGCGTTATTTTAGCCATTTGTCTTTTTGTACTTTTGTCTTTTTGTACTTTTGTACTTTTGTACTTTTGTACAGTTGTCCCCTAAAAAATGCCCCTATAGATTATAAGTAAAGATAACATAGACTCAGACATTCAACTCCGCCAACCGAAAGGTGGCCGAAAAACTAAAGTATTGCGCTATTTTTACCTAAGCTCTTTACCTTTAGGTCGACCGACAAACTGAGGAGCACTTCTTGAAAATAAGCCTTTTAATGATCAGTGTCCTGCTGTTCTTTCCCCTGACATCACTCAGCACTCAAGAATCGGTTGCCAAAGTCTGGAGCGTAAACGCGCCGGACTTTACGGCATCAACGACGACTGTTGACCTGGACTTGGACGAAGGCACCTGGATGAGCGTTGACGTTTCCCCCGATGGGCAACACATCGTTTTTGATCTGCTTGGCAATATCTACCTTATTCCGGTCACAGGCGGAGACGCTGAATTGCTGGTAGGTGACCACAGCTGGGATATACAACCGCGGTTCTCTCCCGACGGACGACGCGTCGCCTTCACGTCCGATCGCGACGGCGGTGATAATATCTGGACAATTGCACTGGAAAGCCAACAGCTTAAACAGATCACTTTTGAAAATTTTAGATTACTAAACAGTCCGGTGTGGTCCGCCGACGGCCAATACATTGCTGCGCGAAAACACTTCACAACATCCAGATCGCTCGGCACAGGAGAAATCTGGCTTTATCATGCCTCGGGGTTGGCCGACACCCCCGGCGTTCCGATTATCAAGAAACCGGGACCTAACTACCAAAAAGAACTGGGTGAACCAGCATTTTCCCCAGACGGCAAACACCTTTATTACACCCAAAACGCAACTGCCGGTGACATGTTCATTTATCACCAAGACAGCAACAAACAAGTGTTCAACATCAAGGCTTTCAACCTAATCAACAGGGAAACACACGTTGTTGCGGGGGGCCCTGGGGGCGCTATACGTCCAACCCCTTCGCCTGATGGTAAAAGCCTGGCTTACATCAAGCGTGTAGAAAGCATCAGCAAACTACATATAAAGGCCTTGGATTCCGGCATCGACACCATCGTCGTAAACGATCTAGACCCTGATATGCAGGAAACTTGGGCCATCAACGGCGTTTACCCCAATATTGCCTGGTTGCCTGATGCCTCGGGCCTTATCTATTGGGCTGGCGGTAAAATTCGCGCCATCGACCTGGCTAGCGGTAATATAAAAACCATTCCGTTCAGGGTACAAGATAGCCGCACGATCTACTCACCTCCAAACAAGCACGTCGATGTATCCCCTGCACAATTCGAGACACGCATGGTCCGGTTCGCTAGCCGTTCACCTGCCGATTCAACTGTGCTGTTCGAGTCACTGGGGAAGCTCTGGGTCAAGCGCGGTAACGAAGAACCGCAACGACTCACCAAAGATAAAGATGGATTCGAGTATTCGCCCGTTTGGTCGCCAGATGGGAAAACGATCTACTTTCTGAATTGGCAGGATGATCAGCTGTCGAGTATTCGCAGCGTCCCGAAGCGCGGCGGCAAGTCCAACACTATTAGCCGCGAACCAGGCCACTATTCATCATTGACGGTATCGACTGACAATCGTTCACTATTGTTAATGAAGCGCAAAGGCAGCGCACTGACCAGCCCGCACTGGGCTGCCAGGCCTGGCATTTATTTGATCGCAATCAAGTCCCGTGAAATGAGCTTCGTGACAAACCGAGGGTTCAATCCGCACTTTGGTCCCGATGAAAGGCTCTTCATCAACGAAAGAACACGCTCGACCAGTGATCGCGGCAGCGATGATGCCAAAACCAAATTGCTGTCAATGAACCGTTCCGGCTTTGATGTTCGAGAGGAAGCCGCCAGTGATCTGGCGCGAGTCATGCTGGTGTCTCCTGACGGTCAATACATCGCCCACCAACAGGGTTTCGATGTTCATATTGCTGCCCGACCGATGACGGGTCAGGCGCTTGATCTTGGCCCCAAGATGACCACCTTGCCCGACAGAAGGGTCAGCCAGTCTGGTGGTCTGTATATGCACTGGTCCCATGACAGCCATTCAATTTCATGGTCAATTGGCCCCGAATACGTCACGGTTGATGCGGCAGATGCGCTGTTCGACGATGAAGTGACGCGAACCACCGTTAGCCTGTCGATGGTCGCTGCAACGTCAACACCGCAAGGCGTTACAGCAATCACTGGCGCTCGCCTTATCACCATGAATGACGATCGGGAGGTTATCGACAACGCCACGATACTCATCAAGGACAACCGAATTCTGTCGGTCGGAACAAATCTGGCTATCCCGAGAGAAGCGAAGGTCTTTGATGCACAAGGCAAGACCATCATGCCAGGGATGATCGATGCGCATGCCCACGGTCCTTATGGACGCGGTAATATCGTCCCTGAACAAAACTACAATGCGTTGGCGCACCTTGCATTGGGCGTCACGACCGTGCACAACCCTTCCAGCAGCGCCGCGCAAGTTTTTGCTGCAGCTGAATATCAAAGGGCGGGCAAGATTCTGGCACCCAGGATTTTTTCCACTGGTGATGTCGTTTACGGCGCGAAAAGTGTTGGCTTTGCGCCTGTATCCAACATCGAAGACGCATTGCGACATATTCGTCGGCTCAAGGCCCAGGGCGCGATCAGTATCAAGAATTATAATCAACCTCGCCGCGAGCAACGTCAGCAGGTCATCGAAGCAGCACGTCAGGAAGGCATGCTTGTCGTTGCAGAAGGCGGGTCGCTCTATCATATGGATATGAACCTGATCGCAGATGGTTCGACCGGTATCGAACACAATATACCCGCACTGAACCTTTACAACGACGTCATACAGTTCTGGGGCGCGTCACAAACAGGATATACGCCAACCCTGGTTGTGGTGTACGGGGGGCTCACATCAGAGGACTACCATTACGCCGAGACCGATGTCTGGAAGCATCCGATCTTGTCAAAGTTTGTTCCACCCACTGTCTTGCAGCCGCGATCAGTAAGACGAATCAAAGCCCCAGAGCGAGATTACCGTGATGATGATGCGGCTCGAGCGGCCAAACGTCTGCTGGAAGCAGGCATCGTGGTAAACACCGGCGCTCACGGGCAACGCGAGGGGCTGGCGACGCATTGGGAGATGTGGAGTTTTGCACGCGGCGGCATGTCGGCGATGCAGGTCCTCTCGCTAGCAACCATTAATCCAGCAAAGCACCTGGGCATGGCAAATGATCTTGGCTCAATTGAGGTGGGCAAACTTGCCGACCTGGTGATCATGAACAGCAACCCCTTGGAAAATATTCGTATGACCGACGATATCAGTCACGTCATGTTGAATGGGCGACTTTATCGTGCGACCGACCTTTCAGAGGAAGTAACCGGGACCGATAAGCTTGAGCCTTTCTGGTTTTCCGAACAGCACCCGTCACCGGGCAGCACTAAAGATTAACAAGGTAGCGACGGGTAGACCTAACGCTCGCGCAAAAAACTTATGACGTCATAGCGAGCATGCGCGCGCCCAACAGAGAGAATCACTACAGGCAGGATCTGGCAGCCCGTTTATCCTGAACGGGCGGTATCTGGTATTATCTATCTTGCTGTTTATCAGGCTTCGCGTATCTTCCATTGCACCGACAAACATGCACCGCATTAACAGCCCTTCCCCACCACCCGGACGGGACATTCTGAGAAACGATACAATGATCAAACCGACTAAAACAGCGCGCTCGGCATTCACCGTTGGATCCTTGTGGATGCGGTCAATCACGTTGCTGACGGTGATATTTGCAACGCTCTTTTCAACTATTTGCTTTGCCGTTTCCTACCAGGTCTCTATCATCGAGACCGGAGAAGGTGGCCAGCAGACCGCCCTGCCAGCCTTCCTGTCTAACACCGAGGTCGCCGATCTGGTGTTGATCACCATCGACAAAAAGGGTCAACGAACCCTTTCTGTATTACCTCAGCAGGCAGGGCGCTATGCGACGCATGGACCGGGCCGGGCGCTCGATGCCGACCTGATAGTTATTGATGTGGGGCGCTATCAAGGTCGTGATGCCATACTCGGTTTTACGCAATCGGCGGCATTCCTGTTGGATCCATTGACCGACAAGAGAACGAAGCTTGCTGACATCTCAACCATTTATGGCTCGGCGATTAAAGATGCGCTACCGCACCTTGATCTGTTCACGGACATTAACAGCGACGGCATGGATGATCTGGTGATACCTGGATTCAATGGCTTCCTGATTCATATCCAACGCGCTGATGGTTCATTTTCCGCTCCGGTCAACCTGCGAGCGCCGCCTATCGTTGAGCTTTCGTTCAATGACTACCCTTGGTATCAGCCGCGGCAAAAATATGTGGGTGATATGACTCTTGATGGCAGAAACGACGTTTCCGTGTTAATTAAAAATCAACTGCATGTGTTTCCACAACTCGAAAATGGGCAGTTTCTGCCGACACCTATCATGGTCGATACGGGTATTGATCTGGATTTCGGGGGCATGGAAGAGCTGAGCGCCGCCATGCGCGATATGGACCAGTCGGATAGTTTGTCCCGGGCGCTCATCAAATTGCGTGACATTGACGGCGACGGGGTAGTCGACATGCTGGTGATCTCTGTAAAGAGCCAAGGCGTATTTCGCAAACAAACCTCTTACCAACTTCATCGCGGTATCAACGTCAAGGGGAAGCTCGCGTTTACCCAACAGCCGGTGACGACAATCGAAAGCACGGGTTACCAATTTGAAATCAAAGCTGTGGATTTTAACAATGATAGCCAGACGGATATGATGATCTCAGCCGTCGATATTGGGCTCGGCAAGGTGCTTCGCGCGCTGATTACCGGATCCATCAACATTGACCTTAACTTCTACCAGATGAAAACGGGGCTTTACGCCGCTAAACCGGACTTGAAGCGAAAAATGACAGCAACATTTGATCTGCGGTCCGGAGATTTTTTCTTCCCTTCTGTTCTGGTTGCCGATGCCGATGGCGATGGCATCGATGACTTACTGGTTCAGGAGGGCGAAGACCGGCTTAACGTCTTTCTAGGTGTAGGTGATGACAGCCTGTTTTTGAAATCGCCGACGGTTATCAACGTACCCATGCCTTCCGATCCCGAACTTGTTGTTGCCGCAAAACTCAACAGGGATGGTAAAGTCGATCTGGTAATGAGGCACGAACCGACTAACGGGGCAAAGAAAATTGTGCTCATGGTCAGCGAGTAAACCTGCGCAAAGTACCGGAAAGCACCTATCGTCTGGAGACTCGGCGAATTTGAAATCCGGGGAAGCGGAAATCTTGGATAACCCAGACAAAAGAATGCCTAAGAAACGCTTCGAATAATTTGTAGCCATGGCCTCGGTTTCAACTGAGACCTAAATTCAACAAGGACTTAATATGGAACTCAATTATCTTAAGCGAAACAAAGCGCTTATTACTTTGTTGATGTCTGCAACGCTGCTTACTGCCTGTTCGACTCGGCCGGATAATACTCAACAGTGGCTGGCTGGAGACCACCACATCCACTCCAGGTTTAGTACCGGCTGGGATCTGACCAAGGTACCCCCAGCACCGATCCTGGGCGGTGATGCAATCTATTCGACGCAAAAAAATGCAGAAATGGCGCGAAAGTTCGGGCTATCCTGGATGGTGACAACGGACCATGGTGGCCCTAACCACAGCAAACTCAACAAAGAACTGGCTTACCCGGAGTTACTCGATTCCAGGCAGACTGTACCCGAAGTGATCCAGTTCTATGGGATGGAGTTAAACACGCCGGCTGGCGAACACAACAGCCTTATTATTCCGTTTAGTGCAGATGAAGCAGACGTGCTCGAACGACTGGAATCAACGTTTGACCGGCTTGAAGCCTTTCCGAAGGACCCCGCAAGAGACACTGAACTGAGGATGCTGGAAGCGCTCGAGGTCATGAAAGAACTGAAAAAACAACCCGTCGTTATCGCCAACCACCCTTCTCGTACGGCTGACGCTTACGGAAGCTATGGCCTGGTCGAACCGGCGGAGTTTCGACACTGGAATGACACGGCCCCCAACATTGCGATTGGCATGGAAGGAGCGCCAGGCCACCAGATCATGGGACGTAGCAACAACCCAAAGATTCCTGAG
>Ga0302125_10000042_pt1 | contig 70060 bp, 64 predicted proteins | sample CB4_surface_MG_FD_203111 | JGI IMG/M metagenome (GOLD analysis project Ga0302125, IMG submission 203111) | Marine microbial communities from Western Arctic Ocean, Canada - CB4_surface | ecosystem: Environmental > Aquatic > Marine > Oceanic | place: Canada: Western Arctic Ocean | collected... | reverse complement strand
CAGAAAGAATCCTCACCGCACGACGTCATCACCGTAAAAACCAGCGACCACGGCAACGACGGCGCCAAGTAGTCACTCAAAAGCACTGGAGGGAAATGCTCCGTCATTTCCGCGCGCAGTTCTAGGTCGCCCCACCAGCGGCAACGACGGCGCGTTGCCCTCCAAATGTAAACGCCTTCAACAGCTTCACAATTACAGATCCTCAGCTTTTCCAATAACATGCTCACTCCATTTTCCTCCCAACTCATTGCCGATACAGGTATCTCTACAGGCGACGAAGGCAAAGGCCGCGTCATCCTCGAGATCGTCAATGAACTTCGCGACATCACCGGCCGTCAAGACGCCGTAGCAGCCGTCATGAAAGTCAACGGCGGCTCGAACTCGGGCCACACCGTAGCGGGTCTCAAGCTCAACCTACTCCCTGGCGGTGTCGCTGATCCACATGTGCCGCACCTGCCAATCGGTTGCGGTGTCGTCGCTGATCCGCGCAAGTTTTTATGGGAAGTCGCCTACGCCGAGCAAAACGGCCACGTCGCACTCAAGCGCCTCGCGATCGACGAGCGCTGCCTCGTTTCCGACGTCTGCCACCGCCTGCTCGACCTCGCCTTCGAAGACTACCGCGTGCACGTCCTCAAAGACGACCCACGTGGCTCGACTGGCCGCGGCATCACCCCCGCCTACCTCGATGAAGTCGGCCAATTCCAGATTTTCTACGCCGACTTCCGTGGCCCCAAAGAAGTCTTCGCCGCCAAGCTGCGCAATCGTGCTGACCGTGCGCTGCGCATCATCGAGCACGTCTGCCAAGTCGCTCCCGAGCGCTGGGATGGACTCTTCGACACACTGACTGGGGCTGAAACTCGCGCCAACAAAGAGGTCATCGACAGCGGTGCCTTTACCGAAGCAGAGTTCGATTTCAGCCAGTTTGCCGGAGCCGAGCCATTCACGCTCAACCTCGATGCACTGATCGAAGCTTACTGGAGCGCAGGCCAACAACTCGTCGCGCAAGTGGTTGACGTGCGCGAACTCATCCTGCGTGCTCAAGACGACGGCAACTACATCATCGGCGAGTTCGGCCAAGCCTACTGGCTCGATAAGCGCCACGGCTTCGCGCCCAACGTCACCGCATCGCACACCTTTACGCCTGAGTTCTTCCAGTCCGCAGGCATCCCCGCGCAGGCGATTCACAACGTCGGTTGCTGCAAGGCCTACGACACCAAGGTCGGCACACACGTATTTATTTCCGAAATCGACCTCGAGCACCCGCTCAGCACACAACTGCGCATGATCGAGTTTGGTGCCACCACTGGCCGTCAACGCATGGTCGGTTGGTATGACGCCGTTGAAAAAGGCGACGCCCTGCGCTACGGCGGCTATCAGGACCTCGTGCTCAACAAACTCGACGCCCTCAGCTACAGCGGCGACTGGCAAGGCGAACTTCAAATCTGTATTGGATATGAGGATACAGCAGGCAAAGTCGTGTACCACGTGCCACGCGACGACGTTTACCGCCGCACACTCAAGCCAGTTTACAAAATGTTGCCCGGTTGGAGCGAAGACATCTCTGGCGTGCGCAACTTTGCTGACCTCCCCGAGGCCGCCAAGCATTACGTCGCATGGATGCTCAAAGCCTTGGTCGACGTCGCCAACCACGGCGATCAGAACAAAAACAAGATCCCAAATCTGCGCTACATCGGCGTCGGCCCGGAACCGAGCCAGATCATCAAAGACGTGCCCGCAGTTGAAGACCTACTGAAACTCGCACAATAATTTTTCTTATGAACGCAAAAATCACTGCGGCCTGTCAGGCCTTCTCTCTCGGGCAATCTGCCAAAGCATTGCCACTCATCGCTGACGAAGTCGAATGGCACATCGTTGGTGACCACAGCATCATCGGTAAAGCCGGCGTTGAAGACACCTGCGCCGAAGCCGAAGCCGAGGGCAACCCGAACTTCAAAAACCTGCGCACCATTGAGAGCAAGTCCCACGTAATCGTCGAAGGCCACGACCTAGAGGGCGACGTGCACTACTGCGACATCTACACGATCGAAGAGAACCTGATCTACGAGATCACCTCTTACTGCCTCGCTCGATTTGAGGACGAAAATGGCGAATAGCGGATTGAGTGAGTGACACAGACATTGCTACGCCATCTCTCCTTGATAGCTGAGGACGATGCGCCGACTGTGTGAACGCGCACGATGCTCCCAGAGGAACACGCCTTGCCATGTGCCGAGGCAGAGACGCCCGTCGACGAAGGGGATCACTTCCGCAGTGCGCGTCAGCGCCATCTTAATGTGGCTCGGCATGTCATCCGGCCCCTCGTAGGTATGCGTAAAGTCGGGATCATTCTCAGGGACGAGGCGATCGATGAAGTGCTCCAGATCTCGGCGAGCAGATGGATCGGCGTTTTCCATAATCACCAGACTGCAACTGGTATGGCAGCAAAAGACGGTGACCGTGCCCTCGCGCAGGCTGGACTCGCGCAAGCCCTCTTCGATGGCAGAGGTGAACTCTTGGGTCGATTTCCCCGGAGCGGAGACTTGTAGTTGTTTAGTGAAGGTCTGCATGGGCGGAGCGGCGAAGTTTAGAAGTAAGAGCTAGCAAAGCCCTAGAAGGGTTTCAAAATAAGTTTTCTAGGATCTCTTAATCGGCATGTAGGTACCTAAATGCTCATATCGAATTATATAGATCAACTGTCTTACATGCGCACCTTCGAATCCGCGAGTGCCTCATCTTTATCCGTAAAATCGAGCGTGTAGTGCAACCCGCGGCTTTCCTTACGTTGCAGCGCGCAGTCCACCACCAAGCCAGCGACTAGGATCATGTTACGCAATTCCAGCAGGCTTTCATCGACTTTGAAATTCCAATAGTAATCGGTGATCTCGCGGTCGAGTGCTTGAATACGGGTGCGAGCGCGTTCGAGACGCTTGGTTGAGCGGACGATGCCAACGTAGTCCCACATCGTGCGCTTCACTTCGTCCCAATTGTGCAGCAACACCACTCGTTCATCGGAGTCGCGCACATTGCCATCGACCCAAGTTGGCAATTCAAGCGCGGCTGCGGGCGACGTCTTCAAATACTGGCCGACTGCGGTTGCTCCGCGATTTGCCATGACCACGGCTTCGAGCAAGGAGTTACTCGCCAAGCGGTTGGCGCCATGCAGCCCAGTGCAGGCGACTTCGCCGCATGCATAGAGGCCTGCCAAGGATGTTTCACCACTCAGGTTGGTCTTCACGCCTCCGCACAAATAATGCGCCGCTGGCACCACTGGGATCATATCTTTTTCTAATGCGACGCCCTGCTTTAGACAGAAGTCGTAAATATTGGGAAAGTGATCGTGTAACTTCTTAAGCGGAATATCCCGCGTATCCAACCACACATGGCGCGCACCTGATTGCTTCATTTCCGAGTCAATCGCGCGGGCGACAATGTCGCGCGGCGCGAGATCCTGGCGCTCGTCATAGCGCGCCATGAAGGCTTCCCCAGCAAGATTACGTAGGATCGCACCTTCGCCGCGGACTGCTTCGCTAATCAAGAATCGATCCGAATCACGTGAATAAAATGCGGTCGGGTGAAACTGGATAAACTCCATGTTACGCACCTCGACTCCAGCACGATAGGCCATCGCGATACCATCGCCAGTCGCAATAAAAGGATTGGTGGTGTATTGATAGACCTGACCAATGCCACCGGTTGCGAGCAATACCACGCTGGATTGAAAAGTCTCCACCTGCTCGGTTTTCGTGTTGAGCGCATACAAGCCGAGCACGCGATCTGCACCCGACTGATTCAGCTTCGCCGCAGTGATTAACTCGACCGCGAAATGATGTTCAAAGGTTTCGATATTTGGCGAGGTTGCGATGCCATGCAGCAAGGCGTCTTCGATCGCTTTACCCGTCACATCTTTGACGTGTAGAATACGACGCTGTGAATGACCACCCTCTTTGCCGAGTGAGACAGTGCCATCATCCAGTTGCGTGAAAGCCACGCCACGCTGAGCCAACTCTTCGATACTCGCCGCGCCATCGGTCAAAATCTCGCGCACCGCCGCCTCATCGCACAATCCGTCGCCCGCGTCGAGGGTATCGGCCACGTGCATTTCGACGTCGTCGGTCTGCGAGGTGACTGCGGCGATGCCGCCCTGCGCGTAATTAGTATTCGATTCCGCGGAATTCTTCTTGGTGATAATCGCCACGCGTTGCCCCGCCTCGGCGACTTTAAGTGCAAAACTTAGGCCAGCGATTCCACTGCCGATAACGATGACATCGTAAGATTGTGACATAAAAAGAAAAGAAGGTTACTAGAAAGCAAGTAGGAAAAGGCAAGGTAAGGAATCGTTCTAAAAAGCTGACTGATGACTCCTAAATCCTCACTCCTGTTAAAGTCCGATGTTATCAATTAAGCGAGTCTGGTCGAGCCACGCAGCGACACAGACCATATGCTTGCCTGGCTCGATCTCTCGACTGGCAGGCTTCATCGTCAGGCGATCCACAATTTGCACGTAGATCACCCGCAGGGAGCGCGCTATCGATAGGTGATGAGTGATCTCGGCCACCACGCGATCCACACTACGTACCCCATCCTCGTGCACCATCTTCTGCGCCATCAAAAGCGTCTTGGAAAGACTGAGCGCCTCTTCGTGTTGCGTATTGGTCAAATAACGATTGCGCGAGCTGATCGCCAGACCGTCGTCGCCGCGCTTGGTTTCGCCGATGATCACTTCGGCAGGAATGTTGAGATCCGTCACCATCTTTTGGATGACCGCGCATTGCTGCGCATCTTTCTGGCCAAAGACCGCGAGGTCAGGCCGTGTAATATTAAACAATTTCAGGCACACGGTCGTCACGCCGCGGAAGTGATTGGGCCGCGAAATCCCGCACAGTCCGGAGCCGACGTCTTGCTCATTCACATAGGTCGAGAAGCCCTGCGGATACATTTCAGCCACGCTCGGGTTAAATACAATATCGACGCCACGCTCGGCACATTTATCTAAATCCGTCTGCAGTGACTTGGGATAACGCTCAAAATCTTCATTGGGGCCAAACTGGGTGGGGTTGACAAAAATCGAAACAATGACCTTATCAGCACGCTCTTTCGCAATGTCGATCAACGATAGATGTCCTTCGTGCAGACAGCCCATCGTCGGCACCAGTCCGATCAAACGGCCACTAGAGCGCAGACCGATAGCGTGAGATTGCATTTCATTGACCGATTGAATTGTTTGCATAACAAATTTGCAGACAAACTAAGTCCACCTACTACTTTATCACAATAATAATCAGAACTTAACCATTCAACGAACAACTCAACTTCCGGCATTTCGCCAGTATCCATTCACACTTAGTCATTAATTATGAGCGATTCATACATCCAAGAACTCTTCGCCGAGCGCATCGGCGGCAATCAATACGGCAAATCCACTGCCATCTATAAGTTTGAGAAGATCAAGCGCGCCAAGAAGGCCGCTAAAGAAGCGAAGCCAGACGTCGACCTGATCGACATGGGCGTTGGTGAGCCAGACGAGATGGCGTTCCCAATCGTAGTCAAGGCTCTGCAAGATGCCGCGGCACAGCCTGAAAACCGTGGTTACGCAGACAATGGCGGCGACGATTTCAAAGCCGCTGCCGCTCAATACATGTCAGCCGTGTTTGGCGTAAGCGACATCGATCCAACCACCGAAGTCGTTCACTCGATCGGCTCGAAGACTGCGCTTTCGATGATCCCAGCCTGTTTCATCAATCCAGGTGACGTCGTCCTAATGACATCGCCCGGCTACCCAGTGCTCGGCACCCACGCCAAATATCTCGGCGGGGAGGTCTACAACATGCCACTCAAGGAAGAGAACAACTTTCTCCCTGAGCTTGATGCAGTGCCCGCCGACGTCGTTGCGAAAGCAAAGATTATGGTGCTCAACTACCCGAACAATCCGACCGGCGCCTCTGCGACCCTCGAGTTCTTCGAAAAGGCCATCGCATTCGCCAAGGCCAACAACCTTATTATCCTGCAAGACGCAGCCTACTCATCGCTGATCTTCGAAGGCAGCCCAATCTCGATCTTCCAAGTCGAAGGCGCGAAGGACGTCGCCATCGAGCTACATTCGCTCTCCAAGAGCTACAACATGACTGGCTGGCGAATCGGCTTCGTCGTTGGTAACCCGCTCGTGGTGCAAGCTTACGCCGATATGAAGGATAACTCCGACTCTGGCCAATTCCTCGCGATTCAAAAGGCTGGCGCCGTGGCACTCGCGAATCCTCAGATCACCGCAGAAATCTCGGCGAAATACTCACGCCGCATGGATCTACTCGTCGACGCGCTCAACGGTGCAGGCTTCAAGGCGAAAAAGCCTAAGGGCAGCTTCTTCCTTTACGTCGCCGCACCTAAGTCGGCGACAATCGACGGCCAGACTACGGTATTCGAATCCGGCGAAGCCTGCAGCCAATGGCTGATCACTGAAGAGCTCATCAGCACAGTGCCTTGGGATGACTGCGGCAACTTCGTGCGCTTCTCCGTAACCTTTGCCGCCAAAGGCGAATCCGCAGAAAAGGAAATCGCCGCCGAGATCGGCCGTCGCCTAGCGAAATACACTTTCGCTTTCTAAACAGGCGCTGCTACGTTCAATACTTTCAAGGCCGCCGTTGCAAAACCGGCGGCCTTTTTTATGGCTTCAACAGATTGCCGAAACAACACACGAGCAACGCTCGCCGATCTCACGATCGAGGCTACCCAAGCCACCGGCCGTGGCCTGCGTCGTCAGACGGGAGTTCGGCTCATCAAGACCAATGTCAAAAAAGGTTCGTCGATTACTTCGCACTCCAACCATCGACGATGCTTGCAGTTGACGCAACAATCCCAATAATTTTTTAGTCATATGAGCGCAGGTTAATCTTTAATATACGAACTATGAATACCCTCCCAGAACTGATCGAAAACAACCGCAAGTGGTCTGCGGAAATCACCGCCGAAAATCCTGATTTTTTCAAAAACTTGGCCGAGGCTCAATCCCCCAAGTATCTATGGATCGGCTGTGCCGATAGCCGTGTGCCTGCCAATCAAATCACCGGCCTCATGCCAGGCGAGCTGTTCGTGCACCGCAATATCGCCAACCTCGTAGTGCACTCGGATCTAAATATGCTCTCCGTGCTGCAATACGCAGTCGAGGCACTCAAGGTTGAGCACGTCATCGTTTGCGGTCACTACGGCTGCGGCGGCGTCCGCGCTGCCATCAGTTCTCAGCCGAATGGACTGGTCGACAACTGGCTACGCCACATTGAGGACACCGCCGTCGTCAATTGGAATGAGCTGAAAGTGCTCGATGATGAGGCCCGCGTGGATCGCCTTTGCGAAATCAACGTCGTGCAGCAAGCCAAGAACCTGAGCCGCACGACCGTACTGCAAGAAGCATGGGCCCGCGGGCAGAAACTTCATATTCACAGCTGGATTTACAGCCTCAAAGACGGGCATCTCCACACCCTACAAGAACCAATCGAGGCCTACCGCGACCCGCTGAAGTAGCAAACACCTCGCGGCTATTAGAGCTGGGCTCCCAGTCAGCACAGAGCAATGCTTCCCCCTGAGATCTCCAAGGAGCCGATTCGCAACGAAGCACATCACCTCTCGCATATAAGGTGTTCGCTTCAATGAAACGCATAAGCGATCAACTCTAGGCTTATTGCTTTACTTATGGCAACATACAGGCATGCTACTTCTGCTATGTCACCCTGCCCAAAAGCCCCCCGCTGGGCTCTTGCACTCTCGTTGCTCGCCAATGCAGCCTACTGCGTTGATGACAACGGCAATGGCCTGAGCGACGTATGGGAGCAACGCTACAATGGCAGCGCACTACAACTACTCGCAGACGATGATGGCGATGGTTTCAAAAACGTCGAAGAATGCATTGCCGGCACCGATCCTTTTGATTCATCCGATCACCCAAAGCTGAATCCCCTCATCGTCGAAGAGAGCACGGACGAAATCGAACTATCCTTCAAAACGCTCACAGGTAAGACCTATAAACTCTCGCACTCCTCAGATCTCACCAGTTTCGACCAACTGGGCGCAGATTGGCCTGGAGACGGCAACGAGCGTGCGCTTCAAATTCATACTGGAGGTCTGTCCGAAACGATCAGCCCCATTCAACTCGATTTCTGGGCGAACCTACCGAGTGCGACGATTGACGCACTTTACGGGCTCGACGGTTTCCCCTCCCCGCCAGACGGCAGTATCAACTACCCAAAATTAGAAGCGCCCCTTTTTCAATCAACTGGCTACGGCGCTCGTCTCACGACTTGGATCACACCTCCCGCGACGGGCAGCTACACCTTTTACCTCTCCGCAGGTGGCCCATCAGAACTCTATTTCGATTCCACCAAAATCGCCGAAGTGCTGCCCACCCAAGCAGGCATTCCCCTCGGTGAATGGCAGCTCTACCCGACCCAACGCGCGGACGCCCTCGACCTCGCCGCCGACCAACACTACTTTTTAGACCTCCGCTATGTCGCAGCCACAGCTGGACAACACGTGCAAGTCGCATGGAGCGGCCCTGGCCTGAGCGGTATTGAGCCGCTCGACAGCAATGCTCTATCGAAAGTGATCTTTCATGCCGAAACCAGCTTAGAGGCCTCACTCTTTGAGCACGACTACGACAGCAGCGCCCAGACCGGCCAACTCTGGGCCAACAGCACTGGGCTCGAAACGGGCATCGTCGGCATGAGTGGTAATGCCGAGCGAGTAACCGCCGATCTCGGCACGAACACAGAGGAGCGACTCACGTTCAGCGATGGTAGCCATGAACATCTCTACGTGACTTGGCTGTTTAATATGAGTCAGGGCGTCCAAGGCACTTACCTGTATTTTCAGAATGGATCCATTAGCAGCCAAGAAGGCCCGCGTATTGACATTGAAGATAACTCGTCGGGCACCCTTGCCGTCGTGCGTGCCGGAGATTCCAACGGAAGCGGAGCAACGATTGATATCGAATTCGATAAGACCTTCCGCATCGAACTGATTGCCACGCTCGCAACCGAAGGATTCGCCTACAAAACTCCGACCAGCACACACACCGTCACTGAAGACAGCTTCGACATTTACGTCAGTGACCCCGAAGGCAACATCGTCGGCTCTGCCACGGGGCTCGCCTTCCGCGACGGGCCAGATGTCGTCGAAGCACTCAGCGCCTTACGGATTCCAGACCCGAATACCCCGAACATTGCCTTCGACGACTGGCAATTCACCGGCGGCCTGATCACAGGAAAAGGCTACCTGACACCGAACAATATCGACTACGGCAACGGCGACTCTTCGCATTTCTTTAAACTCTCAATCGAAGAATCCGATCAAGACGGCGACGGCATTGCCGACTGGGAAGAGCTCGTGCTCGGTGCCTATTACGACTTACTCTTCTTCGACAGCGAAACCACCGACGGCACCGCAGATGCCGCGGCACTCGTGACCATCCTCGATCAATCACAAGGCTTACCCGACGTCGCACTCTACGGAACCGACGCAGCCGCATTTGAAAGCAACTACCCAAATACCATCGCAGACGACGGCGAAATTACCATCACGCGCACGGGCGCTCTCACACCGTTGACGATTCAAATCTGCGTCGCACCACTGGAGGCCACTGGCAGCACTAACACCGTGTGCGACGGCACTTGCTGCATGCTGATTGGCAGCGCGGGCGATGAAGAAGTGGAGCCCGAAGACTATCAACTCATCGACGAAGACGGCGCGATCATTACCGACTCCGTGAGCTTCGCCTTTGGAGAGATGCAAAAAGTCCTCACGGTCAAAGCCATTGACGACGCGATCAATGAATACCCAGAGACGCTTAATATCGCGATCGCCACCTCGGCGGACAACAGCTACACGATTTCCGATATTCTCAACGGTGCCTCCATCCAGATTTTCGACCTGCCCGACAGCGCCGATAATCTCACCATCTTTACCGGCACGTTCAGCCAAGACGGCAAAGCGGTCATCGCCACCAGCGGCTCGGGCTTCGTCACTGCGACGCTCAACGGCCCTCGCACCGAGCTACGTTTCTGGAATGAGTTCTCCGGGCTCACCTCTGCGCAACAAGACTCCCACATGCACAAGTCCAACGACGGCGCACCAGGAAATATCATCTACGCTATCACTCAAACTGCGGGCGACAACGAAACCGATCCCCTCAACGGCGCACTCGTTAATTACCCTTGGGATCTACTCACCGCTTCGGGTGCCGTCTCCAGCTCCGGTAGCGGCGGAGCTTCCAAGCAAGTGATCATCGATTCGCTATTTGGCCAAAATGGCGAAAGCCCGCTCTACCAGAATGTGCACACAGTCGATAACCCCGCCGGAGAAATCTGGGCATTCTTAACCGTATCTGGCGGCTCAGCGACCGACCCTGGCGAGCCAGTCGCTGCCGCCATCGCGGGCTCTGCCGAATATCCACAGCTGTCCGGTGATCTGCTGGAATCCGAAGTGCGCCGCTTCCTCAATCAAGCCACCTTCGGCGCGACCGATACGACCGTCGAAGCACTGCTCACCACCATCACCGACACGCGCGTCTCCGATCCGACTTACCATCGTCACCAAGCCTACAGCGACTGGATCGACAATCAGATGAACCCTGCGCTCTACAACCAGACCTACCTGCTGGAGCTCACACTCGCGGATCATTTCCAGATGGCCACACTGGCTGGCATCTTCGACACCGCCCTCAACCCCACCGATGGCAGCACAGCCACACCGATACGCCCAGCCACATGGCCAACCATTAACCGGAGCGATCCCAACCCACAGCATTGGCATCTGGAGTCACAGTATCCATTTACCAAAGACGAACTCGACCTCACAGACGACAACGGCATCAACCTATCCGCAGGCAATAGCGAACGCCGCCACGCTCACTGGCAAACCATGCTCAACGCCAATGATCAACTACGGCAGAAGATGGGCTTCGCCTTGCAGCAAATCGTCGTTGTTAGTGCCGAATCCTCAACCATTCGCGGCAACGCTTACGGCTCTGCCAACTATCAAGACATGCTCAACACGCATGCCTTCAGGCACTACCGCGATATCCTCGGCTACGCCAATTGGAGCCCTATCATGGGACGCTGGCTCTCCAGTCTGCAAAATCAGAAAGCTATCGATTTCGACGACGACGGCCTTTTTGACTCCTACCCAGACGAGAATCTTGCTCGTGAAAATATGCAGCTTTTCTCCATCGGGCTTTTCCAAATCTGGCCAGACGGCACACTCAAACTCAGCCCCGAAGGACTCCCGCAGCCGACTTATACCAATGACGATATTCGCGAATTTGCAAAGATCTTAACAGGCCAGAGCTTCAGCCAATACGCCAGCAACTCAACGATCCCCACTTGGGGTGGCGTGCCCTTCGTCGCCGACAACGACACCTTTAACGTATTTGCAGGCACCAATGGCCCCCTCGCCCGCTCCTATCTCTACCCGATGAAAATGTTTGGCGACTATCATAGCCTCGGCACCAAGACCTTTGCCGGAGCGATGATAGACAATACCTCGCTAACCGATCCAACACTGCAAGGCATCGCAGATATCGAATCGGCCATCGACTGGCTCGCAGGCACACCGGGCGACGGCATGCCTGATTTCGACATGGTGCATAGCCACGTCAGCACTCCGTCATTCATCTCACGTCGCCTCATCCAGCGCTTGGTCACATCCAATCCATCTCGCGACTATCTCCACCGCGTGGCAGACACCTTTAAAGATTCCGAAGGCGACTTAGGCCTCACCTTAAAAGCACTCCTCCTCGACCCCGAAGCGCGCACGATCAATCTAAGCGACGCCATCTTCGGTATGAAGAAGTCGCCGCTCGAAGGTTACATACAATTACTACGATCGCTCGAAGCCTATACTTACATCCCACTCACCAATCCGAATGGAGCGGCTCCTTACGACGAAGCCGTCGGCGATTATACAAACAGCGATCTGTATCTAGAGAACTACCAATACCCAATCGACCAGCTCTCAAATCACGAGCGCAACGTCCGCTTCATGCCCTCAAGCGCAAACAGCAAAGGCACGCAGGGTCTGCAGATGAATCCCTTCTGCCAACCCACTGTATTCAACTTTTACCTACCGGACTATGCCCCTGGAGGTACCGTCGGCAATGCCGGACTGGTCGCCCCCGAGCTACAACTCGCCAACGAACCAGACATCATTCGCAATATCAATTATTTCCACGACATCATTTGCTATAGCCCCGGAGCGGGAGCAGACGAATTAGGCAGGACTGACGTTCGACAAAATGTCGCCTTTGGATTCGCAGACACCGATACAGATGCGAACAATTACGACCAACCACGCCTGCCCTTCCAGAGCATGGTCGATGCATTCTACCCGACGACCGCTCCGACACCAATCAACACAGGAGATCCACTGACCGACCGCACCAGCGAGTCGCTTGCCGACGAAGCCATGCTCGACGAACTCGACAAACGCCTCACCTATGGATTCCTCAAGCTGCGCTACCCCTATGATCGAAGCGACGATGACGATCCGAGCATCGCAGGCGTCGATGATCTACTGAAGAACCCTCGCGAGCTGATTATTGATTCCATCGCAGGCGTCTTCGGCAATCCATACGATGGTAGTAGCGACGATCAAAACCGTATCGATAAGCTCGAAAACATTCTCTACCTCCTTACATTCTCCCCCGAATACCAAGTCAAAAAATAGTGCCATGTCTAAGATTCTAAAAAAGATTTCCCGTAGACAATTCCTAAAAGCAGGCACCTGCGGAGCCATGACGATCGGACCGTTGGTCAATACCATCGCCCAACTGTCACTGATTAATTCAGCATCAGCCAGTGCGCTAGGCGGCGGAGCTCTGATAGGGTCAGATTACAAAGCGCTCGTCTGTGTATTCTTACGTGGCGGTTGCGACACCAATAATGTCTTGATTCCGATTGGTAGTCATCCGCAAGCGGCCACCTATGCCGCAGATCGCGGTGCAGTCGCGGTGCCCAATGGTATCGTCCATCCGACCTACAATCCCGACGGGCTCAATACCACGATTCCAATCACAGTCCCCGGACACGGTGAATTCGGCTTACACCCCTCCTTGGTAAACCTCGCGGCCATGTTTGGCGCCAATGAAGCAGGCTTCGTCAATAACGTCGGCACGCTATCAGAACCCACCACACAGAACGGCTACAGCACTTCCAGCTTACCCAAACAGCTATTTTCGCACTCCGACCAGGTCACGCAATGGATGTCCTCCATTGCCGACAAGCCTTACACCTCTGGTTGGGGCGCACGCGTTGCAGATCTCTACAACGATACTTGGAATATCAACAGCCAGACCTCCATGCTGATCACCGCAGGCAGCACCAACCAATTCATGAATGGCGGCAGCCTCAATCAATACTCAGTCACTTCATCCGGCTCAATCAGTCTGACTGGCTTTGGGACGAACTATGCAAGTGCGCTTAACACAGACGGCAGCTACAAAACGAATTCCACAGGCGAACGCCTCAAAGCCCTTGAGCGCATCATGCAATACAGCCATGCGCACATCATCGAAGAAGGCTACAGCGAAGTGATTCGTAGTGCTCGGGCAAACGAAGCAGTTATCTCAGAAGCAATCAAAGTCGAAGCCAGCCTAGCAATTGACTATGACGCACTCTGGACTAGCTACGGCGCAGACAGCGGAGTGGGCGAAGAGCTCAAAGCGGTGGCTCGTTTAATTACTGGACGCGAGTGCCTCGGTAATAATCGACAAATTTTCTTCGTCGATCTCGGCGGCTTTGACAACCACGCGGATATCAATGGCGACCTCCCCGTTCTACTCGATCAACTCGACCGTGCAGTCGGCGCCTTCAATGCCGCGATGAAAGAGTTGGATACAAAAGATAGTAATTTTTCCTACGACAAGGTCACCACCTTCCAAGCCTCCGACTTTAATCGCACATGGACACCCAATGGCACCAGTGTCGGCACCGCTGGCACCGACCATGCATGGGGCTCGCATACCTTCGTCTTTGGCGGCGCAGTCAACGGAGGACAATTCTACGGCACCTATCCGGAGCTCGCAGTGGGAAGCGTTGACGACGTCCCGAGTGGTTCGCGCGGTCGTTGGATCCCCACAACCTCGGTCGATCAATTTGCGGCCGTGCTCGCCAACTGGTTTGGCGTGCCAGCCAACAGTAGCGAAATGCAAACGATCTTTCCAAACTTGGATCGCTTCCAAGACCCCTTCTCAATCGGCAACGAGGCAAACCTTGGCTTTCTGTAATTGCTCAGGTATCTCTGCAGCATGAAAAAACTCTGGATATTCCCAGTAGCTCTGTGCGTCATCGCAATTGCAATGACGCTGCTGAATATTGCAGCGGTCAAAGAAGTTGAGAAGCGCGTAGCTCCAGCCCAGCACATAACGCCGCAGAGCAAGCCCGATTCCAACGCGGCCCCTCATGCCAATGCGCCACAGCCCGACGCACGCTTAGCACGGCTCCCCGATGGCCAGGTGCAATACAAGCCCGCCCTCGAAACCAGTCGCGCCTTAAACAGTATCCGCACTCCCAAAGAAGCACTTGCAATCATTGAGCTACTGCTCGGCCACTACCGATTTGCCTACAAAGAAAACCCGGTCGGCGTGGAGAACTTTGAGATCACCGAACAACTGCTCGGCAAGAATCCGAAGAAGATTGTCTTCATCGCTCCTGATACGACCGCTCTGCGTGGCAACGAACTCATCGACCAATGGGGCACGCCCTATTTCTTCCACGCGCAATCAGGCCAGCAAATGGACATTCGCTCCGCCGGGCCAGATAAAGAATTCTGGACGGACGACGACGTCTTTCTAAGCCAAGAATAAAGCTCGGCTACTTTAGCGCCTGATAGCGAAAGCAATCTGCGGTATGGTCGTTCACCATCCCAACTGCCCGCATAAAGGCATAGCAAATCGTAGTGCCGAAAATTTAAAGCCCGCCTGCTTCAGCAGCCTGGCTCATCGCATCCGACTCCGGCGTGCTGACTGGCACTTGTGATGCGTCAGTTCATGTATTTTGAATCGGTTGCCCTTCGACAAACTGCCTGCGCGCCTTCCAGAATCAGAAACTCAAACAACACCCGAACGTCCTAGGTTCGGTGTTCCTACGCCGAGCCAAACGCCTAGCTCAGGTAAGTGCAGCAGTAATCCGCGCCGCCTGCTTTCACCTTGAGCGAGAACTTGGAATTACCTGGCACATTAAAGGCAGTGCCTTCGCCGTAAGTGTTCCACTCATCTGCACCGTCGAGCTTCACATCCATTTCACCGCCGAGCATTTCCATCAGCTCAGCTGCTTCAGTGCCGAACTCGTAATCGCCCGCCTGCATGAAGCCTAGGGTCTTCTTAGAACCATCCGCAAACACAACTGTGCGGCTAGTGACTTGGCCGCCGAAATACACATTGGCTTTTTTTACAATAGAGATGTTTTCAAAATTATCAGACATGCAATAGGTGATGGCGATTCCGCTAAAAGTTGCAATCAGCATTTATTTAGAATCTCTCGTCACATGCTTGGTAGTGAACTGTCGAATCCACTACGACCACCATTGATCGAGCCACCCTTTGATTTTCCTATTTCTCGGAGGTTTCGGATAAGCCGCCGCCTTATCCTACCAGAAACTGGATCCATGCTTGGCCCAGCACATCTTAAAAATCAGCCACGGCTGTTCCTGCATCACCGCGATTGAACTGTTTCTCACGTCCGCGCTGCTCTTTATTTGGATCTCCAACACGGCAACCGCCGCGCTACTACTACCCGTCGCAGTCGGGATGCTGGCATACACATCAAGTCCACCTGCGGAGCGCTCATTTTACCCCTAACCTTAGCAGCCTCCTGCGAATTTATACTGCCGGTGGCCTTTCCACCCAATGCCATCGTGTTCAGCTCAGGCTACATCCAACAACGCGATAGGTTGCGCGTCGGCCTCGTCCTTAAACTGACTTTTGCCGCGCTGCTGGCTTTGCATAGTCAGATTCTTTTTCAGCAAAAGACCATAGCTCTCAAAGCATCGAACCGACTACGCGAATTCGCTACAAAACGAATTACCTAATGCCCACAAATACAGGCGTATTCTTTATACTTACAGCTTGGACAACCGCTCATATTCAAATAAAATGTCTCGCGCACAGGCTTCGCATCAGGAGTCGTTTTGATCTGTAAAATGATCGGCATGCGCTTTATCTCCGGTAGAGCTGCGGTTGAAATTAAACGACCTTCATCTTCAACAAACTCAACTTTTGTAGGTGCACTGCGATCACCGCCAATCGCGGAGACGACTTGATCGGCAACTGGGACGACTTGGCCATCGCGCCCGAGGAATGTAAGCTGCACAAAGCGCTCGGGCGTGACCAAGAACTCCATGTGCGGATCAACGATCGTGATAAGACGGCCGCCATTGGGACCACCTTGGGGTTCCTGTGCCGCAGGCTTAGTGACTCCATGGCTATGCCCGCCATTGCCGTGATCGTGTCCCGCTGCAGCATAACAATAGGTTGCGCCGAACAAGACTAGTGTCGCAATGAGGAGAACTTTGAAGGGTGTTTTCTGTTTCATAATATTTTCTTCGATTTGATTAAATAAAGGTGACCACGGACTAAACCGAGGTCGTCCCTCGCGGATTGTAGCATTGTATTACCCGGAAGCAGCGGCTCCTAGCCGTATAGACTTTTCGGCAGACTTTTGAAAGAAGGCATAAAAGATAGCAGGCGTCACCGCGAGGCCGAGCAGCGTCGAGCTAATCAAGCCACCTACGATGACGATCGCGACGGGATTGAGGATTTCTTTGCCCGGTTCATCTGCGGCAATGATCAATGGGATCAAGGCAAGGCCTGCAGAGATCGCAGTCATCAAGATCGGCACCAGTCGCTCCAACGTGCCGCGCACCACCATCTCGCGCGTAAATGCTTCACCTTCGTGCCGCATCAAGTGCAGATAGTGCGAGAGCAGCATAATATTATTACGCGCAGCAATACCAGTTACTGCGATGAAACCAACCAGCGTGGCGATACTGATATTATTCAAAGTCATGCTGGTATAAAAGACCCCGCCGATCAAAGAAATCGGAATGATGCTCAACACCAGCCACACGAAACTAAAGGTTTTGAAATAGCTATAGAGTAAGAAAATAATCAGCAGCAGGATCATTACACACATAATAAAAATGGTGCGCCTCGCATCTTGCTGCGCCTGATATTCGCCTTCAAACGCTACGCTATAGCCTTGCGGTAAAACCAACTCCTCGGCGACTTTACTCTGTAAGGTTTCGACCACTGCATTCAAATCGTCTGTGGTCGGATTGATCGAGACCACAAAGCGGCGTAGGGTGTTTTCGCGCAGAATTGTGTTCGGCCCAGTCGCTTGATGGATTTCTGCCACGTAGCTCAATGGTACGCGTTGTCCACTCAGTGTATCGATATACAAATTCGACAACCGCTCGGGTGATTCACGCCACTCAAGCGGCAGACGCACGACTAAGTCATACACACGCTGCCCTTGGTAAATTTCGGCCACCACTTCGCCGCCCATCAAGGAGGACAACTGCTCGTTCAATTTCCCGGGTGTCACGCCATACGCCAGCGCACGGTCACGATCGACTTCGATCCGTAGCTGAGGAATCATCGCCTGCTGCTCCGCACGCGCTTCTTCCATGCCCGGTATCGCCCGTGCGATTTCAGTGACTTGGTTGCCGAGGCGACGTAATTCGCTTAAGTCAGGCCCATAGATTTTGACCGCGACCTTCGCAGACACACCACTGAGCATGTGCCCAATGCGGTCCGCCAATGGTGTGCTCATCGCGCTGAATGTGCCCGGAATCGTGCGCATAGTGACACGTATTTCTGCTAAGACTTCCTTGCGGTCCCGATCAGACGTTTCGGTAAATTCGATATCGAACTCAACCGTCGAGACTGGCACCACATGGTCACCACGTTCGGCACGACCGACACGATAACCGACTGTTTCGACTTCTGGAATCTGCAGCAGTAAGTCCTGCGCGGTATCGGAGAGTTCGGTGGTTTGCTTCAGCGAGGTGCCTGGTGCAGTGGTCATTGCGATCAATGCGGTCGGCTCTCGAAACGCTGGCAAGAAATTGCCCCCCATCGAGGTCAACGATCCATACGCGAAAAATAGCAGCACCCCAGTAATCAGTAACACCAGAAACGGCTGTGCCAGCGAAAAGTTGAGCCATGTCTTGTGAAAGCCCCACTTCAAGCCACGCACCATGAATCCATCGACATGCACTTCACCCGCCTTTGGGTTTAATAAAAACGAACACAGCACCGGGATAACAGTCAACGAAACCACGAACGACGCACTCATGCTAACAATCGTCGCAATCGCAATCGGCGAGAATAGCCGCCCCTCCACGCCGCTCAATGCCAGCAACGGCAAGAACACCAAAATAATCAATACCGTGGCATACAAAATCGACGAGCGCACCTCAGCGGAGGCGCTCGCAATCACTTCAAGATTCGGGCGTGGATTCGGGACACTCGCATTCTCGCGCAATCGACGAAACACATTTTCCACATCTACAATCGCGTCATCGACCACGATACCAATCGCCACAGCAAGTCCACCCAGCGTCATCGAGTTGACGCTCAAGTTCATCAGGTCGAACACCAGAATGGTGATGCCGAGTGAAAGGGGAATCGCAGTGAGCGTGATCAAAGTAATCCGCACATTGAACAGAAACAGAAACAGCACCAACCCCACCATGATGGCACCGTCACGCAGCGCTTCTTCCAAATTACCAATCGAAAGATTAATAAAGTCGGATTGCCGATAAAGCGTGACCACTTTGACTCCTGACGGGAGGGTCTGTTGCAGAGCGGCGAGCGCGGTTTCCACTTCCTCAGTCAAATCAATGGTATCAAAACCCGGCGACTTTGTCACACTGAGGATCACCCCTGGGTAACCCTGCACCACACCATCCTGGCTAATCTGCTTGCTGCCAAGGCCCGCATCGCCACGCATTGGCTCAACATCCCACACCAGCGAGGCCACATCAAGCAGACGAATCGGCCGGTCATTCTCGTACGCGACGACCGTGTTACCGATCTCATCCAGATCAGTCGTCATCGCCAAATTACGCACCATGATCTCTTGAGAAGATTCGGTTAAAAATCCACCAGTCGTATTTTTAACTGCTTGAGCAGAGGCATCGCGTATTTGCAAAAAGGATACACCCATCGCCAACATCTTATCTGGGTCCGGCTGCACTTGTACTTGCTTCACCCCGCCGCCCATCGACAGCACTTCGGCGATCCCTGGAATGGATTGCAGTTTTCGGGCAATCGTCCAATCCGCCAGCGAGCGCAACTCACGCGGGCTCGTTTCCCCGCTAGGATCTGCCAATCCGACCAGTAGGATGTTACCCATAAGCGAAGCGACTGGCGTCATATAAGGGCTCACTCCTTCGGGCAATGATTCACTCGCACTAGTCAAACGCTCCTGCACAAACTGACGCGCTTGGTAAATGTCCGTACCCCATTCGAATTCGACGAAGATTAAGGACAAGCCCACATCGTTGATCGAACGCAGGCGCGACACGCCCGTCACCCCCATCAGCGAATTCTCCAATGGAATTGTCACCAGTGTTTCCACTTCTTCGGGAGCAAAACCAGCGGACTCGGTTAAAATAGTCACTGTCGGCTTGGTCAAGTCCGGTAACACTTCGACCGGAAGCTCCATCGCTTTCTTGATTCCTAGAACGAGGACGATGACAACCAGGGCCAAAATTAATGGCCTCTGTGAAAGAGAAAATCGTATGAGTTGATTTAACATGGTCCGTAATTTTGAATGCAGATCATGCCCTTATCCACGGCGTTGGTTCCACCAACGCTGCGAAGCGACCAAGAGGATTAACGTCAACACGCCCGCATAAATCATCAGTGCCAGGCTCGAGCTATGCGCGCCTTCGTGATCATGGGCTTCTTCGGGCTCTGCTCGCTTCGCTTTATCGGCATCAGTGAGTTCCGAACCATCCTCATTGTGCTCATGTCCATGCGCGGCATCTAACGCCTCCTTCAACGAGATACTTTGTCCACCACCAGCAAAGCCCAACGAATACGAGCCCTGGGTGACGACTTCATCACCAGGAAACAAACCACTCAGTACTTCATCGAATCGATCATTGCGCTCTCCAATAACGATGGGGACACGTAGAAATGCATTAGGCAGATCGAAGTCCTTCACAAACACGACACGATTGGCATGGTCTCCCTGAATCGCGGCACGTGGCACTGCCAACACATCCGCCCGCGAATCAAGCACTACGGCAAACTCCACGCGCATTCCTGGGCGCAGTCGCCCATCCTTATTATCCAGCAGAAAGATCCCCTCCACCGCTCCCGCACCTCGGTCGGCATTCACACCAAAGCGCACTAGAGTCGCCTCAAACAACGACTGCCCCAATGCAGGCACCTTGATATGCGCATAACTGCCCACTTGTACACGCGCGGCTACATTTTCCGGAATTTTCGCCACGGCCCACATACTCGAACGATCCGAAATATCCATCAACTCGACATCAGGTTGCACGGGTTGCCCAAGGCGTATATGTGAATTCACCACCAAACCACCTCGCGGGGCCTTCAATTCCACCTGCGGCGGCGGGTTGCCAATGAGGCGGGTCTCAATCGTCGCCACCACATCGCCGGCAGCTACGGCATCTCCTTCGAATGCATGCAGACCGACCACACGGCCAGCGACACGAGAGGACAGCACAGAATGCTTCGATGGGATTTCTTCAATCCGACCAATCGCAAACACCGTGGTCTCGAAATCACGCGCTTCGACTTCAACGGTCTGGATCCGAAGATTCGCGACGCCTGTCGCATCGAGAATAATAGGCGCATCTGTCGCAGCCCGTGACGCCGTGGCACTTAGTAGCGATAAACAGAGGGCACTCAGGCTGAGATTAAAATTTGTTTGTTTCATTTAATTTAATTAAAAAAGTTTTTTGGATTATTGGAGCACCGGTTGCACCTGAACGGTGGCGGCTTTCCAGCGGATCATCGCCAGCTCGAAATCGTGCAGCTTAGACAATTGTGCAGATTGCACCCGAAGGCCTTGCTCCTGTGAGCGAAACAGCTCGACGAGGTCAATTTGCCCAGCGCCATACGCCGTATTCATCTCGGCTAGATTTTTTGCTACCAACTGCGTTAGATTACCCTCATACTCGCGTGCTTGTTCGTAGAGGCTCACCGCCCGTGTCCCCTGCGTGTGTGCTTCGCTGCGCACCTCTAAACCGACGCGGTCGAGTTCGTATTTGAGCTGCCTTTGCTCGGCGCGACCGGCAAGAATCGCACCTTCTTTGCGATCCAACAACGGTAGTGGGATCGATAAACCGACACCAAAGAAACGATCCGTCCCCAAGCCACCAGGGTCATCTATGCCACGTTTTTCTTCGAAGAACACGCGCACCGCAATGTCTGCCCAGCGCTCCGCCTTCGCCACCGATATACGCTTATCGGACATACGAAACAGCAACGCCTTCATGCGATATTCGGGATGCTGCACGAGTGACTTCTGCGTGAGGATGGCCAACTGCGGTTGCGTGGCGGGCAGTTCAAATTGATGGGTTAAGATCAGCTCGGCATTCACATCAGCTCCTACCAGTTGCTTCAATTTAGCGAGTTCCAATAACAGCGCATTCGAGAGTTCCTGCTTCTCTTGTTCCACGGCATACAACTCGATCTGCACTTGATTGGTCTGCACCGAAGAGACTTCCCCAATGGAAACCCGCGACTCCATGAACTCTGCAAACTTACGATTCAACTCCAGACGCTCGTCGCGCAGTTCGATTTGAGCCCTTATGGCAGTCGCAGCAGCGACCGAGGTCTCGACCGCCCGAGTCAGCAGACGTACGTGGTTGGCAACTTCCGCTTCGGCCAATTCGATTTCATCTTGCGCGATCGACTTTTGCAGGCGCAGTCGGTTCGTTACGGGAAAGCGCTGCTCGAAGCCAACCGCATAGCCATACTCGCCTTCATCGTTAAAAGTCCGATCGGTGGCATAATCGATACTGAGCTCTGGATTTGTCCAACGCCCCGCTTGTTGACGATTCCCGTGCGCACGATTGATCGTGGTGCGTGCCGCATTCAGCGCTGGGTTCTGTTGCAATGCACTTACCACAGCTTGCTCTTTGCTAAGCAAGAGCGGTGCGGCGGCTAGACTACTCAAAGTTGATTGAACAATGAGGGCGAACGCGGTAACGCGTCCTAATTTCAAAAAGTTAACCATAAAAATCCTAATACAATGAAGCTGTGGCGTAGCGTACTGCTACAAATACGACTGGTTTGATTAAACCAGTAAAGCTAAGTGTATTAGGATATCAGACCCGCAGGACTGTCTTCTGAATGTAGTAATCGGTCAACCAATGGATCGACGGCGGTGGGCCACGCAAGCGAAGCTGCAAGCCAAGCGGAGAATCCACGTGGGGGACCACTAAATCATGAAAATTGAATTCTGCCACCGCTAGAGTCGGCAGGTCAATACGATGCACCTCATTTAAGCGCGAAGGAATCAATTCAGCCCCCTGCAACTTCAGATCGGTGCAATCATCTTTGACAACGCACAGTGCCACTTCCTGAGACTCTACATGATCATGTCCATCCGCACAGTGTCCATCCGCACAGTGCCCATGCGTTGAGTCTTCTGACTCGAAATGCACCGCGAAGTCATGATGAAAGCACAGTAACAAACTAGGAACACCCGCTAACGCGACGTTCCAAACAAAGAGGCTAAGTAGCCATGCAACTGTGATTTTCTTAATCAAGAGGCTGTAATATATTAATACTCAATTAAATCTGTCAAGCTCCGGGCAGATTGGTTCCTTTTTAAGAATGAGAATTCCGAAGCTAGCGCGCTTCGAAACGACCATCCGCTCGCTTGCCCACCAGGCGCTTCAGCTCCAAGCCCATCAGGACACCAGAGATCTCGGAGATCGGCTTCTCTAGATGCTCCGCCAATGCATCGGGTGATGCCATTTCACCTCCAACAAAATAATCCATCACCGCCTGCTCTGCACCTGAGAGGGACCGTGGTGACGATTCCGTATCCTCCAGATCCAGCTCCGGCTCTTGTACCGGAAACTGCATGCGCTTATAGCGAAGCTCTTCCAAAATATCATCCACCGAAGTCACCATGATTGCGCCATCGCGAATCAACTGATGACAGCCGCCGCTGCTTGCTTGATCAATTCGGCCAGGCACCGCCATCAACGTGCGCCCTTGCTCACCCGCAAAACGCGCAGTAATCATGCTGCCCCCCGACACCGCACTTTCGACCACAATCACTCCTTGGCACATGCCAGCCACCACTCGATTACGCATCGGAAAAGTCTGTCGATCCGCCCGTCGCCCAAAAGGGAACTCACTTGCGACCGCGCCATGCGCGACGATATTTTTATACAAGTCCTTATTCTCCGGCGGATAAATAGTATCCAAACCGCAGCCAAACACGGCAACGGTTTTACCGCCCGCCTCCAGTGCGCCCTCATGAGCCGCGGTATCGGTGCCACTGGCCATACCACTGACAATGCAAAATCCGAGCCGAGCTAGTTCGGACGAAAATCTCTTCGTGACACTGCGGCCATACAGGGTGGAACGGCGCGTGCCGACAATCGCCACGCAAGGGCGATCCACGATGTATTCACCCTGCCAATACAAACCGATAGGCGGATCATACGTTTCTCTGAGTAATTCCGGAAACTTGTCATCTTCTTGTATAAAGAAGCGAGTGCCAGTCTGACGCATATTTGCCACCTCTTTGGCGAGATCAAAACGGTCTGCCCAATGCACCAGCGCATCAGCAGCCTTGGGCCCAACCCCCTTCACTCCGAGCAGCTTAGCATGCTTACCAGCAAGCACCGCCACCGCATCGCCACCAAAAGCATCCATCAGATGCCGCAACATGATCGGCCCTACATGCGGCAAGCCATTAAGCACCAACAATGCTTGGCGTTGATTTAGTGACGAAGGCATCTGCATATGCTAGCACTGCGATTGCCAAGGACAATCTTATAGTGTTTAGGAAGCTACGCAATCAGCTGGTTCCACTGTCTGCCTGATCGATCCGGCAGTGCGCTTTGACTCAAAGCGCATTCGGCGAAACCCACTTGATAGGTTAAATATCAGCAATCGACTACCTGATGCCGCATGAGCCATGCGGCGCTACCATCAATATCTTTTCCTTAAAATCGACGACTCCGCTAAAAACCTAAACTCTACGCAGCGCGCTCGACAGATAATCTAGCACTTGCGTGGTATGCACTGCGACTTGGCCATGCGCGCGCGCTAGTAGCTGCGCGGCCAGCCCATGCAGCACAACACCACGAGCTACCGACGTTTGCACACACGTTTGGTCTTGCGCAATCATACCGCCAACTAAACCGGCGAGCAAATCGCCACTGCCGCCGCGCGACAGCACGGGCCCGCCATAGGTATTATACCAGATATTTTCACCATCACAGATCCGCGTATGCGCCGACTTAAGAACCGTCGTCACACGATAACTTTGGCAAAACGTCCTCAAAGTCTCATTCGAATAATCAGGCACATTAAGCTTCGCAATCCGCATAAACTCGCCCATATGCGGAGTCAAGATCACCGACCCCGCTGAAGCCTTGCGCTTCGGAACCAATTCTAACACACGCACACGCAGCACATCGGCATCTAAAATGACTGGCAGATCCACTTGCTCCACAATCTCCTGAGCGACCATCTCGGTATTCCGATCTTTACCCATTCCTGGGCCAAGCAGTACTGCCGTCGCCTGATCAATACGATCCAGCAGCAATGGCAGTGCCCGAGGGTTCAGTGTGCCATTGGCAGTCTCGGGCCATGGCACCCACATCGCTTCCGGCACTTGAGCGGCCAATGTTGCTGCCACCGAAGCTGGCGCAAAGGCAGTCACCAGCCCTAAGCCCGAGCGCACTGCAGCTTGCACCGCCATCAACAAAGCCCCTGGCATAAAAGCCGAACCGCCGACTACAAACAGGTGCCCGAACGCACGCTTATCCACCACTGCAGGTCGCAAAGTCCGCAGCGAATCCAGCACACGGTCGTTCAGCACCATCTCAGCAGCATCCACCCCTGCGGGTGCCTCAGAAAATCCTAAATCGATTGTGCGCACTCGGCCGCATTCGACGTTTCCTTCGAACAATACCTTTTTCGCCACTCCAGTCGCATACGAAAAGTCGGCGTGAAACGTCAACTCATCAGAGACGTCGCCCTTACCGCTCGGCACATCAACGGCAGCACGCAGACCGATTCTTTCGTAGCAATTAACTGCTTCAATCAGCACACGCATGGGCGCACGCACTGGTGACTGAAACGTCATGCCCAACAAGCCATCAATACAAATATCAAACGCACGATCCACTGAAGCCGCGTCCAAGAGCTCATGAATCGACGCCACATCGCTGTTGGCATCTAACTGATGCTCACTGACACGACCTTTCAACTGTTGATGCGCACGCGCAGCCAAAGGCTTCAGATCGCTAGGATCGGCGGCGAAGATTAAAGTCACCCGCGCCCGCGGAAAGTCCGCCAGCAGCTGACCGCAAGTGAGCAGCGCATCACCGCCATTGTTACCCTTACCGATTAAAGCCAGCACGCTCAGTCCTTGTGGCAACGATTGCAGCTCTTGATAATCCAAGCAGATGGCCTTGGCAATACCGACTCCAGCCTGCTGCATGGCAGCCCATTCGGCCGCTTCATCCGCAAGAATTGTGACTTCTAGTTGCGCAGCCTCTTGGCAAGTAAGTATGGGATGGGCAAAAGGCATTGCTTTCAAAATATAGAACTTCAAAAAAAGTGGGGCAAGTATAAGAGATCAACCCTATTAGTAAGCAAGGTACACCATGCAGTCACTTAAAATACACGTTTTTTTTAGGTTCATCGTCGGTTAGCGGAAAAAGGTTAAAGGAGGGAGGGCAACTCGCCCTCCTTTGCAGCCACAGAGGATGAATGTGGCCGAGTCGCCCACAGTCCTATCGCGGTCAATGCCCCAGCCAAGCACTCCGATCACAAAGAATGCTTTATTTCAAATACGCCTTCATCTCACGAACGGCTTGCTCCACGCCGACAAACAAAGCGCGGCTCACGATCGTGTGCCCAATATTCAGCTCATGCAGGTGCGGGATCTTCAGCACTTCGCTGATGTTGGTATAGTTAATTCCATGTCCGGCATTCACCACGAGTCCAAGACTGTGCGCCAAATCCGCGCCCCGGCAAAGAATCTCCAACTCTGCCGCGCGACGATCTCCATAATATGCATTCGCATACGCTCCAGTGTGTAACTCGATCCACTCCGCCTTGAGCTCAGCCGAGGCCTCGATCTGCGCTGGATCAGGATCGATAAACAAACTCGTGATAATACCCGCTTGGGTCATGGCCGACACCACATCGCCCACACGCGACATCTGACCAACGATATCAAGGCCACCCTCCGTGGTGACTTCCTCGCGGCTCTCCGGCACCAAACAGACAGAATCCGGCTTCAGCTCCAACGCATATTCGATCATCGCTGGCGTGCAGGCCATTTCCAGATTTAGGCGCGTGCCGATCTGTTCGCGCGCGCGACGCACGTCCGACTCCTGCACATGGCGCCGGTCTTCACGCAGGTGAATGGTAATGCCATCGGCACCCGCCTGCTCACACAGTAACGCAAACGCCACGGGGTCTGGCTCGACCTCGTTACCATGATCGAGCGCATGCTCACGAAAGCGCGCCTGACGCACTGTCGCGCAGTGGTCCACATTGACACCAAGAAGAATGTTAGAAGCGGTGATAGTCATAAAGAGTGATCAATTTGGCGATTTAATCGAAAGAGTCCACTCGAGTTTTACATTTCTGCTGCAAAGTAGAAGCGCCCCCCTAAGCGCTTCAAAAAAGCGACTCTTAATAGCACGCGACCAGCGTGCCGCTCCACCTCCTCCACAAAGCACTTCGGCGACGGCTTCCATTGGTCAGCGACATCTACGGATCGCAGCGATTACGCCAATCGCTTACTCAGATTGCATCCCGCATCAGACGCCGAATCAATCGGCAACCCCTCAAGCAGATCTTGCGTTAACACAACACCCGCGCCCGACTGCAGCAAGCTCTCTAGATATGCCGAATCGGCATATTGCGGCAGCAGCAACTTTGTGATAGAATGCGCCTAACACCAAGCTGAAAGATGGCTCAACAGCTGCGACTCGGTTGCCGCACCTCCAACAACACCAGATCCACATGCCAGGTATACACATAAACCCCTTGCTCTCATTCTCAAAGACGCCCTAGACGTTGTAGGGCGATTTGCATCAGTTGCTGACTACAGGTGATCGAGAGCTTCGTTTTGAGACGCTCCTTACAGGTGCTAACAGCCTCCTTACTAATATCCATTTTAGTCGCGATCGCAGCAGTGGCATGTCCCTGTCCGATCAGGCTCAACACATAGAGCTCGAGAGCCGTGAGTTGATCGAAACAATTCATCTCATCACGGGTCGTGCGTTTGGAGAAATCCTTTAGCAACTGATCGGCGATTGCGGCGCTAACCACAACTCCGCCAGCAGCGACTCGATGGACTCCATCGACGAGGGCACTCGGCGAACTCCCCTTCATTAAATAACCATTCCCACCCGCGTCTAGGACACGCCTCGCACAGGTCATTTCAGGGAGTTGAGACAGCACGAGAAACTTAGTTTCAGGATGCGATTCGGACCAATCAGTGATATGCCGTAGGGCGTCGTGACCATCGAAAATCAAGCCCATCACCACGACATCGAGCTGCAGAACATTAAAGCACTTTGACAGCTCCTTGGGGCGCGAAACACTAGCGACGACCGCTAGCTCCTCAATCCCGCCAAACAAGGACTCCAGTCCATCACGCAAGATGCAATGCTGGTCCAGTAGCGCGATCGATAAGGCCGCTTTTCTTGCCGGATTCATGAGTTTTTATTACACCAATTCACTGGCTGTTAATCCGCACTTGCGATGGATATTCAAAAAGTGAATTCCGCGGCGCAACAGGATTTGCATACAGCTGTTCTCATCCATTATTCGGCTTAGATTCGCCCCCCGCTAGGCATACTGAGTTAGGATTGCCTCTAGCTTGTGTGCAGTAACAGTCGCGCTGAAGAACCCACAGTTGTAGCCCGAGACGCTTGTATTTTGGTGAGTCAGCTAGTTTCATTGGCTACTAATTCTGATTGGAGACGGGTAAACAAAGCAGAGCTTGTAGATTACTCAGGCTTGGGTGATTGGCAATTAATGAATCTAGTCCTTTGGGACCAATCATGCATCAACTAAAAGACGTTATAATAATTGAGCTAAATAAATCCTTTTAACTCCAAAGTCGCCGCAATACCCGCCACCAAAAACGCAGCGGCTAACTTCAGTTAGTCCAGCGCGGCCCCCCGGACCTCCATTCGCGACTGCCATCATTCACCAAACCTCGGGGATATCCTCACCGCATTAGCCCGCTAAGGATCTATAATTTACAGAAACCCGCCGATTCCTACGACTCCAGCAACCAATCGCGTTTTTTCACTCTCAATCTAGCTCGGTTCATTCAGCTGAAAATCAGGAGTCAGGCTAGGCCGACGGCTTCCAGTCGATCAGCGTCACTTGCGGATAGCGACTATTACGCCAATAGTTCCACGAAAAGCGCACTGCTAAATCAATTGACTGGCCCACTTCCGGCACGCCGTGCATGCGCCATGCGATACCAGCAACGCCACTTCGGCTACCGTCCACGATCGGCATACGAAAACGGAAGTTGCCCTCACCGAAGGCGTGCGGCGCTTCTTCAAGGACGACGCCACGCAAACCAAATACTGGCTCGGCATTGCCCTGACCAAAGGGATGCAAGCGGTCCAGCTCTTCAAGTAAGCCCTCTTCTAAGTTTTCAACTTCCAACCAAGTGGACAACTGTAGCGATGGCTCAGGTAAGCCATCGGGATAGAGCACCTTCAAACTTTTGAGATAGCACTCGGTAAATGCTTTGATGTTCGCGACTTTCAGCGAAACACCGGCCGCCATCGGATGGCCGCCCCAATGCCCGAGAAAATCGGTACAACGTTGAAAGACTTCGACTAAATTCACCGTCGCCACACTACGCCCGGAGCCATGCGCGTCGTCACCATCCGCACCGAGAATCACACAAGGCTTGTGAAAATGACGACTCACGCGACTGGCCACGATACCAACGACCCCCGGGTGCCAATCTTCGCCAAACAACACGATACCGGGTTCATCCGCAAACTCCTCAGCCGCGCGTTGCTCGGCCAGAGAGGCAATGCCCCGCTCAATACCTTGGCGCTCGCGATTCATCGTATCGAGCTCTTGCGCAATCTTTTGGCAGGCAGCCAGATCGTCGCTCAACAGCAGGTTCATCGGCAGTGACGCATCACCCAAGCGCCCACTAGCATTAATGCGCGGCGCGAGTTTAAATGAAATATCAGATGCCGCCATTTCTTGACTGGCATCCATGCCGCTAATTTCGGCCAAGGCACCAATCCCAATACGGCCATTCGCACGCAGGTGGCGTAAGCCGAACCATGAGAGGATACGATTTTCCCCGCGCAACGGCACGAGGTCGGCAATCGTGCCCATCGCGACGAGGTCCAGATAATCTTTGAGTTGAATGCCATCCACGCGCGGATCTTCAGCCTCGCGACGACTTTTCAGGAGTCCGTGCAAGAGCTTAAACACTAGGCCCGCGGTACACAAATCGCGCCACGGCGCATCTTCAACATCGTTCACATGCGGGTTTACAAAAATGCACCCTTCAGGCGCGACCGTCTTAGTCTGGTGATGGTCGACTACAATCACATCGCAGCCCAACTCACGCAAATACGCGATCGGCTCGTGCGCGTTAGTGCCACAGTCCAGCGCAATAAATAGATCTGGCACTTCACCTGCGAAGACACGGGTGATCGCCTCACGACTCAAGCCGTAGCCCTCATCTAACCGCAGCGGCACGCAATAGCGCGGCTCTAGACCGAGCGTGCGCAACATACTGACGAGCTGCACGGTACTGGTCACGCCATCAACATCGTAATCGCCAAACACCAACACCGACTCCTTCGCCTCAATTGCCTGCTCGATACGCGTCACCGCTGCGCGAAGGTTTTTCAGCGCAAAGGGGTTATCGAGCTGAGCAAGACGCGGGCGTAGAAACTCTTCCGCCGCTTCGACCGTCGCCAAACCGCGCTGCGAGAGCAATTCGCCCATAACTTTAGACACGCGCAACTCCGCGCTTAAATCAGCGGCGATTGTGTCGTTGGTCTCAGTTAGCGTCCAAAGCATAAATTAGTGTGTTGATGTTAGAATCGTAGCGCTGGCGATTGGCGACTTCAATCGATCATTTAAAATAAAAAATGGCGAACCGTTACCGATTCGCCATTCCTGTTTCAGAAATTAACCATTGATCCGCTTAATTCTCACTCGAGCTCTCCCACTCGTAGCGCTTCGGCGTGAGCTGATGCTCTTCGACGTGGCGACGGTCACCCTTGTGCCACCAGTAGAATACGGGGCTGGCGATGAAGATCGAGGAGAACGTTCCGGTAAGAATACCAATAATAAAGATGAAGGAGAAATCAGTGATGACTCCGGCTCCGAAGATGTACAGCGACAGAGCCGCAAGCAATGTGGTGATACTGGTGAGCAATGTGCGAGAGAACACTCGGCTGAGCGCAAGATTGATAATCGAGCGTAAATCCGTACCGGGGTTGAGTTCCAATTCTTCACGGATACGGTCAAAGGCAACGATCGTATCATTGATCGAGTAACCCACGATCATTAGAATCGCAGCCAACATCGGAGCGGTGAATTGGCCGCTCACAAAGATCCCCAGTTCGCCGCAAATGACGAAGATGCCGATCGTCATCAAGACGTCGTGAATCGTTGCGACGACCGCGCCGACTCCGTAGCCTACTTCGAAGCGGAAAGCGACGTAGAGGAGGATGCCACCCAATGCGCACAGCACAGAATAAAGCGCATTCCATTGAATGCTCTTAGATACAGATGCACCGATTTGAGTGATGCCAGTCTCGATCAGATTCGCATCCGGGAAAGCCGCTTGAAGCTGCTCGAGAACCGGACGTGCTTGATCAAATGGTGTTTGCAACTTCAGGATTTCAACATCCTGCCCAATAAGGCTCTGGTAAATCGGAGTCACATCACCGAGATCCTGGTCCGCCACCACTTGCATGATCTCATCAGCGCCGAGGCGTTGGTCATATGCGACTGTCATCTCATCACCACCGGTAAAATCTTTACCCAAGATGTTGTCATGGTGAACCACTACACTAACAACACCAGCGAGCACGATCAGCCAAGAAACGATAAACGCAGGCTTACGGAATTTAAAGAAATCGAGCTTCTTGGACGGGAAGAGGTCCATGCCCAGCACTTTTCGCAAACCGATACGATGCACGAGGAAGTCGACCAACAATCGAGTCACTACCAGCGCACAGAAGATCGACGCACAAATACCAATTGCGAGTGTGATGCCAAAGCCCTTAACCGGACCAGTGCCGAGCCAGATCAGAATCGACGCCGTGATCAAAGTCGTGACGTTGGCGTCCACAATCGTCGAAGTTACCTTATCAAATGCACCTGCGGTGGCATTCTTAATACTTTTACCGCCCTTAAGCTCTTCACGTAAACGCTCGAAGATCAAAATATTGGCATCCACCCCCATCCCGAGTGTCAACACCAGTGCCGCGACACCGGGAAGTGTCAGCGTCGCACCAAGGCTGGCAAGTACACCAAGAACGATGACGATATTAACCAAAGCGGAAATGACGGCGACCACGCCGCCAGCAAAATAATAAAGGAGCATGAATCCGACCACCAGACAGGCACCCCACTGAGCTGCATTGATCGAGCTAGCGCGTGCGCCTGCAGCCAATGTTGGTTGCACCTCATACATCTGGTCCACACGCAACTCAACCGCGAGCGGATTATTCAAGACATTGGCAAGAGCGATCGCTTCACGTTGCGAGTAAGTCCCAGTGATCTGCGCGCGACTAGACAGCACGCCGTTCACAGTTGGTGCCGAGTAAAGCTTGCCGTCGAGGACAATGGCAAGGGGCTTGCCGATCATTCTTTCAGTTACAGCAGCGAGAATGTCCGCACCATCGCTGGTCATTTCGAGATTGATCTGAAAACCACCAGTCTGCGTTTGCGAGACATAGGCATCATCGACGATTTCACCAGTCGCTTCTGGAATGAGCTTAACAAACATGCGCCGCTCAAAGACTTCACCCGTCTTACGATCTTCATTTTCCTCAGCGAGCACTTCATAGCCGACAGGATATTTGTTCTTTGCAGTCGTGTCAGGGCTCAGGGTCTCATGCACCGAGCGGAACTCGAGGCGAGCTGGCTTTTTCAAGTCTTCCAGCACCTCTGGGTTATCCTTAGTGGACAGGCCAGCGATTTGAATCTCGATCGCGTCATCGCCAACAGGACGAATGATCGGCTCAGCCACACCGTGACCGTCCAAACGACTACCCATGATTTCGATGGCGTCCTTTAGCTGCTCAGCTTGTTCGAATTTACTACCTGGAGCATCCTCAGCAATCTTCAGCGTCACACCGACGCCGCCTTTAAGGTCGAGGCCGAGGCGTAGATTGCTCTGCGCGGAACTGAGGATGTGCTTAAGCAGGATATCGTTGCGCTTATTTTGATTCGCCACGTCGCGCAAGTTCACCTGCGGAAAGAACACCGCATAGTCGATGTCGTCTTCGGCACCCATCTCGCGTAATGCCAGAAACAGTGTCTTCGACTTCTTCGAATCAACGCGGGCCTCAGCGCGCTCCATGATGGAAGCGAACTCAGTAGTTTCCGCAGTCGCTTGCTCGAGGATGTAGTCCTCGAAAGGACGATCCTTCAAGGGAGAGATCTCAGCGACGCACCAAAAGATGATGACTGCCGTGAGGAGGAATTTCCAAAGTATATTGCCGGACATGGGATATTTATATGTATTCAGGTCGAATTAATCGACGATGGTTGCTTCGATTTTACTTGAGACAAAGCCCTTACCGAGCTCGATTCGTGTGTTCTCCGCGATTTCGACGACAAAGCGGTCGTCTTTCACGCGAGTAACTGTGCCAAAAAGACCGCCAGTCGTGACGATTTCATCGCCCTTCTTTATCTCGGTGAGCATCTTATCATGCGCTTTTTGGCGCTTGCGCTGTGGCGCGATGATGAGAAACCACATGCCTAGAAACAACAGGACAATCGGCAGGAACTGGCCCAGGCCGCCACCGGAGGGCGCTGCTTGAGCAAGAGGTAGGAGAGAATAAATTTCTGGAAGTGCCATAATATTGTGAACGTGGAAAAACGGGAGACGCAAAGGCAGTCGCTCCTAAATGGCAAGTATCTATTCTCTTTGTAGTGTTTTAGAGCTTTGATGGTCAGGCTAGGCTAAGCGTAATTCGTTTAATTCTAAAGCTAAAGGAGAGTGGGCGAACCGCCCACAGCATTCCTCATCCGCCAATGAGGCCGAGTCGCCCTCACTCCTTTCACAAAAGGACCCCGAGCAGCAATCCGCCGGAAAACAACACACCGTACGCGGCCACTACTTTGGCCGAACCCTTTAACGCTGCCAGAAACTCCACCGGCCCCTCGGCCGCAGATAGCCGAGCGCCTAGCAATACCGCATACAGCACTGGCAGCAGCGCAACAAAGACAAACGGACCATATCCAATCGCCCAGAAGCCGAGCACCACCGCTCCGGCAAGCAAAGCTGACGCATAATACTGCATCTGCGCAAAGCGCCGCCCAAGCAAGACCACCAAGGTGCGCTTTCGAGCCGCGCGATCCTCGTCAAGGTCTCGATAATTGTTCACCACCAAAATGTTATTAACCAGTAAGCCGCAACCGAGCCCAAGCAACACCACCTCAGGCGAGATTGTGCCGGTCTGCACAAAATACGTGCAACCCACCGCCACGAATCCGAAAAATAGCACCACGAATACATCGCCCAGCCCATTATAAGCCAACGGATACGGCCCACCCGTATAAAGCCATGCACAAGCCACGCTCGCCACGCCAACCACCAGCAACCACCAGCCGCCAAATGGAATCAGCCCGAGCCCCACGCAAAATCCAGCAGCCAACACCAGAATCGTCGCTCGCCGCATAGTACGCGGGGCAATCAATCCTGCCGCCACTGCTCGCCGCGGCCCAAGTCGCGCCTCGGTATCGGTGCCTTTAATACCGTCCAGATAGTCATTGGCAAAATTCGTGCCGATCTGGATCAGCAGCGCAAAGGCCAAACAAATCGCCGCCGCACGCCAGTCAAACGCGCCGTCCGCATACGCCAAGCTCGACGCCAGCATGACTGGCACCACTGCCGCCGGCAGTGTCTTCGGACGCATCGCTTCGAACCAGATATTTGCAGAGGACATACTTTAAGAGGCTTGAAACCGGAGAGCTGAGACTTGAGAGAGGAAACTTGAGACGGTAGACCTGAGTTAGAAATAAGAACTCCTAGCACGCCAAGCGAATTCAGTCGACACTGCAGCCGTTGACCTCGGCCAGCATACAATTATACTGTAACTATGAGCTATTACCCACAAGCTGAACCGCTGGTAAGACGAATCCGTTCCGCCTCAGTCCGCAAGGCCTTTACTCACACCGACCGCAGCCGTTTTGTCCTACCCCAACTCAAAATGAGTGCGTGGTTGGACCACCCACTCCCCATCGGCCACTATGCCACTATTTCGCAGCCTTCACTCGTGGCTAAAATGACAGAATGGCTCGAACTCACTCCCGATTGCCGCGTGCTTGAAATCGGCACTGGCTCCGGCTATCAAACAGCTCTTCTCGCCCAACTGTCTGCCGCCGTTTATACCGTCGAAATCAGCAAGCAACTCTCCCAACGCGCCGAATCCCGGCTGCAAGCACTCGGCTATCGTAGTATCTACTTTCGCATCCGCGACGGGGCACGCGGCTGGCCAGATACCGCTCCCTTCGACCGCATCATCGCGACCGTGGCGTTCCCCGATCGCCCCACCGAGCTTCTCAACCAACTCTCCGCAGAGGGCATCTGCCTCGTGCCAATAGGTCTGCCGAGAGAAACGCAGCAACTCGTTCAATACCAAAGGCACGGCACCAGCATCACCGAGCGTACCCGATGCCACGTGCGCTTCCTCGGCCTAAGATAGCCCCACTTGCCGAGCTCTCCAGTCGCTGGCTGATCCGCGCGGAGCTCTTCATGCTGTTTTATGTAGCTAAGGTGAATGTAGCACCCTAGCATACGACAGTAAGACGACCACTCCCCATGAAAAACTGCCCCTACTGCGCTGAAGAGATCCAAGATGTCGCCATCAAATGTAAGCATTGTGGCGAATTCCTCAACGGTGCCACGCGCCACCCCGCGCTTCCAACCGACCCACCCGCCAAGGGTAAATGGTATTTTAACACGTCCAGTGTCGTCATCGCATTGCTCTGTGTCGGCCCGCTCGCACTGCCACTCATCTGGTGGAATCCACGCTGGGGCGCCAAGCGAAAAGCGAGCCTGACCGTCATCGTGCTCCTCCTCTCATCGCTACTCACCATCGCCAGCATTCAAGCACTGCGTACAATCGAAGAAATATATACTGAGCTGATGCGCAGTATGTAGTGGCGACGCGAATCCCATGTGGCCTCGATTGGCAGAGCTAGGATCTCCAGCGCACGCTAGCCCGCGGATTCGGCCATTTCGTCACCCCCGCTGCCGCTCAGGTCTTCAGCAAATCGGTTGATCAAAAAGCAACGACCCTACACCACGGGTAGCGCGGGTAACGCGTCATACGCAGCAAGGATAGCACTGACTAGAACGCAGAAGATGCCGAGCATTTGAATGAGAAATGGATTTTTTGCCGCTTCCCAATACCTGATCAAAAAGATCAATTGAACTGGCAATAACAACAAACACGCTAGCCCCCACCAAACACTTGCGCGAAAGCTTTCAATCAAAAACAAGATGGTTCCAACGAGTGCCATTACCACACCAACTATCACCAAAAACATAGATACTATTTCCATATAAATTATTCCTGCTAATTTTATATCACTTTGAATAATCCGCCAGTGCGCTGATTGTCACAGCTAAAAAAGCTCAGCCGCTTGTGGTCGGCAGATAACCAGTACCTCTATACATATAAAAGCAACTTTAATTAGGTGATCTACTTAACTATTTAAAATAAGTATTACAGCATTCTTCATAACGTGCATATCATACAGCTCGAATATTCCCACAGACTCTGCCGACTCAAACTCACTGAATCAAAGTGGCTGCGGCGTTTTTAGATAGGCCGCGAATTCAGAAACCGCTCTCGACTGATGCGACGTAGATAATGTGCATAAGGCTAGAGTTACGATTAAGCCTCGATCAATTGATGGCACTCAAAGGTAAATCGCATTTGCGCTTTGCTCAGTAGCGCCTAAACACAGCTACCATGCAACCGACACTTTTGATTCTCGCAGCCGGAATGGGCAGCCGCTACGGCGGCCTCAAGCAACTCGACCCGATGGGTCCGAGCGGCGAAACCGTGCTCGACTACTCTGTGTTTGATGCCATCCGCGCAGGCTTTGGTAAAGTGGTGTTTGTGATTCGCCGCGACTTCGCAGAGGCATTCAAATCCGCAGTCGGCGATAAATTCGAGAGTCGCATCGAAGTGGCCTACGCGTTTCAAGACTTGGCCGATCTACCCGAGGGGTTCAGCGTCCCTGAAGGCCGCGAAAAGCCCTGGGGCACTGCCCATGCGGTGCGCGCCGCGCGCAATGAGATCGACGCGCCCTTTGCCGTGATCAATGCCGACGATTTCTACGGCCAAGATGCCTACCAGCAACTGGCGCAGTATTTCGCGCACAACCCCAACGCAGCTGAACTGCGCACCTGCATGGTCGGCTACCCGCTGAACAACACACTCTCCGAACACGGCAGCGTGAATCGCGGCATCTGCCGCGTCGAACGCGGCACGCTGCAGACAGTCGAAGAGCACGGCACCATCGCCCGCAGTGCGGACGGCATCGTGCGCGGCGACAATCTCGCCGGCGAATCGGTCGATATCGCGCCCGAAGCCATCGTCTCAATGAATTTCTGGGGCTTTACCCCGGCACTGTTCCCGAGCTTGGAGGCCTTATTTATCGAATTCCTCGAAACACACGGACAGGAAATGAAGTCGGAGTGTTACATCCCGACCATCATTGATACCCTGATCCAGACCGAGCAGACAGAATGCGCAGTCATCGAGACCGACGGCGCGTGGTTCGGCGTGACTTATCCCGATGACAAGCCCTTTGTCCAAGCCAGCATCGCTGCGCTGATCGCGAGTGGCGAGTATCCGAAGCAAGTATAGCGACTCAGCCAATGCGCTCCGATCTCACGATCGAAGCGACACTCTACAGATGTGGCCTCCGCCGTCAGACGAGGATTCGACGCGCCTAGCCTGCCGCGCCATCAATTTTCGGAACCTGCGAGCGGTTCTTGAAAAAGCGGACGATCGTGCGGATCACAAAATACATTAAGACCAACACCAAGAGGCCTGCTAAAATTGGCACCAGGAGCGCGAGGCCTGCCGTGAGAATCGAGCCGCCGAGTTCGGCGGTCGATATCACCGGATTACCGATACCGCCAGTCGTCGCCGTCGATGTGCCGCGTGTAATTACTGACGCGCCCTGAATCAGGCCTGCCGTGCCTCCGCCTGCGATGCTGGCAGCAATCCATTTAAATGAGCCATCACCCATCATCTCCGGCATCATCGTTCCAGTAATAAACGTACCAGCAACCACTGCAGCAGGCGTCGCTACGGTATCGAGTGCGTTGTCCAACCACGGGATATAGTAGCTGCCGATCTCCAACGCCGTGGCGATGCCGAGGGCTAGGGTGACCCATGGATTGCCGAGCCACTCTTGATCGCCAAGCATCGCCTGCACATCCACTTCACCAAATATTTCCAGATTCCCACTGGCCGCGAGGCTAGTGATAAAAAGAGGAACGAATACACGAAAGCCACAGGCCGCAGCCAGACCGACGCCCGCAAAAAGTGCCATTATTTCATTCATAATGCAGAGCAGGATAACGGTTTGAGCGCCATTGGGAAAGCTTCGAATTCGATAGGCTGGGAGTAGCCACAAATCTATTTTACCCGCTAAGTTAGCCAAGGAAACGCTAAGCTTGGTATATAACGAGTAATTATTATATACGCGCCTGATTTCAGGAGGGCAACGCTCCGTCGTTGCCACCTACATCCTGAGCAAATTCTGATGATTGCGCGTGGAAATGACAGCGCATTTCCCTCCAGCTAAATAGGCACAAAAAAGCCCGAGGCACCGCAGCGCCTCGGGATTTTGAATAAAACTACAACTCTGCGACGATCTTAGCATAAATCTCCGGCACCGTGAGCTTTGCCAACTCCTTGGTCGAAACACGGGCGGGGTTGATTACTGGTAAGGTATCGAGGGACTCGGAAAGACAGACATCGCGATTCGCCTCAACCTCTTCTACGCGGTCGATCGGCGTAAAGTGCGGCGCGGAGTTGAGCACATCGGGATGCTCCTTCGCCAATTTAATGATCGCCTGCACCGCTTCGACAAAGCGATCGAGTTCGGCCTTGGTATAACTCTCGGTCGGCTCAATCATCAGGCCCAATGGCTCCGGCCAGGCAACTGTCGGGGCATGGAAGCCAAAATCAAGGAACAGCTTGCCAATCCGCGGCGCGGCATCGGTCTTACGCAGACCAACCGAGTCGAGCAGGCCGAAATCTGCCTCCTTCAAGGTAAGAATGAACTCGTGCATGCGCGGTTCACTATCTGCCCCCGCTGGCAACAAGGCGTAATCGTCGGTAAGTCGAGATTGTAGGTACCGCGCACTCAAGACCGCCACCGCCGACATGCGCCGCACACCTTCGCGTCCGAGGCGCAGCAAATACGTGTAGCAACGAATCTTATGGGCGAAATTGCCCCAATGTCGGTGGAACGAGCCAATCGACTTCGGCGCACGCACTGGTTGATACAGCGAACCGTCAAATTCGATTTGATAGCCGGGCAAATACGGCGTAAGACGCTCGCTCACCGCAACAATCGCGTCACCGGGACCACCACCGCCGTGCGGAATCGTCCAAGTCTTGTGTAGATTATTGTGCACTGCATCGACACCAAGTGCGCCGAGGTCGACCCAGCCGGCGATCGCATTCATGTTCGCACCGTCCATATAGACGAGGCCGCCGATGGCGTGAATTTTCTCCGCGATTTGCTTGAAGGATGTCTCAAAAATACCACTGGTATTCGGGTTGGTGATCATCACACCGGCGATACGGTTGCCGTATTCTTCAATGCAGCGATCCAAATGCTGGTTGAGCACACGGCCCTCGATATCGGCGTCGAGATAAACGATCTTGCCCTGCTTGCCCGCGAAGCCAGCCATGGTGGCGGTGGCAAAGTTGGTGCCGTGCGCAGAGCTCGGGATCAAAATCACATCACGTACTTCATCGCGGTCGCGGTGGTAGGCTTGAAAGAGTTTCAGGCCGACCAACTCACCTTGTGCACCCGCAAGTGGCTGTGTCGTCACCGCAGCTAGGCCGGTGATATTTTTAAACCACTCCTGAATCTCATGCAGCACGTAGAGACAGCCTTGTGCATCTTCCACTGGCGCTTGCGGGTGAACATCGGTGAAGCCCTGCAATCCTGCCGCCCAGTCGTTGACCTTTGGATTATACTTCATCGTGCACGAACCGAGCGGGTAGCACCCATCGTCTGGGCTAACATTGAGATCACCTAAGCGCTGGTAGTAAGCGATCACTTCCTCGGCAGTATACGTTGGCAAACCTGGGGCTTGTCGGCGCATATCTTGATCAGCAACCGCCGCTAGAGCAGCAGGCTCAGCGCTGCAGGCAGCACCAAAAAGATCGGTAAACACAGCGACCAGCTCGGCAATCGCTTGTTCACGATTGGAGAACGATAGCTTCAGCAATTGGCGACCACCAGCTACGCGGCTGGAAACGTCTGCCCCAGCAAGGATGCCGCTCTCGCGCGCCTTTGCCAGCACATCAGCGACAGGTGTAGACAGTTCAAAGGTGACCTCATGAAATGATGCAGAGTTCGGGAACGCGAGCGACACGCCGTCGAATACCGTCAAGCACTCAACTGCCTCAGCCAAACGCGCACGTAGCCCAGCTAGAATTGCTTCGAGTCCGGAATCGCCACGCTCGAGAAGCGCAGCGCCGACCAATGTCGCGACAAACGCTTGATTGGAGCAAATATTGGACGTGGCCTTGTCCTTACGAATATGTTGCTCGCGAGTAGAGAGCACGCCCACACGGCAGTCACGCCCCGAGCTATCCTTGGCTTTGCCAATGAATCGACCCGGCGCAGCACGCACGCCGGCACGATCTTTAGCCGAAAAACGCACACCAAACAAACCGAGGCCAGGGCCACCGAAATTCGGCGCCAATGCCAAGTGATGCGCCTCGCCGACAATAATATCGACGCCATTCGCACCAAACTCAGAGGGCGCCTTCAGCCCGCCAGGGCCAAGCAGCATTGGATCAATCACCGCAATACTCTTGACCTTCAGCTCACCCGCCAAGTCAGTCAGGGCATCCACGCCCTCGATCAGGCCAAAAGTATTGACGTGCGGAAACACAATCGCCGCCAGACGCGTGCCCGCCGCTTGAGTCGCGGCCTGCAGTGCGACTTGGTCGATCAGACCCGTCGCCGCATCGACTGGCACGCGGATCAACTCAACTTCAGTGCCCTCTGCCAAGGTCTCGAGCACTTCAAGATCTCCAGGATACAAGGTCTCAGGAATGATCGCGACTGATTTGCCCCGGCCCATGCGAATCGCCGCACAGATGCCCTCGAAAATTGAAGTGGAGCGGTCGTAGAGCGATGCATTGACCGCTTCGAAACCAGTCAAACGTGCCATCGAGCATTGATAGATCCAGTGCGCCAGCAGCGTGCCTTGGCTGAGCTCAGGCTGATACGGCGTGTAAGCCGTGGTCAGATTACGAATATCACAGATTGGCCCAACGACAGGCGACGGCACAAAGTCCGACACACCATCACCGAGGAAACTGGTGCCGATGCGGTTCATCTTTGAGATCTCTTCGAGACGTGTATACAGGTCGTCGTAGCCGAGCTCCTCAGGCAGCGCGACGCCATCTTCGAATTTAACGTCTGCCGGAATGTGACTAAAGAGCTCGTCAAGCGACGCCTTACCAACAGTTTTCAGCATCGCATCGATATCGGCATTGCTCGCAGGAATGTAGTGGCGCGCGTGTTCGCGCTGATCGATGGAAGTATTTTGCATTTTAAAGAAACTGAGGCTTAACAACGAACAAAAATAAGCATTTATTGCTACTGAATGAGATGACCCGTTCAGACAACCCGACTCTTTCCCCTTCGCAAGTTTCTTTACACGAATTACCGAATTTTCTATACCACCGCCTCTTTCGATCGGCGCAAACAACTTATCACCCGCATTTTAATGTCCGACATTCTACACATTCCACTACACGATTTTCATGCCGAGCACGGCGCGCGCTTTGTCAATTTCGGCGGCTGGAACATGCCCGTGCAATATACCAGCATTCTCGAAGAGCATAAAGCGGTGCGCACCGCGGCAGGCCTGTTCGACGTCAGCCACATGGGAGAGTTTCTAGTTACTGGGGCCGATGCCGCGCTGTTTCTCGACAAACTACTGGTCAATTCGATTGCGCAAGCACCCGTGGGCAAAGCCGTTTACTCGCCGATGTGCGCCAGCGATGGTGGCGTGGTTGATGATTTGATCGTCTACCGCACCGGCGACGAGACCTTCCTCGTCTGCGTGAATGCCGGTAATATCGAGAAAGACTTTGGTTGGTTTCTCAAACAATCGGCGCGCTGGAGCCTCGACGTGCAGATCGAGGATCACTCCGACGACTATGCCCTGCTTGCGCTGCAGGGGCCAAAAGCCGCCGCAATCATGCAGGCCATTGGCTTCGATTCAATTGATGCGCTTAAGAGATTTTGGCACGTGCTACTCCCCTTCGCCGGCGAAAAAGTACGTGTCTGCCGCACTGGCTACACTGGTGAAGACGGCTTCGAAATCTACCTTTCCCCGAAGGCCGCTGATGCGCTCGCCCGCGAGATCATCAGCAAAGGCGAGCCTTTCGGCGTGCAACTCTGTGGCCTTGGTTGTCGCGACAGCCTACGTCTCGAAGCCGGCTACCCACTTTATGGACATGAGCTTAGCGACTCGATCACTCCACTTGAGGCGAGCCTCGACTGGACCGTGAAGCTGCAAAAGGACGACTTCATTGGCAAGAATGCACTAAGTGAGCAGCAGGAGAACGGCGTCCCGCGCCGCGTGGTTCACTTCAAACTCGAAGGCCGCCGCATTGCACGCGAAGGCACTCCAGTCGTAGATGCCGCAGGCACCGCCGTCGGCCAAGTGCTCTCCGGCACGCTCTCGCCCATGCTTGGCTGCCCCATCGGTAGCGCCATCGTCGCCACCGCAGCTAAAGATGCGCCACTGTTTGTCGATCTGCGCGGAAATCACATCGCGCTAGAAGTAGCGACTTTGCCACTGCATAAAGCATAGTCCTGCACCGGTCTCATCGGTCGTTACTGCAGCTGGCAGTCACAGCTAAGCGATCCAACATCAAAGAAGAGGCCTTCATTGTCATCACGGCCTAGCGCCGCTACAGTCCGAGCGGCCTATGGCGCAGCCGCTGACACCCGCTCAACCGCAGACTCGTTCGATGGCTCAGTAATCGCGGCTGAAGCATGTTGAATGACCGGGCTTATCTCTGGTCGCGGTAAGGTCTTGACGGAGAATTCCATCAGCTCTTCTCCGCGCAGCACCTCAATCGTAGTGAACTGATTCGCCCGCGTAAAAAACACTGCACCTGGCACATCGGACACATTATCGATTGTATGTCCAGCAATCGAAACAAGATGATCCCCCTGCAACAAACCTGCTTGATGCGCTGGTGCACCGTCGATCACGGTAGACAGATAAACGGCATTGGTCGTATCCGAGCCTAGCTCTTCCGCCACTTCAAAACCCATCCAGCTGTGGATGATATGCCCCGAAAACAATAGGTCGTCGCGCACCCGCGCCAACGCCGCGACTGGTAAACAGTAAGAAGCATCCAGCTCCGCAATCGAAGCCACCGACATGCCGATAAAGCGGCCATTGACATCCAAAATCGGGCACCCGCCCTGGCCCGCACCGACTGAGATCGAGGTGCGAATGTACTCCGTCGGAAACACTTTGTTGCCCAATTTTTTATCCATGCCAGTCACAAGCCCCATCGAAGGCGATGGCTCAAAATCGAGCGGACAAGTAATTCCAATTGCAATCGCGCCCAACCGAGGTTGCGCCGCATTGGTATCCAAAGTGATAATCGCAAATTCTTCCGGCAGCTCCAATACACGTAAGACCGAAACATTGGTCACTCGATCATGGCCGATCGCTTCGGTCGCATAGGATTTACCCTGATGCTCGACCCACACGCGACTCGCGCCCGCAGCTCGGCTGGCACTTACCAGCACATGGCCCTCTTTGCTAATGAAAAAACCCGTGCCGACCCGAAGCATCACTTGCGCTTTGCCGCCTTCGTCTGGTCCACGGTAAGCGGCCTTCACTCGAATGACCGCATTTTTATTCTGCTCAAAGACCTCAATCAAGCGCTGCTGCAAGGCAAGCGCATCTGCAGGACCTGCGCACACAGGCATCGAGCAAGCAGTTAAAAGAAGCGTAATCCACCCAAGTTTAAGCATCGCAGATAAACTAATAAACAAGGCTCGCTACGCCAGCCGATGCAAATGCTACGCGCGCTTGTGCTGAATCAGTAGAATACGCGGAGGCGTCATACGACGCGACGCGCATCTGTTCCATTCCGAAATCACGGACGAAATTAACATCACTCGAGGTCGCTTCAGCTGAGATCACATCCGTATCGTAATTCGGCAAACTCGTCGCCTCGGCAAGCGTCAGCTCTGTCATCGCGACTTCGACCGGCGCGCCGAGTACGTCAACCGCGGGAGCTTGCGCGTCTGCAACAGAAGTGGGTAGTACGCTTGACCGAAAGGCAGGCCGCACGACTATCATCGCGACCAAAACGGCAGCTGCGGCAACTGCAGCACTCTGCAAAATGCGGCCCGAAAAGACCCGTATCACCTGCAAATACCAGGGGTCCTTCTTAACCAACGTTTGCAACATACGTTGGTGCAACTCGCTGTCGAATTCATTCCAGAATTGATCGGAGGGACGTTCGGATCGCTTCAATCGAAGAAGATCTTCTAGGTTGATGTCAGCTTGGCGCTCTGGAGGTAGTTTAGCCATAAATGAGTAATTAATAACTGCTAGGGTTAACTGATATAGTCCTTTAAATATGATTGGAGTTGTTGTTTCGCATAGTGCAGTCGAGAGCGCACGGTGCCGACAGACGTCTTAGTGATTTCCGCGATCTCGCCATGGCTGAGGCCTTCGATTTCATGTAAAACAACAACAGTTCGATGCTTAGGAGACAATTTCTGCAACGAATCGTTCAATTTTTCCTGTAGCTCATGAACCAACGCGCCTTTTTCACTGCGGCTTTTCGCCGTCAACCGCTCGAAGATTTCCGAAGTGGTCACTTCTTCATTAATATTTTCGTAACTAATATAACGACGGCGGCTGCGCTTTTTAAGGAAGGTATTCGTGGTATTAATCGCAATACGATAAATCCAAGTAAAGAACGAGGACTTACCCTTGAAGCGCGCAATTGCCTGAAAAGCCTTGATGAAAGTCTCCTGCGTCAGGTCTGAGGCATCTTCACGATTGCTCGTCATATTATAAATGACGGAGAAAATATGCTCGCGATACTTCTGCACCAACTGGTCGAAGGCGCCGACATTGCCAGCCTGCACGCGCTGCACCACCGACCAATCGAGGTCACGCTCCGATACCGGAGCCTCTTCCGCATGTGCGAAAGTCTTGGAAACTGAGCCTGTGATTGCCATTAAGATAATTAAGCTAAAGCAATTTCAGGGCAAATTGCAAAGATTTACTCAGCCCTTAAAATTTAAGTAGATTGCACAATTTAGGCGCCTTAATTGGCTCGAAAAAATAGAACCAAATAAAGGTGAATCTTGATTTGCTGTCGTTTCAGACTTTTACACTGTTGACAGTCATACCACGAAAGATGGTAAGAATGTCCCCTTATTTATGCACCAGTCGCGTATAGTCATCACAGGCGTCGGCCTGACCTCGCCAAACGGCAACACTCTCGAGGAATATCGTAAGAATCTCCTCGCTGGGGTCGCTGGTGTTCAAATCATTGATATGCGCTACATGGGCAAGGTCCCAGCAGGCGTGTGCAACTTCGATCCGAAGAAATACCAGACTCGCAAAGAGCTGCGTGTCGGCACCCGCGCAGGCAGTATCGCCGTCTATGCCGCCCACGAGGCGATCAATGATAGTGGCCTAGATTTTGAGAATTTTGACAAGAGCCGCATTGGCGTCTACGTCGGCACCACCGAGCACGGCAATGTCGAGACCGAGAACGAGGTGTATAACATCTCCAAGTTCGACTACGACACACGCTTTTGGACACACCACCACAATCCCCGTACCGTGGCTAACAATCCTGCGGGCGAGATCACCATCAACATGGGGATCACCGGACCGCACTACACCATCGGTGCCGCGTGCGCAGCGGGGAATGCCGGTCTTATCCAAGCCTTGCAGATGCTTCGCCTCGGCGAAGTCGATGTCGCCCTCGCTGGTGGCGTCAGTGAGAGTATCCAATCGTTCGGGATCTTCGCCGGCTTTAAAAGCCAGGGCGCACTCGGCACGCACGAAACGGATCCCAATAAGACCAGCCGCCCCTTTGACAAGACTCGTAACGGCATCGTCGTCAGTGAAGGTGGCGCCATTTACGTGCTCGAACGCCTCGAAGATGCACAAGCCCGAGGCGCCAATATCATCGCCGAAATCGTCGGCTACCGGATCAATTCAGACGCTGGTGACTACGTACTACCCGATCCCGTGCGCCAAGCCGAGTGCATGCACGCGGCATTGAAAGTCGCGGGTATGGAGCCTGGAGACGTCGACATCGTCAACACTCACGCCACCTCCACGCCGATGGGCGACATTCAAGAGTGCAAGGCGATCCGCGAAGTATTTGCCGACTGTCCAACGACTTACATCAACAACACCAAAAGCTTCATCGGCCATGCGATGGGCGCCGCCGGAGCGCTGGAACTGGCAGGCAACCTACCCTCCTTTAAGGACAATATCATCCACCCGACCATCAACGTCGAAGACCTCGATCCCGAATGCGCACTACCAAATCTCGTCATAAATGAGCCACTCAAGGTTGACGCGGTTAAAGTTATCCTCAACAACTCTTTTGGAATGCTCGGAATCAACTCCGCACTTATTGTGCGTAAGTTCGAAGACTAAGCGACAAATCAGTTATAACCATTACCCATTTTTAAAATGACAGAAGACCAAGTAAAACAAATCGTCGTCGATATCATCACAGAAATTGCACCTGATGAGGACACCTCCAATATCAAGCCAGAGATCAACCTCCGCGATCAGCTTGACCTCGATTCGATGGACTTCCTCGACATCGTCATGGAGCTGCGCAAGCAGCACAATATCGAAGTGCCCGAAGCGGACTACCCTGAGCTCGCATCGCTTGCGACCTGCGCAGCTTACTTGACTCCCAAGTTCAACGCATAATTTAAGCGACTCCGGTCGCACCTTCACCTAGCACAGGCGACTTGCCTGTGTTTCGTTGTATCTGGAGATATGCATGTGAAATTGACAAAACAGCCATAATGCACATTTTAGACATTATGATCACAATGTCCTCCACTGAAGCCCGCACTAAATTTGGCGAATTTCTCGATAAAGGCAGCCACGAACCCATCATCGTAAAACGACAGAACCGTGCAGTAGGCGCCTTCATACCGATGCGCGACCTTGAAAAACTGCGTCAAATCCGACTCCAGGAATTGGATCAAGCCGCCAAGGATCTTAGCAAAGAAGCCGCTGTAAATGGCCTAACCGAGGATGTCCTGAATCAGATTTTGGCAGAGGTGAATCCGTCCTAGTGATCCTGCTAGATACTAATATCTTCGTCAGCTACTCGCTGAGTCGATCCAGTGCATTAGGGCAACGCGTCGCCGAAATACTGCGCCGTCATCCATACGCCTTCTCTGACAAGACCTTCGGCGAACTGACAGAAGTCGTCATGCGAGATAAGTTTGATCGCTATATCGGGCAACAAGCTCGGATCGAACTGTTAAGGCAGATCGCAACGAGAGCCGAATGGTTCAATCCATCCGAAAAAATCCATGATTGCCGAGATCCGAAGGATAATAAATTCCTGGAACTCGCCGTCGCTTGCCATGCAAACTTTCTCATTACAGGCGACGAAGACCTACTCACACTCAATCCGTTTCGCAAGACACCCATTCTCACCCTTTACGAATTCGCATCCCTTCACCTAAAAGATGTCTAGCTCACTCGACAATCAACACTTCGACACCGTCATCATCGGCGCCGGCATGGCTGGTATGGCCGCAGGCATCCGCCTCGCATTGGCAGGCAAGAACGTCATCATCCTGGAGAAGCACAACGCCAGCGGCGGGCTCAATTCCTTCTACAGTATCGAAGGGCGCAAATACGACGTCGGGCTGCACGCGATGACCAACTTTGTGCCCAAAGGCACCAAAGGCACACCGCTCACCAAGCTGCTGCGCCAGTTGCGCATCCCCTACGACGCCCTCGACCTCTGCCAGCAAAACGGCTCCCGGATCGCCTTTCCTGGATGCGATCTACAATTCAGCAACGACTTCGCCCTGTTTGAGACTGAAGTCGCCCGCGCCTTCCCGAAGCAGATCGACGGCTTCCGTGCCCTGGCCGAAGAAGTGCGCAGCCTCGACGCCTTTAATCTCGGCGCGATTCCCACCTCCGCCCGCGCCGCGGTGCAGCGCCACATCTGCGACCCCTTGCTCGAAGACATGATCTTCTGCCCCGTCATGTATTACGGCAGCGCTGAAGAGCACGACATGGATTACGGGCAATTTTGCATCATGTTCCGCTCGCTGTTCTTCGAAGGCTTCGCCCGACCATTCGACGGCGTGCGCGTGATCATCAAACTCTTGCAGGACAAATACCGCTCACTCGGCGGCGTTCGTAAAATGAAGTGCGGCATCAAGCAGATTCACACTAGCGGCAACAAAGCTAGCGCGGTCGAACTCGACAACGGCGCCGTGTTGACCGCCGACAAGATCATCTCCACCGCCGGCGTGGTCGAAACCACCCGGATGTGCGATGATCAACCAGCCGACGCAGCCAGCGACAATATCGGCCAGCTCAGCTTTACTGAAACAATCACCGCACTAGACCAGCAACCCACCGACTTCGGCTGGGACGATACCATCATCTTCTTCAACACCCGCGAACGCTTCAACTACGCAGCTGTCAAAGACGAGCTAGTCGATCCCACCAGCGGCGTCATTTGTTTTCCCAACAATTATCAATATGGCGACGGTCGCCAACTCGACGAAGGCTTCCTGCGCATCACCGCGATGGCCAACCATGACAAATGGTGCGCACTCAACGACGCCGACTACCTCGCGCAAAAAGCGCATTGGTATCAAGAATTACAAAACGTCGCACTCGGCATTCTGCCTGCAGCTAAAAATGGCCTCAGCCTCGACGACGCCCGTATCGCCAGCGACATGTTTACCCCGCGCACCGTGCGCAAGTTTACCGGCCACCTCAACGGCGCGATCTACGGCGCACCGCACAAGATCAAGGACGGCCGCACGCATTTAGATAATGTTTACTTAGCCGGCACCGACCAAGGCTTCCTCGGCATCATCGGCGCCATGCTCAGCGGTATTTCTATGGCCAACCTGCACGTGCTGCAGGGGGACTAAATCAGCCCGGAGGCCAGGCCATCGAGCGACCACCAAGCACGTGCACATGCAGATGCGGGACGGCTTCGCCACCGTCCTTGCCATTGTTAATCACGATGCGGAAGCCGTTTTCCAAGTTAAGCGACTTCGCCACTGAGGTGGCGGTAAGTAAAAGATGCCCAATCAGAGCCGCGTCCTCTGGCTGCGCTTCGGCCACGCGCGGAATAACCTGCTTAGGGATCACTAGCAAATGCGTTGGCGCCTGCGGATCGATGTCGTGGATAGCAATGCATTGAGCGTCTTCGTATTCGATCTTAGCAGGAATTTCGCGGGCGATAATTTTTTCGAAGAGTGTGCTCATGGTGTTCTTGAAGTACTAAAAAAAAAGTTGAGTGAAATCGGACGATGTGGGCTTCGCTGGGAACTTGTCTCAAATTGATTAATACAAATTAGGTTTCTTGCGTGGCAGCGACACTCTTGTCGCTTCCACCCAACCTTACACGATCCAAAGCGACAAGAGTGTCACTGCTACGTCATTTGAGAACAATCCTACAGCACAAGCACTTGCAGCTGAGAGCCGCGGGTGGCCCAGGCGCAGGCGAGTTCGTCAATCCAGCCGCGGACACGGTCGTATTGTTGTTGCCGTTTCTTGGTCCAGTAAGCGCCATCGGGGCACACGGCTTCGCGCAGTCCGGTGACAAGGAGTAGCGCCGCGCGACGGCCCGCGAGCTTCTTCATTTCGACAACAATGGCCTGCCGTATCCACAGCGGACTGAAATTCTCGACCGTCGGCACATGCCAATGGGCAAAGGCCAGAACACTCTCTCCTTCCGCGCCGAAATGCAGGCGCGCGAGACGATTGGCGCAGTCGCCCAGCGAAACTTCAATTAAGCCGCCGTCTTGCTCTTGACTGAAAAAATCGAGCGCGCGGCGTGCGTGTTCAGCACGATCGGGCGCAGAGGCTCCGGTGCCAGCGAGTAATTCATTGAGCGTCCGCAGTTGTTCGACTGGATCACTTTTTGCCATGCTCGGTCGATGTCTTCAGATCGAGTATTTCCTGGGCAAGCTCGGCGAGGTCGCGAAAGTCCTTATACACGGAGGCGTAGCGCACATAGGCAATCTGATCGAGGTGCTTCAGCCGTTGCATCACACACTCACCGATCGCTTGGGATGGTATCTCGTGGTCGTATTCCTTTTCGAGCGAGGCCAGCACGTCAGCGATGAGCATCTCGATTTGCATGACATCAATCGGGCGCTTCTGAACGGCTTTCTTTAAACCACCGAGTAATTTTGCGCGGTCAAAATCTTCACGACGGCCGTCACGTTTAACCACTTGCAGGTCGGCGCGCAGCACTTCTTCAATCGTGGTAAAGCGGTAGCCACAATCAAGGCACTCGCGGCGGCGACGAATCGAGGTTTCGTTTTTACCAGTTCGAGTATCGAGCACTTTCGTCTCAATGGAGGCACATTTTGGGCAACGCATATTTTAAAAAGACAGGTGTCAGAGTTGAGAAGACAGAAACTAGTAAATAACCAGCCTCGCCGCTACAACTTCAGGAAATTTTCGAGCATCTTCATGCCCTCTTGGGTGGCGAGTGATTCGGGGTGGAACTGGACGCCCCAGATCGGGAGGTCTTTGTGAGCTAGGCCCATAATCTCGCCTTCGTCAGTTTCGGCGGTTACCTCCAGGCAATCTGGTAAAGTCGCGCGTTCAACGATCAGCGAATGGTAGCGAGTGGCTTCCATCGGATTGGGCAAGCCTGCAAAAATATCCGTATTATGGTGCTTCACCGGCGAGGTTTTACCGTGCATGAGGCGTTCTGCGCGCACTACTTTGCCACCAAAATGCTGGCCAATACTTTGATGCCCGAGGCAAACCCCGAGCAGTGGCTTGTTGCCCGCGAAGGCCGCGATCATCGCCAAGCTCACCCCAGCCTCGTTCGGCGAACAAGGCCCAGGCGAGATCATCACGCGATCTGGGTTCAGCTCCAGCGCCTGCTCCACAGTGATCGCATTGTTGCGGTAAACTTGCTGCTCGACCCCAAGTTCGCCAAAATACTGGACGAGATTGTAGGTGAAGGAGTCGAAATTATCGATGACTAGGAGCATTCGCTTAAATGGCTAATGGGTGATGAATAATGGCTGATAGGTGATCACTAATGTGTTTTTAGGTTTCTGCTCTCAGGTCTCAAGTTTCAGCCCTCAGCATCTCCCAAGACACGGGCGACTTCCTGCACATCCTTATCACCCCGACCACTGAGATTGCCAATGATGATTTGATCGGGCGACATCTCGCCAGCGCGCTTCATGGTATAAGCGATGCCGTGTGAAGACTCAAGTGCGGGCACGATGCCTTCGATCGAGCAAAGCGCCTTGAACCCGTCGAGCGCCTCGGCGTCAGTCGCATAGCCGAAGTCGATGCGGCCCTTCTCCTTGTAATAAGCGTGCTCGGGGCCGACAGCCGCGTAATCAAGGCCTGCGGAAACAGAGTGTGTGAGGTCGATTTGGCCGTCCTCGTCCTGTAAAATCCAAGTCTTCGCGCCTTGCAGCACGCCCAACTGACCACCTTCAAATCGAGCGGCATGATGCCCGCGGGTGATGGATTCGCCACCCGCTTCGACACCGGTGAGTTTGACATTCAAATCTTTGAGGAACGCAAAAAAGATACCGATCGCATTCGAACCACCACCCACACAGGCGGCGATTTCGTCCGGCAAGCGACCCTCTTTCTCCATAATCTGACGGCGACACTCTTCGCCAATCACACGATGAAAGTCGCGCACCATCATTGGGAATGGATGCGAACCGAGCGCGGAACCGATAATGTAATGCGTGGTGCGGATGTTGGTGACCCAGTCACGCATCGCTTCGTTGACTGCTTCCTTGAGCGTGCGCTGCCCAGCAGTGACGGCGCGTACTTCAGCACCACAGAGGCGCATACGGTAAACGTTCAACGATTGACGACGCATGTCCTCCTCGCCCATGTAAATCACGCATTCGAAGCCCATCTTCGCACACATCGCCGCAGTGGCGATACCATGCTGACCAGCGCCCGTCTCGGCGATGATGCGTTTCTTGCCCATTCGTTTAGCGAGCAGCGCTTGGCCGAGAGCGTTGTTGATCTTATGCGCTCCGGTGTGAAGCAGATCTTCGCGCTTTAGGTAGATTTTGGCCCCACCACAGTGCGCTGTCAGCCGTTCGGCGAAATACAAATTGGTCGGCCGACCGGCAAACTCACGCAGCTGAAAATCGAGTTCTTTCTGAAACTCGGGGTCTTTGCGTGCGGTCTCGTAGGCTTCGGTCAACTCAAAGAGCGGCGTCATCAAAGTCTCGGGCACATACATGCCGCCATAGGTGCCGAAGTGCCCACGCGCGTCAGGCAAGCTGACGGGATCGACTTCGAGGGATGGTCTTACATTCTCCATAAATAGAATACGGCTGTGCGTAGGGCGCTTTGTCAAGCTGGCAGACGCGCTTCAAACTCTGCAACGTCTTCGGGGGCATCAATTCCGATGGTTGGTTGGTCAGTAATGCCGACATGAATCCGGTAGCCATGCTCCATCGCGCGCAGTTGCTCCAATTTTTCAATGTTCTCCAGAAAGCCAGGCTTCAAGGTCGAGAACGCACTTAAGAAGTCGGCATCGTAGGCGTAAAGCCCAAGGTGACGGTAGCACGGGTGCGCCGCCAGCCATGCCGCATCGACCTTGCCGCCCACATCGCGAGCAAACGGAATCGGTGAACGGGAAAAATACAGCGCCATGCCCGCTCGGTCGCGAACGACTTTGACTTGGTTGGGATTGGCAAAATCCTCTGGGCGGTCAAACGGGATGGCAAGGGTCGACATGGCCGCACCACTTGCGAGCCCCGCCGCCAAGGCACGAATTTGCTCGCCAGTCACGAGTGGTTCGTCGCCTTGCACATTAATCACTGCGGCCGCACCTATCGATGCATTGGCCTCGGCGAGGCGGTCGGTGCCACTGGGATGATCGGCTCGCGTGCGCACTACATCGAAGCCCGCACTGTTGAGGCAGCTCTCAAGCGCATCGTCGTCCACCGCGAAATAAAGCGGGAACTCTGGTGCCACCGCACGGATACGCTCGGCCGTCCAGACGATGATCGGCTTGCCCCGCACTTCATGCAGCAGCTTGCGCGGAAAACGAGTGGATGCCAGTCGGGCGGGCACGATTATGGAAGGCGTCTTTGACATTTGGTCGCCAATCATCATGAAAGTTCGGCAATGAACAAGGAAATCAGTGCACTTGAAGCCTCTATTTTACGCGACAACAACGAAGACGTCATTTTTCTCGACGTGCGAGAAGACTCGGAGCTCGAAGTTTGTCGAATCGAAGACGCGCTGCACATCCCGATGAATGAGATTCCCGAGCGTTGCGAAGCGCTGCCCCTAGACCGCCCGCTCGTTGTATTTTGTCACCATGGCATGCGCAGTATGAATGTGCTGCACTACCTCGAGTCTCGTGGCTTTGAGAACGTCATCAACATGGGCGGCGGCATCCACGCATGGGCCAACGAAGTGGACACTTCGACTCCACGCTACTAAAAAGCTAACGTAAAATAAAAAAATTGAGTATTTCAGTCGATTCACAAAACTCTGGACGTGAATTAATTGACGAAAAATGCGACGCTTTAAAACAGATCTGCCTGAAAACTTGATGGCGCACGAATCACTGCACGGAACGGAGTCACCGCCGCAGACTGTGGTGCATACTCGATGACCAATGGACGCTTAGCCGCACTGCCCTCAGGTGCCTGGTAAGTCTCAGCGACTTCACTCTCAACTTGCCTCAAGCGCTTCATTTTCGGGAGGAATATTTCAGCAGACAGCTGCAACGCCACAGCATCAGCCTCCATCAGCGCAAACTCTTCAAATAACTCACCCGCCTCATCAGAGATTTCAGACACTTCGATCGAGGCATGCGAAGATTCACCAGCCCCTCTCAGGCGCTGCCGATTACGCAATGTATACGTATTACCATTCAGACCAGTAAAGCGTAAAACGCCATCCGCGCATTCGATCGAAAAGTCATACCGGTAGCTGCGTTGATCATACGCAATTTCCATCAACCACCAGCCGTCTTTCACCGAAATACGCCCAACGGGAGTCTCCACAATCATCTGAGAATCATCACTGAGCACACGATTATCCACCACCAGTAAGCCTTGCCTGAAATTAAAAATCAGCCGGCTTTTACCCTGATCAATTGACGTGCCCACATCTTGCTCGAAGCGCTCAATTGCAAAAAAACCTGCTCCTTCATGGTAAATCGAGATCTGATTCGACGTCTTGAGAAACACTGCATCCTTCTCTTTTGTGCGAATCTGCAGCAAGCCCGAGACAGCCAGCGGCAAGCTGTCAGCCGGGTTCATTTGCAACGATTCCCCGCCCGCTTCCTCCACAATTACCTCTCCCGCCACAGACGTCACCACGACGGCCCCACGCATCCAGTCCTGGGCTTGAAGCATCGCAACCGCGGCGAACAGAGCCGCGAACAGAATAAAAAAGACCTTACGCATAGACGAGCTCATAGAATACGAAGTTTTTGCTGCAGCTTACTAGCCGCAACATGATTGGGATTAATCTCGAGGGCACGCTGCACTGATTCGATCGCTTCAGAGTGTCTCTCCTTAAAATGACTGCAATAAGCTGCCCAATAATAATGTGCGTTGCAATTATTCGGCGCCAATTCCAACGCCCTAGCCAACGCGGTCTCCGCTGCGGCATCATTACCACCGAGCCCTTGTGCAATACCAAGCTGCGCCCATCCCATCCAATAGGTCTCGCTCAGTTCGATCGCCCGCTGCGCGTAATCCGAAGCCAGCGCACCAGTCGCAGCATAATTCGCAGGATTCCGATAAAATTGCTGGCAGGTTGCCGCACTCAAACCGATCCACACATCCACATTATCAGGATCTAGCAGTATCGCAGCTTCATACAGCTCAATCACCTCATCCAGCAGGTCCGTACTGCCAGATACGTGCACACGTTGCTCAACAATTTGGTCCAAGCGTTGCCGGGCATGCAACTCTAGCGCCTGAGCTTGTATGCGAGACGCACTGATTGAATAAAATCCAACCGCCAACACGAGTCCCAAGCAGAAATACCCAAGCCGCATCCAGCCGCCGTGAGGGATGTTCAAGCGACGCTTAAAACTCGATTTAACCAGAATTGAGAAGAACAACACACCATACAAAGTGAGCGCAGGCGTATAAAAAACAAACGAACTGAACAAGCAGAGCGCAAAAGAAAGTACACTGGCAAGACCGATCGAAAGAAAGAACTTTGTCGGCGGCATGATTGCAGCCTTGGCGTCCTTAAGCTTCACGCGATCGGGCTCAGATCGCCAATGTTGGATCGCGTACCACAGCACCAACAAACTCGGCAATAGAAACAGCACGCTGCCAAGCATTCCATATTCTGACAGAATCAACAGATAGTCATTGTGCGGCGTCATTGGTAACTTTTCCAACGATTGCCTTTCACTTTGCTCAAACTCAGCGGAGAAGCTACCGCCCCCAGCCCCAAAGATCGGCGCATCCAAGGTGATCTCGAGCGCTTCCTGCCATAAGATCGGACGAACCGCTTCGCCCTCGCCGCCCATCGCCTGCACGGCACGCGTTTTGAATTGTGGTGAAAAGAAGGCCTGCGGCAACACTACGATCACTAACAGAGACACACCAAGCAAACTACCCCACACGCGGCGCGATGGTCTCAAAAAACAGGCCCACGGCAGAATCAGCAAAACAATCAGCAGCATTAGCAGCGGCCAAAACAGCTGCGTAAGGAAAATCGAAATCACAAACATCACCCCGATATACAGGCACAAGACACGTAGAATTACCGGCAGGCGAGGCACCAGTCCCGCGATCAACAGTGATGGCAATAGAATCAGCAGAAAGGCCGCAAAACTATTCGGATCAGCAAACGAACCAGTCGCTTGCCCAAAAAAATCAGGACTTAACCTCAATCCGTATTCAGCATAGGCATTCGCGAGCTTCGACGGATTTTGGAAGAACTGATAGAAGCCAATGAATATGGCGTATGCCGCAGGCGAGATCGCAAGCGTAATCAACACCCACAGGTGCGCACGCGTGCGCACATTATTGACCAACACCCATAAAAATATTACGGCCTCCAGCGCATAAATGAGCTCATACCAGCCACGCCACGCAGTCGGGCTCACCCAAGTCACATTCATCCAGATCCACGCCACAAACGGGAGAAAAAGAACTGGCACATAACTCAAACGCTTCGGCTGCTCCTGCTCGATCGCGAGCCACAGCCCGTGCAACACTATCAAGCAAGCGAACAGCGGCAGAAGCAGCACATGCGTATCCGGCCGGACCCCTCCGAGCAACAGAGCCGATAGCGTAACAATCGCCCCGAGACAAAAAGTGACCAACCAGTCGACAAAATTCGCCAAAGAGATCTGGCCCAAATAGGCAATATTACCGGACTTATCGATCAGTGAGGGCATAGATTGAGAGGCAGGACTTTAGCGAGATTCACGAATTAAACAATTAGGCAATAAACAGTCCGTGCGATTCTATAAACAATAAAAACACCTGTTTTACTATCCACCAATCTAACGAGCCGGCCAGATCTCCCCCTAAATCCTCCCCTCTCGAAGGAACTTAACACGTAATCTGTTTTCTTGAGTCTATGGCAGAAGCCGTTTTTATGGCTTTATTCCTCAAGCCCCCTCATGAAAAAAATCATTCTTATTCTCGGTATCGCCATCCTCCTCACCGCCCTCGGGCTACGGGCGTATTTCGCCTTTGTGCCGCCGCCAGAGTCGACGCTACACGAAGCGCTGGCAGATATCGTCCCGAGTGAATTAGCAGGATGGAAGATCAACGATATGAACATGGCGGAATCCCCCGAGTCCAGCGCGCGTATCACCGACTTCCTCAACTTCGACGACGCCATTTTCCGCGTGTTCGAAAAAGGCGATACCTTTGTCGGCCTCTACATCGCCTATTGGTCTCCAGGCAAAGCCTCCTACCGCTGGGCCGGCGCCCACACCCCGGACACCTGCTGGGTGCAGAACGGATGGACTTGCACAGAGCGCAAATACAGCATCCCATTCCACCACGGCGACGCGCAATTTCAACCAGCCGAGTATGGTGTCTATGAGAAAAGCGAGAGCGCCCAGAACGTCTACTTCTGGCACCTAGTTGGAGGGACCGCCTTTGGTTACAAGCAACAAGATGGACATAATATTTTCGGCGCGCTGATTGACATAAAACACCACGGTCTAGATCTGCGCCAAGAGCAGTTCTTCATTCGTCTGTCCAGCAACAAGAGTCTCGAACAGCTCAAGAAAACAGCGGGGGTCGATCAAATCCTCGACAGCCTTTCTGCCATCGGCCTCGGGGGCTCGATCGAAATCGGAAAACTCTAAGCGAGCACGCGCGCAGGATTTCCGAAGACTTTTTGTCCGTCCTTAACCGAGCGGATCACCACTGCGCCTGCGCCCACATAGGAAAAATCGCCAATCGACTTGCCGGGCACAATTCGAACACCTGTTGCCAAAAAGGCTCCGACACCATAACGAGTGTTTCCAGTGAGATCGCAATGCCCACTAATCGTGGCCCAATCACCGATCACCACATCGTGCCCTGCACTACTGTGGCAATTGATCGCAACAAAGTCGCCGATTGTAATATCCGCCGTTAAGGTCACTCGTGGGCATAACACGACACCATTCCCGAGCTGAATGTTCCCACCCAGAATGGCAGACGGATGCACCAGTGAAATAAATTCCGCTGAGCGTTCCATCAATGCCTGGCAGACCTGCTTCTTAATCATTGGTGCTCCGATCGCACAGACAAACACTTCGTCTGCAGCAGGTTGGTGCGCCTGGATCGAACCAATCACACCGACTGGATACTGATACCCATCGAGAACCACCGCATCATCGTCTATAAACCCCGCAAGCTCCCAGGCTTTGCCGGAATCTGGATGATCACTGGCCCACGCATAGACTTCACGGCCAAAACCTCCTGCCCCTACAATAATCAGTTTTTTCATATTTGGCTAGATCAACAATTAGGCGCTACTGGATAGAAAAGCCTCCATCGACGGGAAGGGTAACACCCGTCACCCAACGGGACGCGTCCGAAAGCAAAAAAGAAGCCGCAGCAGCGACATCCGCTGGCTGCCCAGCTCCAAGTGGATAGGCTTTTAAATGCGCGGCGAGTGCTTCACCTGAGATACGTTCCGCAGCACTGGCGGCCATCTCCGTCTCAATCATCCCCGGAGCAATACAGTTCACACGCATCCGCTTCGGCGCTAATTCCAGCGCAAGGCAGCGTGCCGAGGCCTCCAGCCCAGCCTTACTTGCCGCATATGCAGCATAACCAGCCGCGCCGCGCGCGGATGCTACCGAAGACAGCCACACCATCGATGCACCAGCGTTCAACTTTTTCTTTTTCAGTAAATCACGAATCAACAGCAGTGGCCCCGTCGTATTCACATTCAAACAAACCTCGACATCTGCGTCCTTGAGGTAGCGCACAGGAGCCACAGGAGCCACACCCGCGGCGTAGACGACTCCATCAACCGTGCCGATCGTATCGGCCAGTTGCGCACGTCCAGCAGAGTCACTCAAATCCACCGACAGCGAGTCCGCGCCCAACTCTTGAGAGAGTGCGTTCAACTTCGCTTCGTTACGCCCAGACAAGATCAGGCTCGCACCTTCACTCTTTAAATGACGTGCAATCGAACAGCCCAATCCGCCAGTCGCACCGACGACCAGAATCTGTTTATTCTTAAATTTATCGGAACCGCTCATACTTAAGATGACTCACTGACTTGCGCAAACAGCGCCTCCAGCGTCTCACAGTTTTTTAGTGTGTCAGCCTTTAGGCGCACATCGTATTCCGCATCGACCATCGCAATCACAGTCAAGACTGCCAACGAATCCCACACCTTAAGCTCCCTGTATTTGGTCGCTGCAGTTAATGAACCGGGCTCGATGTCTTCGACCGCTTCTTCGAACTCTTCTATAAATTTTTCTAAACTCATGGGCTGTATTTAAAAGACCAATACCGACTCTGGTGCCGCCTAACAAGTTTCTATTCACTCGGCGCAGATTCAATAATTTCGCAGACAGCCAACTCGGCAATATCGAGGATCACACTGGCCCACGACAGGCCGACTCCGAAACCCGACAGCAATACACGCTGCGTGTCGGCACCGCACAGCACATCCTGCAATTCTCCGCACATCGCCGACGGAATCGATGCCGAGCTCTGATTCCCGTAGCGCTCGACCGTCTGCATCGGCACTTTCTCAGGATCAATTTTTAAGCGCTTCGCAATATTACTAAGAATGTAGCGATTGGCCTGATGAAACACGAAGTAATCCACCGCATCCAGATCCAGCCCCGCATAGTCGACTAAATCCCGCACCGCCTTAGGCTCTTCGACGATCGAAAAATTAAAGATCTCCGCGCCATCCATAAAAAGGTTTTCAGGCGAACGCACGTTGCCGCTCGAATCTGCCACCTCGGCCTGCGTCTCTGCCGAACTCGGCATGCGTTGACCGCCGGCTGGCACGATCAATTTATCAAAACCCTTTCCATCCGCCTCAAGGCTAAACCAGGCAGGACACTCGCACTCACTGCGCTGGATCAATGTCGCACTGCCCCCGTCGCCAAACAACGGCGCTACTGCACGATCTTTCGGATTCACAATCCGACTGATGGTATCTCCCGCAAGTAGCAACACCCGCTCACAACCACCTGCGCTAACCATCATATGCGCCAACCACAGACCATACACATAGCCCGAACAGCCCAAATTCACATCGAATGCAGCGCAACTCTTTGGCAAATCTAGGCGCCCATGCAGCACCGCAGCATTACATGGCTGCAAATAATCTGGCGTTTGCGTCACAAAAATCACCGCGTCAATCGCCTCAGGCTCGAGACTCATGCCTTTCAATAGTCGTCGGGCAGCTGCTTCGCATAGATCCGCCGCGGTCGTGCCCGGCTCCACGACACGCCGCCGATCCAGCCCAATGGTTTTCTTTAAGCGTGCGATTTGCTTCTCGTTGCCGCCGAACAGATCGATCTCATCATCGATACATTTTTCCAAAGGTGGCACACAGGTAACGACCCCGCCAATTTGAACCTGATTAAAACTGCATTTTGCCATAACACTATCATGCGCAGGATCGCACAAAGTGAAAGCCCATTTTACCGAGAATCCGCCGCGCACGATGTAATTGCGAAAGTTGCCATGCGGCGTCGTCGCTTGCGGCGGCCAGCAGACACAGAAACGCTCAAATTGGCCTGCCAAGCGCAGACGCCACGGGTTCAGACTCTTCCAGAACGATTGGCCACCTTTACCATTACGCTCCTCAACCCGACTACCCTCGCTTCAGGCGATCGGTCATCGACAGCTCAGCGCGCAGCTCCACTGCCACTGGAATCTTCCAATCTGCAATGCGCCCGCGACAATGCTGACGGATCAAACGTTTCCAGGTACGCAAATCTTGGTTCGATGCAGTCACGATCTCACACGCAACCATACTTCCAGTCACTGACGCGGCCTTGCCGAACACACAGCAGGCATCCACGCCCTCGATCTCTGAGAGCACCTGCTCCACCTCTGCGGGGTGCACCTTCTGCCCACCGACATTGATTAACTGACTACGCCTGCCGATAATGCGTAGATTCCCTGCTTCGGCTTCTTCCACTAGATCGCCGGTCCGATACCAACCATCCGCCTCAAGGGAGGATTCGTCGGCATTTAAATAGCCCAAGATCCGCGAACTCGTTTTCAGCCACAACTCTTCATCTTGCACACGCCATTCGACGCCTGAATCTTCAATGCGAAAATAGACACTGTCGCTGCTCTGACTCTTGATACGGATCGCTCCAGTCTCACTGGTGCCAAACTTCTGTTGAAATGCCGCAGCTGGAAATGCTTTAACCAACCGCCCCAGCAGCCTGGCTGACATCGGCTCTGCCCCATATGCAATCACCTCCAAACTCGAACAATCGAACTTCTCTGTGACGTGCGCCAACAGCATGAGATTTAAAAACGTCGGCGACGCTGGTAGTATATTAACATTATACCGCTCAATCGCCGCTCCCACCGCAAGCGCGCTGCGCGCCTCAGGCACCACCAAGGTCGAGCCTGCAAATAAAGTGCGAAAGGCAGAATCCAGCCCGCCAATGTGATCCGCCAGCAGCAACTGCACCGTCCGATCCGCTCGCGGTCGAACCTCACGATAGCGATCTAAGAGCGCATTCAAATCATGTAGCATCCCCTTTGGCTCACCGCTGGTGCCACTACTAAAAAGAATTAAGCCCGCATGCCCACGCGCCGATAGCTGACTGATTAATTTCGAAGCACTCGCGATCGGCGGCTGCGAGCGCAGGCCCTCCTCACTCAGCACAAACGTCGCGCCAGCAATACGCTGCTGCTCGACTTGCTCAGCCATTGGCATCTCTGAGGATTGCGGCAACGCCACTTGCTTCAGGCGTACGATTGCCAAAACCGCAGCCAGCGCGTGCATCGTGCCAGCCGTCTGAATCGCAATCACCGCTGGCGCTTGGCCCATCACAGGAGACAGCAATGCCTCAATTCGATCCACTTCGGCGACAAAATCAGCATACGTCCAAGTGCGCCCGTCCTCATAGCAAGCAAGCTTGGCACCGAACTCGGCAAACTGCTGATCAATCCAGCTCACAACTTAAGTCACTCCACCCAAATAGAGCACTTGCCCAGTGATAAAGTCACTCTCCGCCCTTAGGAAGAAATCGACCGCATTGATCACATCCGCCGCCTGGCCGTAGCGCGGGATCGCCTGCCGCGCGAGCAACGCATCCATCTTTTCCGACGACACACCCTTAATCAGATCCGTCATCACTGGCGTCGGCCCGACCGCATTCACCGTAATGCGCAGCTCGGCCAACTCGCGCGCCATGATCCGCGTCAAGCTCTCCACCGCGGCTTTACTGGCTGCATAAACTGCCTCACCTTCCAAGTTCAGCGGATGCGCCACGGTGGTAAAATTCACGATTCGCGGCTGCTCGCTCTTGCGCATCAGTTTGGCAAATTCACGACAAAACAAGAAGGTCCCGACCACATTCGTCTGTAAAATAGCATTTACCGTCGAACCCGGCGTTAACAAACAATGGTTCATCGAGGCGATCCCGGCATTATTTAGTAGCGCATCGACGGCACCGACTTGTCGCTTCACATTGCGCGCCATTTTAATCACGGCGGATTCATCGCTCACATCTAATGCATAGTGCCGATACTGAGCGTGCTCAATCGATGACTCGCCACGACTACAGCCGATGACTCCCCAGCCTTCAGCCAGATAATGCTCAGCCAACGATCGGCCAATCCCCTTGCGCGTACCGGTAATAACGATCTGCTTCACGCTTCGATCCTCTCTAACACCGCTTGCGCCAGTGTCTTAATAGTCAAAAACGGCGAATGTCGCGCGCTCATGGCTTTCTCATCGGCAAGAGCAATCGCTGCTCCGAATTGCTCAGAAACGGCATCCTCCACATCTGCAAGCAGGTTCACCAGCGCCATACTATCTAGGACTCCATCGTTGCCATACAGCGCAGATTCCGCACTCGGTTGCTGCAATGCAACTAAATCAAAATCTTCGGCTAACAATCGCACCGATTCAATCACGAGAACTTCAACTTCTTTAGAGGTAGGCATAATGAGTTTATCAATCTGCAGCATTTAGATAGGAATAGTAAAATAAATAAGGCATTCCCGGGCTGATCGATCGCTGCACAAATTGAGTAATGCATCGTCAATTCGAGCAAGAAAGAAAAAAGCATCGATTCGGGCTTTGTCGGCCCCCGTCAAATACGTAACAAAGTAATTGCACCCGAGCGAAAGCTCTACTTACATATCGTTCAATTCGATTGTCGATGCCCTCCTGGGCACTGGCGTTCGATTCGAACTCTCAAACAATCAAAGCCACAAGAAAGGAAACACTTGGACTTAAAAGCTATCAAACAGGTCGTCGAACTGATGAAACGCTCGGAACTTTCCGAATTTGAAATTGAAGAGGAAGGCTTCAAGCTGCGCCTCTGCCGCAAGAATGGCGACACACAGATCGTTCACGCTGCTCCTCTAGCCACGGCTCCATTAGTAGCCCCAGCTCCAACTGGCGCGCCATTAGCAGCCGCAGCTCCAGTGGAAGAAAAGGGCATCTCGATTGTAAAGTCGCCAATGGTTGGCACTTTCTACACCTCCGCTTCGCCTGAAAGCCCTGCATTTGCCAAAATCGGCACCAAAGTCGGCGCGGACTCGATCGTCTGTATCATTGAGGCGATGAAGGTGATGAACGAAATCCAATCCGAACTTAGCGGCACAATCACTGAAGTGCTTATTGAGGACGGCGAAGCCGTCGAATATGGGCAACCACTCTTCAAAGTTAAAACGGCTTAATCCGTATGCTTAAAAAAGTTCTCATTGCCAATCGAGGTGAAATCGCACTTCGCATCGTTCGCGCTTGTAACGAACTCGGGATCAAGACGCTCGCCGTCTATTCCGAGGCCGACGAGCAATCTCTCCATGTGCAACTTGCCGATGAAGCAATTTGTATCGGCCCAGCAGCGGGTAACCTCAGTTATCTAAAGAGTGATCGCATCATCGCCGCAGCTGAAATCGCTGATGTCGATGGTATTCACCCGGGCTATGGCTTCCTCGCAGAAAATGCCGATTTCGCCGAGCAATGCGCCGAATGTAACATCAAGTTCATCGGCCCAGGCCCTGAAGCGATTATTAATTTTGGCGACAAGGCAAAGGCGCGCGATATGGCCATCAAAGCTAAGGTCCCCGTGATCCCAGGTAGCGATGGCACCGTCGACAATGAAAAAGACGCCCTCATCGTCGCTAAACAAATCGGCTTTCCTGTGATTATTAAAGCCGTCGCTGGTGGTGGCGGTAAAGGGATGCGTACCGCACACAATGCAGTCGCATTTGCTAAAGAATATAACAACGCCCGCAACGAAGCCGAGAAGGCTTTCGGCAATGGCGCGGTTTACCTCGAACGCTTTCTCGACGCGCCGCGTCACATCGAGATCCAACTGCTCGGCGACCAATTCGGCAACGTGATTCACCTCGGGGAACGCGATTGCTCAATTCAACGTCGCCACCAGAAGGTCATCGAAGAGGCCCCTTCGCCTTTTATCTCTGACGATATTCGTAAGAAAATGGGCCGCGATGCGGTCAAACTGGCCAAATCGGTCAACTACGAAGGCGCGGGCACCGTCGAGTTCCTGGTCGATGGCAATGGCGACTATTTCTTTATCGAAATGAACACGCGTATCCAAGTGGAACACGGCGTGACTGAAGAAGTCACTGGCGTCGATTTGGTTAAGGAGCAACTCCTCATCGCCAGCGGACAAAAACTCAGCTACGAGCAAAAGGACATTAAAATCACCAAGCACTGCATCGAATGCCGCGTATGTGCCGAAGATCCGAGCCGCAATTTCGCGCCCTGCCCAGGCGAAATCGGGCTTTACTATGCTCCAGGCGGTCACGGTGTGCGCATCGACTCGCACTGCTACAGTGGCTACACGATCCCTCCTTACTACGACAGTATGATCGCCAAGGTCATGACAATCGCCAAAACACGCGAACTTGCACTCGACCGCATGGACCGTGCACTCGGCGAATATTTGATTCATGGGATTAAAACGAATATTCCGTTCTCGCGCGCAATTATTCGCGATCCCATCTTCCGCGAAGGCAAAGCCACAACCAAGTTTATCGAAGAATTCATTGAGCGAGTGCCCAAGGATCTTTACACCTAACAGTAATAACAGTACATTGCACCAATCATGAGCAACAAATCTGAAAACAACCAAGAGTCCACAATCCCGACTGTGTCCGAAGGCTCGAACACACTAGGTGACATCCGCATCAATCACAGTGTGGTCGCGAGCATTGTTCGCTTGGCTGCGCTCGAAGTCGTAGGCGTCACGGCAGTTGGCGGTGGTTTCGTCGATGGAATCGCAGAAATCTTTTCCAAAAAAGGCGATGAGCGCGGTGTCCGCGTCGATGAAGACGAAGTCGGTGACTACCAAATTGAAATCCGTGTGATTCTACGCTTCGGAGTCGAACTCGCGACAGTCGGCAATGAAATTCAGCAGCGTATCGCTGAGCAAATCGAGAAAATGACTAGCAAAAGTGTCGCCCGCGTCAATGTCATCATCGACGGCGTGCGCACCACTGAAGAAGAAAAAGAAGCGAAAGACGAGTGGGACGGCCAAGCACACGTTGACTAGGCACGACTGAGATCTCGTCCTCTACTTCCCCAACAAATAAGCACTGATGAATTGGACTGAAACGATCGAGTTGTTAAATCTTCTCACTGAGCCCACTTATCTATATGCAGCCGGAGCAATTATTGCACTCGCGCTGTTCCTGATACTGCTGGTCCGACGTCAGCCCAATAAAATAGTCGCTTATCGAACCGAGAATGGCCGCGTTATGGTCTGCCGCTCCGCGATTGTCGAGCTGATCCGTACATCCTGCGAGCAGCTCGACAATGTCGCAAAACCAATCGTTAAAATAAAGGTCAAAGGTAAGACCACTCACTTCGACGTCCGCATCCAGCTCAAGAGCGGTGGCCGGCTCAGAGACATCGAACAAACCTTACAGGTCCACCTGCGTCAAAATCTCACCGAAAACCTCGGCATTGAACATCTGGGGCAGATCAACATCGTCGCCTCAGGCTTCAAGAGCGGCCGCATCCAAGTCTCTAGCCCGATCACGAGTAAAGAACAGGCGCCTTTCGCAGCACTGGAAACCGTCGTCCCCGCTGAGCCAGATACCACCGCAGCACTCACTGAAGAGCTCGAAAAAAAGCCGATCTAGCGGCGAATCGGTTCATCGTGAAACATTTTCCGATGAACCTGACCTCACAATTGCGGTCTAAATCGTTGATCCGATGAGAAAATTGACCTCCATAACGACTATCCGCGCCGCTTGGATCGGCGCGATGCTGCTGCTGTTTGCTGCCTGCAGCCCGAAGTCCACCCTCGAGCTAGCCCTCGACGATCTATCCGCACGCTTCGTCGCAGCCAATCAAGCCGACACGATCGACCCGATGCTAAAGCTCTACTGCTTGAACGGTTGCGACAGTCTCATTATCTCTCGCCTAAAAGGTGCTCTAGACTACGAGCTGGGACTGCCGATTCAGCAAATCGAATTCGAAGCGCTCTCGGGCGCAGCAGAAGAAACGATCGAATTTACCCACAACGGCGTCAGTTACGGCCCCAGCCTTACGCCGCGCTACCGGATGCGGGTGCTGTACGCAGTCGAAGACCATTTCAGTAGTCTCTTCACAGTCGGCCAAAATCCCTCTGGCGAATGGCAAATCATCTGCGCGAAACCAAAGCCACCGATCCGCTACTAAACAACGCGGCGACCGAAACAGATCGCATTCTCGGAGTTGACAAGCGGAATAATTAGCAACACTTAGGGGCTTATGAAGATTATCGCTTACTTAAAACCGACTTGCGGATGGAGTATGGGCGTCCGCGCGATCATGAAGAAGCACGGCCTCGAATACGAAGACCGTGATATCATCAATAATGCGGATCAATACGCTGAAATGGTCGAAAAGTCCGGCCAACCGCTCTCGCCTTGCGTTGAAATCGACGGGCATATGCTCGCCGATGTCAGCGGTGATGAAGTTGAAGCCTACATGCTCAAAGAAGGTCTCGCCGCTGAAAACAGTGCCGAAGCAGACGCTCCGACCAACGCAGCCTGCACCGACGAAGAACATGAAGCCATGCGCTCGAAGACGATTCGTTTCTTCTAAGCGCCCACACCAGAGAAATACTTAATTCCTTAAAGTCTTTCTCCGCAACACGGATTCGGTCCGTTTTTTGCTTCCGAACAAGCTGCTAATTGGCTGCATCTGAGCACCTTCATCTACTGGGAGTGACATTTTTTCTAGACAGACTCTCATCAATTACTACTTTCTTCGTTCCTTTTGGCTTCGGCCAAAACGCGCACTTGTCGCTCAGGACAACCGCAGCGCACGATGACCACACTTTAAAACCGATTATTTAATACAGATATGGAAAAGACACACATCCAGCCCAAGGCGCAGGGTCTCTACGACCCACAGAATGAACACGAAAACTGTGGCATCGGCCTGATCGTCGATATGAAAGGCCGCAAATCGCACGACATTGTCAAAGGTGCGCTGGAGATCTGCGTGAACCTTGACCACCGCGGTGGTTGCGGCTGTGACCCGATCACTGGTGACGGTGCAGGTATCTTCATTCAACTACCACACAACTTCTTTAAGGCGGTGTGCCAAGCTGAGTGCGGCTTCGACGTGCCAGCAGAAGGCGACTACGGTGTCGGCTTCGCATTCCTCTCCCGCGACGAAGAAGAGCGTAACAGCGAAGAAAGGATTATTGAAGAAATCGTTGCCGAAGAAGGCCTCGGCTTCATTGGCTGGCGCGATGTACCAGTGCGCAGCGAGATTCTCGGTAAAGCATCCAAGGCCTGCGAGCCAGTCATGCGTCAATTCTTCGTCAGTAAGGGCGAAGTCGCTGCCGGCCTCGAACTAGAGCGCAAACTTTACATCGTGCGGCGCCTCGCGACACACCGCATCCGTTACAGCGGCACAGACGAAGAAGCGCTGTTTTACATCAGCTCGCTTTCAAGTCGGACCATGACTTACAAGGGCATGCTCACCACCGAGCAGCTTGAGCAATATTTCCCCGACCTCTCCAACGAGGCGATGGACTCCGCGCTCGCCCTGACACACTCGCGCTTCTCGACCAACACATTTCCAAGCTGGCCGCGCGCTCAACCATTCCGTTACCTGTGCCACAATGGTGAGATCAACACCGTTCGCGGCAATGAGAACTGGTTGCACGCCCGTCAAATGCAGCTCGCCAGCGAAGTATTTGGTAAGGACCTCAAGAAGCTCCTGCCAATCATCCGCGAAGACGGCTCCGACTCGCAGAAATTTGACAACTGCCTAGAGTTCCTCGTCCTGTCTGGCCGTAGTCTCGCGCATGCCATGATGATGATGATCCCAGAACCTTGGGAGCGTCACAAAAACATGCCTGACTATAAAAAAGACTTCTACGAGTTCCACGCCTGCATGATGGAGCCTTGGGATGGTCCGGCATCCATGGCGTTTTCCGACGGCATTCAAGTCGGTGCGACACTCGACCGTAATGGTCTACGCCCCTCTCGCTACTACGTCACGGCGGACGACAAGGTCATCCTGGCATCCGAAGTGGGCGTGCTCGCCGGCATCGAGCCAAAGAATGTGGTCAAGAAGGGCCGCCTCGAGCCAGGTCGTATGTTCCTGATCGACATGGAAGCCGGCTGCATCATCGAAGACGGCAAAGTGAAGGAGGAAGTTTCCAAGACCGCACCGTATGGTCAATGGCTCAAAGAAAACCTCGTCAAATCCGAAGACTTGCCAGAGCCGGAATCGATTCCAGCCGACAACTTCGAAAACATCGAGACGCGCCAAAAAGCATTTGGCTACACTTTCGAAGACTCACGCTTCATCCTCGGCCCTAGCGCCGAAGCTGGCAAGCAGCCGCTCGGCTCGATGGGTAACGACGCGCCACTCGCCGTCCTCTCCGATCAGTCGCAGACGATGTATAACTACTTCAAGCAGTTGTTCGCACAGGTCACCAATCCACCGATTGACCCGATCCGCGAAGAGCTGGTGACCGCGAGTGTCACTTTTATCGGCTCTGAAGGTGATCTCACACGCCCCGGCCCTGACAGCTGCCGGATGATTAAGTTCGAATCGCCGTTGATTGACGATAAGGAGCTCGCACAACTGCGCAACATCAAGCTGACCGGCTTCAAGTCGGCCAAGCTGCCAATTACATTCGAAGCCGAAGTGGGTGGCCTCGCCGAAGGTCACAACAGCATCTCCGAGCCCTCTATCTCTGGTAAAGGCCTCGAGGCCGCGCTCGATAAACTCTTCGAAAACGCTGATGCAGCGGTCAACGACGGAGTCAATATCCTCGTCCTCTCCGACCGTAAGATCGGACCCAAGAAGGCACCGATCCCGGCACTCCTCGCAGTTGCCGGCCTGCACCATCACTTGATCCGCCAGGGTACACGCACACGGGTCTCCATCGTGCTCGAATCCGGCGAGCCTCGCGAAGTGCATCACTTTGCATTGCTACTCGGCTACGGCGCAGATGCGATTAACCCGTATCTCGCACTCGAGTCCGTCCGCTACATGATTGACCGTGGCGATCTCGACCTAACACCTGAGAAGGCTGGTTACAATTTCTTGAAAGCGAACCTCAACGGCGTGATTAAGACCATGTCGAAGATGGGTATCTCCACGGTCGCTTCTTACCGCGGCGCGCAGATCTTCGAAGCGATCGGCCTTAACCGTAACGTCATCGATAAGTATTTCACCAAGACCGCATCGCGCATCGAAGGTATCGGGCTCAACACCATCGCTAAAGAAGCTGGCATGCGCCACTCCAATGCATTCGGCACTCGCACCGACGAAAAGGCCGCTGCCCTCGATCCGGGTGGCATCTATCAGTGGCGTGCCGGTGGCGAGCGTCACCTGTTCAGCCCGATGACGATCCATAAGCTCCAGCTCGCAACCAGCCAAGGCAACAAAGCCGTCTTTAAGGAATACTCCGACATCGTCAACAATCAGTCCAAAGAGATGTTCACACTGCGTGGCCTGATGGATTTCAAGGTTGATCCATCGAAGTCGATTCCAATTGAAGAAGTCGAATCCGCTCGGGAAATCTTTAAGCGCTTCAAGACTGGCGCGATGTCGTACGGCTCGATTTCCTCAGAAGCGCACGAAGCCCTCGCGATTGCGATGAACCGCATCGGCGGCAAGTCCAACACCGGTGAAGGTGGCGAAGACCCAGATCGTTTCACTCCAGACGAAAACGGCGACAGCCGCCGTTCCGCCATCAAGCAGGTCGCTTCCGGTCGTTTCGGCGTGACCAGCAATTACCTGGTCAACTCCGACGAGATCCAGATTAAGATCGTCCAAGGCGCTAAGCCCGGTGAAGGTGGCGAGCTCCCTGGTCACAAGGTGCTGCCACAGATCGCCAAGACACGCGGCACCACTCCTGGTGTGGGCTTGATCTCGCCTCCTCCGCA
>Ga0302125_10000037_pt1 | contig 74378 bp, 49 predicted proteins | sample CB4_surface_MG_FD_203111 | JGI IMG/M metagenome (GOLD analysis project Ga0302125, IMG submission 203111) | Marine microbial communities from Western Arctic Ocean, Canada - CB4_surface | ecosystem: Environmental > Aquatic > Marine > Oceanic | place: Canada: Western Arctic Ocean | collected... | reverse complement strand
TTCTCAAGAAGCGCGCGAAGGGAAGACAGGTCGTCTCTGGACCGGACGATGTCCCAGATCGAGTCGGCGCACGTGGCGGGGCTTGGTGACGGGTCCGGTGTCACCGCCGGCGTCTCGCGTAACCCGCGGCGATAAACGCCGCCGCCGCGACCGTACCCGCCGCCGCCGTAAACGCCGCCGTCGCGCACGCCGTATCTGCCCCCGTACCCGCCGCCGCCGCCTCCGAAGAACCTCGGAGCACCACCGAGGCTCACCCCGGGCGTGCCTCCCACCGCGGTGATGCCGCCGAAAGGCCCGACCACACCCAGCGGTCCGGAACTGTTTTTTGACGAAGAAATTTTGGGTGGAAAAAAACAAAAAAGAAGTGGAAGTGGTCAGCTTTTTTTCTGGGACGAGACGACACGTCGGGAACGCGTGTGGGAACACGCCACCGCGAGTGCGTACCCGTACATCGGCCCGAACGTGGATCCGTACGGGTAGTACATCCCTCCCTGCGCGCTGATCCCTCCCTGCGCGTTTGTGGCGACCGTCCCCGCGGCGAGGATAAGGGCGCGGAAGCACAGTCTCGTTGTCGACGAAAGGCGTGTGTCTTTCGTCGTTCTCGACGAAACGCGTGAGTCTTTGTTTTGGTCGCGTCCACGAGACGCGGGGGGGGCTGAGGCGGGGGTGGCGTTGGGGGACATGACACTGGAAAGGTGCGTGGAGAGGAGAATGGACGAACACGGGGTGCCCGGCGCGGGTCGTTGTGAACGCACGAGTGAGGAACGCGAGTGAGAACGAGGAAGAGAAGAAACGTTTTCTGGGACTTCCCAAAAGCAGGAGAAGGCAGTCTGGGAAGGGAAGAACGCAACGAGAATGGGACGCGTGGCGTCTTTCTGGAAGCGCATGTGTTCAATTCAAGCACGAGCACGTGGGCAACCCGCGCCAAACTCGTTTCTCGAACTTCAATTTTCACAAATGGACGTACCACTGGTATGGGCAAACAGTCTGAGGGTTGAAACACTTTTTCGCAAATCTGCTGACTCGGACTTTCCCCGTTCCCGCGCCCAAAACAAAACGCGCCACGTTTTTTGCACCCGTTTTTATTCGACGCTCGCACGTGACACACGGCCACACGCAATCGCGCGCCTCACGACCCCGCGAGGTACCCGAGTTCACGCCAAGGAGTTTACCCTCCACACCACGCAACTGTCCGTCGCGTTTCGTGACTGGACGTAGGGAACCAAGGCGGTCGCGGGTATTCGAAAACTGGCGCGAGCGGCCGTTGTTGCTTTGCCTAATCCGTCGTGCAATCGGAAATCGGAAGGCTCCGTACCCGGGACTGCTCCGTCTCGCTCCGCGTGCTTCAAAGGAAGCGGTTTCGCGCCTCCAGGCGGTTCACGAACCCGGGAGGGAACACCCAGCTCCCGCGTTCGCATTACCCGGCGTCGCACGAGAGTCGACGTCGCGTTGTGAGTCAAGGAACGACTCGACTCGTACACAAAGACACCGGATTGACGCGAACCATCCTGTGCTGACGATGGCGACCGACGGAACGCAACCGGAGCCGGGCCACGAGACGAGCGCTAGGTACGTAAACACGAAACGACGACGCATACGGGTTTTTGCGGTGTCTTCCCTACCGAACTCTTGGTTTTTATAACCATCAACGCGCTCGCGGCGGTGTCACGCACGCCATTGCCGACCAGCGCGGGTCGCGGTAACCTCCTCTCCTCCCTCGCCATTCCTGGGAGCGTTCAAAACGCGTCGCCCCGGGTCGTTGTGGCGCGGGAACGCGCTGTTTTGGCGCGGTGCGACCGAGTTTTTGTGACACATCGTGGGTAATTGCTACGGTGGACGAAATGGCGTGACGCGTGCGCGAGTCGGGCGCTAGTCCGCGACGCGATTGCGCCCCGCGCGCGTTCTACGGCCGGCCTTCTCACACGCAATCCAGAAAAAGACAGGTGTCCTTCAACGGCTTGAAAGGGCTCCAAACGCCTTTTCAAACCGACGATCGACTGGTTAATTTTTGCACCCGACCGACTTTGCCACGACGTAACTCACTCGCCTTGTGGGACCGTACCTGACCCTTCCTCCCTTTCTTTCTTCCCTCCTGTGTGCAGACAAACAACAACAACCCCCCCCATGTTGATACCCGGGCGCCTGGCCCTTCCCAAAGGCACCGTGTTGGCGCCCGTCCCGATGCACTCCTCGCGCCTTTCCTCGGCGCCGCCGTCGCTGATTGATATCCAGCAGATGTTCAACCGAGGGGCGTTTCACCACCCCTCCTTGATAAAAGTCCCTTCGCTGATGGAACTCAACGCGCGGGCGTCGTCGCCGATGGGGGTACGGATATCACCCCCCGCAGCGGCGGTGGCGAGGGCGGTGCCGGTGCCAGTTCGCGTTGAGGTTTGCCACCAGCCGGTTGCGAGGCCAGTCGTTACAAATGCGAATGCGAATGCGACTGCGGAACTGAAACAAAACAACATTCAACCGGCCCCCGCCGCCCCGCAACCCGGGGTGCAGTGCGCCAACTGCGCCACCACGAAAACGCCTTTGTGGCGAAACGGCCCGGCCGGTCCCAAAACATTGTGCAACGCGTGTGGCGTGCGGTTCAAACTAGGAAAGTTACCGCCGCCCGGGGGGTGGCCTGCGGGGCATGTTTTCCCGCCGCCGCCACCGCGGAAACGCCCGGCGCACTTGCTCGGCGAGACCGTTGTTGGTAAAAAGGCTCAAAAGATCGAGCACGACGAAAACGAAAGGTTCGAATCCGCCAGCCGCGGTTTCAAAAAGCGACGGATAAACGGCGTCCCACTGCCCACCGATCAATACGTCAAGACGCACTTCGGCAACAACACAATCTTGACCGACTACGACGGCGCGGTTTTGCTGATGGTGCTGGCGGGTTTGTACGACCATTGAGAAATTTGCGAGTTTTCGAAAAGAGCACACAAAGGAAATAAAGGGCGCGCCTGTATCTTGTACCCTGTATCTACAAAGCGACCCGACCTAGAAAGATGAACATGCCTTTCATGACTGTATATCATAGACTACCAAAAACTGTAAGTACCTTGTAAACCCGCGCCGCCGGGTACCATGTAAAAATAAAATATATGAAAAGGGCCGCCCGCGCCGAGCCTTCTTTGCGCCGTGAGAAGCGTTCTGGGAGCCGGCAAAAGCGACCATGTCTGACTTTACGTCAGTTGTAATGTAACACATATTTTGAGACTGATCATATATGGATGATAAATAAATAGAGACTGATCATACCAAAACTTTTCTTGCCTACTAGCGGCGCTACTCTGGCTAGTGAATATCCATAAAGTGGTCCATCGCGACGGACAGCGCGGCCATCGTTCCGCACCCGATTGCGATGCCCTGCGGCCCGCCCGTCCGCGCCATGACCCCCCCCGTGAAACATCCCGCGCACGCGCTGTTGTAGATGTCGTGCTTCGCCCGCGTTTGCTCCACCACGCACTCCGAGCCGGAGTAAAGCGCGCCGAACACGGCGAAGCCTTTGGCGTACGAACCCGCTTTTTGCAGCGACGCCCTTCCCGCGTTTTTCAGCGACTGCGCTACGGTGAGCTTTTCGTCGCCCGGCATACTCGGCTCGAACGCGCCGAAAAAGATACCCATCGCAGCCCCCAAAACACTCCCCATCACCGTCGCCAACACCGTCTTCACAACGCAGTTGTTCATCGCGTCGTCCATCATCATCTGCTCCGCGCTCGGCATCTCTACTTTTTTATACGTCTTTGGTTTCTTGGGATCGGTTTTTGGTGTGGATGCAGGTTTCGGCGATCCGTCGGCAACCATCTCGGGAGTCGCGGCGGCAGTGTCGGTTCCAATCATCTCGGTCATCTCATCACGCATATCAGGCACGGACGTGGATGCCGCGGACGTGGACGCGACTGACGCGGTTCTCTCTTCCGCCAGCGCCACGCGGAACAGCACGCATCGCATCAAACCACCCGTGCGGTCGCCACCGGAACGCGTCGTCGCCTCGCGCCCGTGTTGGGGTGCCGCCGCGCGACGCGCCGGTCGCGGCAGCGGAAACGGCGTGGACGCACCAACAGCCTCCGCGTGCGCCGCGCGGAACAAAACCTTGTGCATGGTCTCCATTTCGGTGCGCATGGCGTCCTCGCGGGCCAGCGCCGCGCTCGATGTCTGTGAAGTCGAGCTGGCAGGTGGCGGCGATCGAGCGCCCGCTCGCTTTTTTTTATTTATTGGCTAACACGCTTTTGTAACGCTTTTCTAGGAAGCAACGATTGCTCCCGTCACTCTCGCCTGCAACGACGCACCATGGCGATATCCTACCCCAACACTCGTGCATTTAGTCATATCGCACTCAAGCGCGACACTGGCGACGCCTTCGCGGCTCTGCCCGTCCACGTCCTCATCACGCACGTCCTTAAATCGGGCAATCTGCCCGATGGGTCAGATCTCGCACGCCTCCGAGCGGTGAGTCTTGAGATGCGCGATGCGGTGGCGGCGACGGGGCGTAGAGTGTACGAGCTGAGAGCCAGGAACGCCATACAGTTTGGAGACTTAAGCGGGCTGCAGCTCTTGCATCAGCGAGGTGACCTGAAACAGAAAGGTGACCTGGATGACGACGACGTTGACGGCGACGACGACAGCAATTGGAGCTCGTGCACCTTCGCGGCTCAGCTCGGACAACTCGAGGTACTGAAGTGGTTGCGCAAGAACGACTTCCCGTGGAGCGAAGAGACGTGCGGACAAGCGGCGGGGAGCGGACAACTCGGGGTGCTACAGTGGTTGCACGCGAACGGCTGCCCGTGGGACGAGTTTACGTGCACGTATGCAGCGGAGGGCGGACACCTCGAGGTGCTTCAATGGTTGCACGCGAACGGCTGCCCGTGGGACGAGATGACATGCCTGTATGTGGCGTCGACTGGGCACCTTGAGGTGCTTCAGTGGGCGCATGCGAACGGATGCCCGTGGAACGAGATGACGTGCGCGAACGCGGCGTTGGGCGGACAGCTCGAGGTGCTGCAGTGGGCACGCGCGAACGGCTGCCCGTGGGACGAAAATACTTGCAAGTTTGCGGCGGAGGGTGGGCACCTCGAGGTGCTGCAGTGGGCGCACGCGAACGGCTGCCCGTGGGACGAAGAAACGTGCGATGCGGCGGCGAAGGAAGGGGACCTCGCAATGCTGCAGTGGGCGCACGAAAACGGCTGCCCGTGGGACGAAGAAACGTGCGCGAGCGCGGCGGAGGAAGGGCACCTCGGGGTGCTTCAGTGGTTGCGCGCAAACGGCTGCCCGTGGAACGAGTGGGCGTGCGCGAGCGCGGCGGAGGGCGGGCACCTCGAGGTGCTTCAGTGGTTGCGCGCGAACGGCTGCGAATGGGACGGCGAGACGTGCGAGAACGCGAAGAAGGGCGGGCACCTCGAGGTGCTGCAGTGGGCGATCGCGAACGGCTGCCCTGGGCCGGATTGAAAGCCTACTCCAAGTAGGCTTTCACGCGAGACGATGGATACGATACGATTTCGAATAAAAATACTTTACACACGCGCTCGTCCCGTTTTCGCGCGCTTTTCATTCGTATTGGCACTGGTACGACCGGTACGACCCCTCGTCCCCTGACGTGTACAGTGACTGCGAGTCCCTGTATTCCCCGTTACGTCCCGGTGAGTTCGACCGCGAGCGGTGCGACGACGACCCCCCCACGCTTTCCATCTCGAGCCGCCCTTCACGCAGCGCGTCCAGCAACGCCGTGGCGTTTTCCATCTCCGCGTCCAGCGCGCTTCGCGAATGCAACGTCGCTCGCGAGTGCAACGTCGCGGAGCCCGCCACGTCGTTTCTGTCGTCGTCGCCGTCGCCGATGTCGTCGTTACCCACCAGCACCGCGTTTTCGCGTCGGTACGGGAACCCGTCCCAGGGTTCGGCGCGGTCGTCGTTGCCATTGGAAGACCGCGGCGGCGACGGTAACCGGTCGTCCCCGTTTTGAAACGAACAAGAATCGCGCCCCGGCCCCGTCTCGGTTCCGCGCAAACCGCTTCCACGAGACGCCGCGTCCTCCTCGGAGAATAAGTCGAGGGTATCGGAAAACGTGTCGGAAAAGTGGCCGCTTCGCTGCGCGGCACTTCGACCTGCAACGTTTCGCGCTCGCGATACCGACCCGGAAGGTGACCACCCGGAAGGCCTTGTTAACGCAGAGGATGCCTCTGTGAAACCGGGCGTTCCGCCGCGCGGCGAAACCGGCGTTCGCGGGGGGGGCGAGTGCGGATCGTACCGCGAAGACGAAGAAACAGAAGCGGCGCGTTTCGCCGCTGCCGCCGCTTGGGACGCGACGAGCGCGCTTTTTCGCGCGCGACCGGCGGCAGCATCCGCGGATGACGCCGCATCCACGCCGTTCCTAACGGCCGTGTGCGTCACGAGGCCGCCTGCTGTGGGAGGATCGGAAACACCAGCCGCAACGCGTGCGGACGCAAGGCGCACCACTGCGCGCAGTCGCTCGGTTTCCGCCCGCGCTTCGGTTATTTCTCCCGACCGCCGCGCCGCGACGGCCACGGCCGCGTCCGCCCGGTCCGCTTCCTTCGCTACCCTGCGCTGCGCAGCTTCAAGCGCGAGCTGCTGCGCGCTGCCTCGGTCATCCGAGTCCGCGAGCTCGCGTCGCAGCGCGTCGCCCCGGAACTCTGCCTCCGCGAGTCTCTCCGCGAGGTTAGCGCGCTCGCGAGCGAGTTCGGGGAAACCAACGCGAGCCTCCGTTGCGGCGGTCTCCGCGGCCGCGGCCGCCTCCGCCGCGGCGGAGGCTTCCGCCTCCGCCTCAACGCGCCCTCGCTCCGCTTTGATTTGCTCTCTCCACGCCGCCCTCACCGCTTCTTGCGCCGCGCGCTTGGTTTGCTCCGCCACCGCGTGCGCGCCCTGCAGCGCTTGGAACGTCTCCTTCACCCTGCGCTGCAGCTGTTTGTTTTCCCGCCGCGCCTTCTCCACCGTCGCGCGCGACATCGCCGTTTCCGCCAAAGAGGCTTCCACCTGGCTTGCAGACGAGGTCTCTTCCCTCTGCAGCGACCGCGCGTCATCCGCCTCCCTCACGCGACGCGCGCTGAGCTGTGCCTCAAGGGCGTCGCGCTCGCGACGCGACGTCTCCGCGTTTCTCCCAGCGTCGCGCGCCGCCGCCTCCGCCGCAGCCGCCCTGGCCTCCGCGTCCCCGAGCCGTGCCATCGCGTCTTCGTAGTCCGCTTCCCTCGCTTGGGCTTCCGCCGCCGTCGCGCGCTGTTCAGCCATTGTGACTCGCGTTTCCGCCTGCTCCGCCCGCAAACGCGACCTTTCCGCCACCCTCTCCGCGTCACGCGAGACCCCCTCCAACAAATCTTGCCTTCGCTTCGAGTTGACTAGTTTGCGATTCAGCTCCGCGACTCTTCGTTCTGTAACCTCCGCGGCGTCGCGCAGCTGCGCCTCCAAGCGCGCGCGCGCCGCATCTGTCGCGCCAGACGCGCTCGCGAGTTCGCTCTGCACCTCCGCCAAAATACGCCGGGTCTCCGCGAGTTGCTCCACGGCTTTGTCCGCGCGAATCGAGTCTTCGACAACGCGGGCGCTACGTTCGGTGGTCGCCAAAACGAGCCGCCGCTCCGTTTCCAAACACCGCGTTTCCAACAAGGAGGCTCGCGACTCGGCGCGAGCAACCGCGCGCGTCGTTTCCCCTCGCGCGTCGTCGAGCTCCGCGGCGAGCTCGTTGAGCTCAGCCCTGAGGCTTTCTTCGCGACGCATCGCATCAAGCGCGGCTTTGTCCGGGGCGTTCGCGACAGCGGCGGCTCGGTCAACCGCCGCCGCCGCCGCCGCGGTTTCGGAAGCCGCTAAAGCCTTCTCCATTTTTTTTCGCGAAACCTCAACCTCCGCGCGAGACGCGCGCGCGACGGCAACCTCTTCGCGCGCGGCGACCAGATTTGCTGCCGCATGTGCGAGGTCGGCGCGAAGTTTTTCTTCGCGCTTGCCTGCTACCAACATCGCCTCACCCGCGGCGCGACCAGCCGCCGCTTTACTCGTCGCCAACGACCGCTTCGTGGTCTCCAGCTCTGATTTGGTCGTCGCTAACTCCAACGCCAACGCCGTCGTCGAGGCGGAGGTAGCCTGATCAGTGACGGCGCTCGCTTGGGACGCGGTTTGAACCGCCGCCGCGGCTTTCGCCTCCGCCGCCTGCACCGCCTTCTCGGCGTCTAAACACCGCTCCCGCAACCCCCGCGTCTCCGCCGTCGCCGCCAAAAGCGCTCGTTCCAAATCAACAACCTTCGCCTCCGCCGCTTCCCTCGCGCCGCTCGTCTCGCCCACCAGCTCTTCAGCATCCAAAAGCTTTTGCTCGCAATCCGCAAGCTCTGTTTTTAACGTATCGAAACCCATAGAGTGTGAGGTCTCGGCAAATTTCAAGGCGCGCTCCGCTTGCATAGAGCGTTTTTCCAAATCAGCCAGCTTTATTTTGGCCTTGGCGCGAAACTCGCGAGCACGCGCGAGTTCCTCTTCAAGCTCGGCAATCTTCGCCTTGCCCTGCGAGGTTTCACGCGCGGCAGAAGACGAAGCCTCGGCCGCAGTGTGGGCCTCGGCCAGCAAGGCGCGGACAGATGCCAGCTCGACTCTAAGCGCCGTGGCTCGCGTCTCAGCAGACGCCAGCGCTGTTTCTCGCTCGGTTTCGCGGTCACGCGCTGCCGCCGCCTCGGCACCGGCGCCCGCCGCGGCGGAGGAAGAGGCGGCGCGCTCTTCGCGCGCGGTTTTCGCGGCGGCGTTATGCGTTTCCAGTTCAGAGGAGAGAGACACGACTCGCGTTTCCGCGGCCGCGAGGCGCGTTGCGATTGCTTTCGTTTTGGTTTCTGCGGCGGCGACATTCGATGCGGCGCGAGTGGTTTCCGCGCGCGCCGCGTTGGCGGCGTCAGAAACGCACGCCTCCGCTTCACAAGCGCGTCGTTCAGCGTCCACGGCTCGTTTCTCCGCGGCGTCATTGTCGTTCACGAGGACGCGAAGGCGCGCCACCTCGGCGTCGAGGGAAATAATATTCGACTCCAGGTCTAGTTTCTCGCGCTCGATGTTTTTCCCCTTCTCAATGCACTTGCGCAGCTTTTTCAGGTTCCACTCGTTCTTCTCCTCCGCGTCGCACGCAGCGGCGACCAAACGGCGTTCCGCGTCAGCGGCGGAGCACGCGCTGGTGCCCTCCGCCCTCGACGTTCTCAGCTCAGCGGCGACCGCCGCAGCCGTAGAGTCACGCAGCGCAGCCTCTGCGGCCTTCATCGCGACGTCCCTCGCCTCGATCGCGGAGCACGCGGTGGCCTCTGCCGCGGTGGCGCGGCGCTCGGCGTCCGCGGTTTTCGTCGCCGCTAGCACCGCCGCTTCGTCGGCGTTTGTTTTCATCGCACCCGCGGTTTTCGTCGCCGTCTCCAGCTCAAGCTCCACCAGAGCCTTCTCGGTAACCGCGGTTTCCTTCAACAACTGTTCCCCCTTGCCTTTCTCGATGGCTTTCTTGAGTTTCTTCGCGTTCCACTCGGCGTTTTTTTCGGCATTTTTTTCGGCGGCGCGCGCCGCCGCGAGCGTCTCGGTGAGCGCCGTTACTTTCGCAGTCAGCGTGGTGACTTCCTTCGAAAGCGTCGACGCGTGTGCCGTAGCCTCTGCAGCAGCACTCGTAACCTCTGCAGCAGCCCGTTCCGCGTTCAACAGTTTCTGTTTGGATTCCTCGTTCTCGGAAGAACTCGAACCGCTCTTATTCGCGTCGCGCTCTTGAATCGCCAAAGCCTGCGCCGTTTCCGCCGCTTCCATCTGCATCGTCAGCGCCGCCCGCATTGATTCCAAGGTCATATCCGCCTCTTCCTTCTGCTGCTTCGCAATCGATTCTATTTTGTCAGCGTGTTTCCTGATGGTTTCTTTTTCCGAAACGAGCTCTGCGTGTTTCACAAGACCCAAAGCGCGTTCGCGCTCCAGCGTTTTTGTGAGCTCGTCGATTTGTGAATGCGCTTTTGCGATTTCGGCGTCCAGCTTATCGGCGCGTCTCGTGACGTCGTCGGATTCGCGGGAGTGCGCTTTCGCCGCCTCCGTCTCCGCCCTCGACGCATCCAACAGGTTCATCACGCCTTGTAGCCTCTCCGTGAATCGCACGAGCTCGGCGTCTTTCTCGTCAACCGCCTCGCGTTCCTTTTCTGTTTTCTTCTTCGCAGCTTTGATTTTTCGTCTCAACTGCTCGCCATCCTCACAAGCTTTGTCCTTCGCCTCACGCGTCGCCGCCTTGGCTTCCCTCACCGCCAACTCTGCGGCATCAAGCTTGCGCTCGAACTCAGCCTCGGCGTTGAACGCGCTGCGAGTTTGCTTCTCGTTCACGCCCCTTAGATGCTCGATCTCTTTGTCACGCTTCGCGAGCTGTGCTTCCAAATCGCTCATCACGCCGAACGGACCGGGAACGGACCGAACACGGCCGTTCCACACTCCCCAACCTCGTGTCCCCCCCCCCGTGTGTCACGAACGTCGACGCCTCGCCGAGCGGATCGACACCTCCGTCGACCCGCCAGGTTGCGCCCCTCACTTGTGCGGACGCAGAGGCCGCGGCATTTTCCTCGGAAACTTTTCTCGGCCAAAGTGTCAACTTTTTGGCGTCGGCAAAATCGGTGAGCTGGCGGTGCGCGCCCTCACTAGACTAGCGCCCCCCCCTCACCTGGCATGCCCCTCCCCGGCTCGGCACCGGCCCTTGCCGCGCCGCGCGATGCGGAAGCGGCTCGCGTCGCGTCCGCGAAGGCGGCGGAGGAGGCCATGGAGCGCGCTGCTTTCCTGAAGATCGTGCGCGCGATTCGCGGGTACGCGTTCGATGCGGCGGACGAAGTTCGGCGGTGGGAGCACAACTTCGCGCGGTTACCTGTTGAGCACCAGCATTTGTTGCGACACCACAAACAGAAACACTTGGACGCGTATACGTGTATCGAACGCAACGCGAACTTCTTCAAAGAGCTTTTACGGAGCTTCTCGGGGGACGAGGTTCCGGATCATTTACGAGTTCCGGAACTCGATGGAGGTGAAGATGGGGAAAATAAAAACCACCGCTCCGTCCCGCCGAGCGACGCGGAGAAGGTGCGGTACATTCTTAAGAACCTTTCAAGGGACTGGAGCGCGGAGGCGAGTGAAGAGCGGGCGCAGAGTCACGGCCCGATATTAGCCGAGCTAGAAGAGAGACTATACGTCCCAAAGGATGCAATGAAAGAAGGAAGGTACCCGCCACGAGTGCTCGTGCCGGGCGCCGGGTTGGGGCGGCTAGTCCTGGAGTGCGCTGCGAGGGGTTTCGAAACCGAGGGCAACGAGTATTCGTACTACATGCTCCTCACGAGCAGTTTTGTTTTGAATCAGTGCCAAACGGCTGGGCAGTTCGAGATACATCCCTGGATCCACAGCAACAACAACCACACGAGTGACTCAAATCAAACGCGCGCCGTGCCGATTCCCGACCTCCCCGCAAGCGACGCGGACGTGAAACCGGGAAACATGTCCATGTGCGCTGGGGATTTCTGCGAAGTGTACGGCGCGCCGGAGCAAAAAAAACAATGGGACGCCATCGCGACGTGTTTCTTCATCGACACCGCGCACAACGTCGTGGAGTACCTCCAAATCATCGCCGACTGCCTGAAACCGGGAGGGATCTGGGTCAATTTCGGCCCCCTGCTGTTCCACTGGGCGGACGCGTCGTCGTATTTACAAGGCGACGAGGTACGTCCGCATTTCCCAAATCCTCCCGACTGTTTGACCATACAGCACTGACACTTTTCTGGCAAAACTCCAAAGCTTTCCCTGGAAATGAGCTTGGCGGATATCGAGAAAGTCGCGGAAAGCGTGGGGCTGGATATCGTAAAGCGAGAAATGAGGGACTCGCTGTACACCGCGGACAAAAAGAGCATGTGTCAAACCGTGTACAGGTGCGCGCTGCTGGTCGCGGTGAGGCGGGAGAAGTAGGTAGTTGCGGAAGGGAGGGAACTTGCAGTCCAAGTGTCTTCAAAAGTGAATGTTGGTTTCTTCGTCCAGTTTATTTGGCAATTTTCGCGAAAAGTTAGTTTCCTTTGCGAAAGCAACGACTTTACCACGGCTCACCACCGACCCATCACAGCGTCGCGCGCGCGCGTGTTTCTCCCCCCGAAACGCAACCACCTGCGTTCTTCATGTTTTCCTACGTATTCCACGACCTCTTTGAGTCCGTTCGCGACACCCTGGTGCGGTGTGCCGACGCTCTTTTCGTCACCACCGAGGTTTTCGCGGTCCAGGTTTTCGCGCACCTAAGACGAGTTTTTTCGCTGGTCGTGGTCGGTATCGCGGCTGAGGCGCTGCTTTTCTGCCTGTGGTTCACCCTGTTGCTGCCCGTATGGCGGCGCATCGGACCGAAAATAAGTCTGTGGGCGCATCTTGGTACCACGTCTCTCTGCCTGTGGCGCCTGTTCGTGGCGCGCGAGCTCGTGTTACGTTTGTGCTTCGGTGACCTTGGAAGGCCCTCGATTTTTCGCGCGCTTTCGGGAGTTTCCCTCGTCGCGTGGTCGGCGGCACAAAAACCGATGGCGATTCCAATCGGCGCGTTCGGCGCGGCCCTCGTCGGTAACTACGGCATCGCATGGGTCGCGTGTTTCTTGCTGTGCGCCTGTTACACCCTGTACGCGCGCATCCCAAGTCCGCAAGTCCACACGCCGACGAAGAAAAGAAAAAACGAAAATGGAACAAACACAGAAGCAAAAAGCGCCCTGCAGCACGCCGAGGACGACGATGAAATCGTCACGGAAATACGAGTTGGCCTCTTAAACCCCTCCCCGGGTGGCACCATCTTGCGAAGACGAGTAAAGGCGCCAATTCCAAAAGGTGATACGTACGAAAACGCGCGTCGCGAGTTCGTGGATTCGTTCGCGGAGGAGGAGCCAGGTGTCGTGAAAATCGTGAAAGAGTAGGCGGGTTCGTTGTTTTGAGTGCGGTACTTTTCGTAGGTGCTTGTGTTTAAAGTCTAAGTAGGGTAACTGTACTCTTAGTTACCCTAGTCTAAGACTGGTGTGTCTTCCGAGTCACCTACAGGTCTCCCGAGACAACTAGACGTGCAAAAAAAGAAAGACAAGACGACGTAGTCGTGTTACAACTCTTTCGTTTCCGTTTCTCGTCTGCGCATCGGGTTTTTTTTTAAAGAAAAATCCCTTGGATTTTCGAACCCAAAAACGGACACGGCGAGGTACCCGCAAAGCCCCGCCACGAGGAGCTGCAAAAGCGTCTGCATCGCGAGGCGCGTGACGTGCGTTTTCAGGCTCGTCAAGAACCCCGGTGCGTCACCCCGTGCGTCTTTAGTTTTGTCATAGAAAGCATCGAAAGGATCTTCCTTTTCTTCGTACTCCGTCTCCGCCTGCAATACCGCCCGCGCCGCGTCCAATAGCGCGGTTTCCGCTGTTTCCCGCAACGACCCCACCCGGGTTCGTCTCTGCTCTGCTTCTTCCGAATCGCCAACCATCACGTCACCGTAATTAATTCGAAACCCTCTCTCCTTGCAGAACCGCTGCACCACCCGAAACTTTTGCAGCGTTCGCATTTTCTGTGCGTCGTTCCTGAACCTCTGCACGTTGTTGAAATCAGTCACCACGGCGTCCACCGCGTTTCGCACGTCCTCGTTCCGCATGTCACGTTGGAACTCATCGTCATCCACCAGTTTCTGCAGGAAGTCAAACTTCTCAACCTCTTTCAACAGCAAGTCTCGCTTTTCCAGAAAACCCACCGCAGCAAGAGGCACACCTGATGCTTTTGCAAGTCGCTTCTGATGCGGCAGTTGCGCCCAGTCGCGAACTTTCCGCAAGCGCGCCGTTTGCGAAAGCGACGCGAAGGGTTTGAGTGTTTGTTTGCCAGTAGCGTGACCCGAATTTTCCAGTCCCATCGCACTCGCGGTATCCGCGATTGCACTTTCAGTATCGCCATCTTCACGCGCGTCTTCATCCAAATCCACTCCTTTTTCTTGTAGCCAACGCAGCGCGTCTTCCGCGCCCAGCGCGCGCGCGACTGAAACGAAGCTCCACAGCCCCGGCCCCACGCGTTGTTTCAAAAGAAAGTGGACGCGTCCGCGTCCGCGTCCGTTTACGTTTCCCGGCGGCGACGTCGCGCCGCGACTTGTTTCGCAGCGCTCGGAAAGAATCACCTCCGCTACGTCGAAGCTTCCTCGAATCACGGACGACTCGCACAGGGGGGTTATGCCCAGTTTGTTTTTCGAGCTCGCGTTCGCGCCGTGCCGCAGCAAAACCCGGACCGTTTCCCTCCCCGCCATCCTCGCCGCCAAGTGAAGCGGCGTGTCGTCGTTGCTGTCCAGCGCGTCTACCCACGTTCCTTTTCTTCCAACCAGAACGCGTACCACATCCGCGCGGTCGTGCATCGCGGCGAAGTGCAACGCCGTGCGGCCTAAATCGTCGTCGTCGTTGGCGTCGACGCCGTGGGACAACAGAAGCGCGACCACACCAGAGTGCCCGCGCGCGGACGCGAACACCATCGGCCGCACACCGGATTTGTCCGTCGCCTCGAACGTAGCGCCCCCGGCGACCAGGCGCGCGACGTCGTCCACCAAACCGAGGTCGCACGCCGTGAGGAGCGCATCCGCGCGACGCCGCTCGAGCTCAGCCTCGGCGCGGCGCGCGTCCATGCCGGTCTTGGGTCGGACGCGGGCCGCCGCGCGCTGTGACAGCGAGGGGCGACTGGCCCGGGAGCCAAGCGCGTCGGCACTCCCGAAAAGTTCAACAGAAACTGAGAAGATTTTTTCGTTCACGCGCTCGGCGACCCCGCACAATCGCGCAGCGCGCGCGCGTGACCGCGGATCGCTCCGGGACGGGTTTAGGGAGTCGTCCGGATTCGATTCGCCTTACACGACACCGCGTGTGTATCGCGCTCGCGTCGCGGTTCCGTGCCTGCGTCTCGGCGGGGCCAGGCGGAGGCCCAGGTTACGATCGGGATCGGCAAAGCGCACTCGGCGCACAGACTTTTGATCGCCGCGTCCCGTACCCCCGAGCATGGCTACTGATGACCACATGACGGTCACCGCGGTGGGCCTCCCTGTTGGGGCTTTGAGTGCTACTTTCGGGAAGTACGTCCTGGAAAACGGCCAGGCAATCGAGGACGTGGTGCTTGGTTACAGCACGTACGGCACGTTGAACGAAACGGGGGACAACGCGGTTATCGTGGGGCATTCCCTTACCAGCAACAGCAACGTGTTGGAGTGGTGGAGCGCTTTGATGGGTGAGGGGGACGGCATGGCGCTTGACACGAAAAGCGAGTTCATCGTGTGCGTGAACTACCTCGCGTCGCCGTACGGTTCGTCGTCCCCCGTGACGCCTGACCCGGGGAAACGGGACGGCAAGTCCTACGCCGCGGATTTCCCAACCCCCATCACGGTGCGGGACAACGTGAGGTTGCAGCGCAAGCTTTGCGACAAGCTCGGGGTGAGGCACCTGAAAATGGCAATCGGCGGGAGCATGGGGAGCATGCTCGCGCTTGAGTGGGCCGCGACGTTTCCCGATTTCGTCACCGAGCTCGTTTTAATCGCCGGGTGCGGGCGGCACACGGATTGGGCGATTGGCATCGGCGAGGCGCAGCGGTTTTCGATAATGGCGGATTCCAAATTCAAAGGCGGCGAGTACGACCCGACGGACCCGCCGCGGGCGGGGCTCGCGACGTCGCGGATGATGGCCATGCTCAGCTACCGAGCGCCGCAATCGATGGACAGCAGGTTCAACAGGGACGTGATGAATGCTGAATCGCCGCAGGGTACGTCGGAAGACAGCGACGATTCAAAAAGCGCACACGAAAAGAAAAACAATAAAACGCACATGCGGAAACCGTCGTCCCACGTCGACATCGGCGCGGTGGCGCACGCCAACGAGCTTGCGTCTGAGACCCTTCCGTACTTCGCCGTGGAGAGCTATTTGCAGTACCAGGGCAAGAAGTTCGTGAAGCGGTTCGACGCGAACTGCTACATCCAGCTCACTTACACCCTGGACTCCCACGACGTGGCGCGCGGCAGGGGGGCGTACGAAGACGTGCTGCGGCGGCTGACGCACCGAACTTTGGTGGTGGGAATCACGTCAGACGTGCTGTATCCGTTCTCTCTGCAAAGCGAGCTCGCGCAACTAATGCCGCACGCGGAGATGTACGCCATCGACTCCCCGCACGGGCACGACGCTTTTTTGATTGAGATTGAAGATTTGAACTTAGCGGTGGCGCGGTTCCGCAGAGGCGAACCCGCCGACCCCGTGCGGGCGATGCTTTCAAACGAGGCACCAAACGATTTACCAAACGCGTCGAATGATTTAAACGCGTCGCTCAACTCAGAAAGGGAGCTGCGAGGCGCCGTGCGTGCGCTTGAACTGGAGCTGGAGAAGAGCCGGGAAGAAAAGGAGCTACACCAACGCAGGGCGGATTCGTTGTTGCAAGAAGTCGCGCGGTTGAGGGTGGAGGTTGAGGTAAAAAACGCTTCGGTGAGTGGAAATTTTGACGAGGGTACGTACGGGTACGGCTTGCTCGTAGTGCCCGCGAACCCGCCGCCGTCGTCGCGCAGATTCAAACCCGTGTACGGCGAGGTGAAGTCGTCCATAGGGGGGGCGGACGCGCCCATCGCCGCGCTTGGCGCGTTCTAGAGCGCTGTATTGTAGTAACGTAATAACAAGTTGATGTTTTTCACACGTGTCTGTCCAGCGCGGATGTACGTTTGCACGCCGCGCAGTAGCGTTTCAGCTTGCCGTGAGGGCAGGGGTTGCACTCCGCGCAGTTTCCTTTCAGCCTGCCGTGAGGACAGGGGTTGCACGCCGCGCAGCTGCCTTTCACCCTACCGTGAGGGCAGGGGTTGCACTCCGCGCAGTTGAGCTTCAGCTTACCGTGAGGGCAGGGTGCACGTCGGGCAGACTTTTTTCAGCTTGCCGTGGGGGCAGGGGTTGCACTCCGCGCAGAAGTATTTCAGCTTGCCGTGAGGACACCCTTTGCACTCCATGCAACTTCTTTTCAACTTGCCGTGGGGTCAGGGGGTGCACTCCGCGCAGTTGCGTTTCAGCTTCCCGTGCGGGCAGGGGTTGCACGCCGCGCAGCGGTCTTTCAGCTTGCCATGAGCGCAGGGGTTGCACTCCGCGCACTGGCTTTTCAGCTTGCCATGTGAACACCCGCTGCACACCGCGCAGTTTCTTTTCAGCTTGCCGTGGGAACATCGTTTCTCCACCATGTCGCGCCAGGACGTCTTCGTAGAGAGCCCCGCACGCACCTCTCACGTCATCGCCAACAACCGTGCGCCACGGGTTATGCGCCCCGCCCCCGGCGCCCGAAGAAAAAAATCGCAAGTGATTTTTTCTGTTTTTGGCGGAACGTAAATCTCTGGAGGGTTTTCCACGACGAGGACCACACATTCCGCCACTCCACGGCGCCCTCGCGTTTCGCGCGTGCTTTCCCACAGCAGGCATGCCTTCGCCGGCGCTGATGTCCGGCGCGGCGGTCTGTGTGCGCGCGCCCGTGACGCTGCACCGCGCCAAGCCTCGCACTCGGCACCTTTTTTACCCTAGCAACGCGCAAATCGCTTCTCGATCGCGTTTCGTTTCGGTCCGCGCGGACGCCTCCGCCTCTGCGGTGGACACGCAGCAACAAGAGTACACGAAATGGCGCCTGGACAGGAACATCATCAGCCCAAGCGTGGAAGTCGCGTATTTCGGTGACGTGGATGACGACGTGATGCGGTACCGCGGCGTCAAGGCGGTTGCCTCCATCAACGAAAACGACGTTTTAGTGGAGTTGCCTCGAGTTTCGTGCTTGGTGCTTATGGACGACGCGCAGTTGCCGTTTCCCGAGTTCTGTAGTAACTCGTTGTGGAGCGCTTTGGGGTCCAAGAACAAATGGCAAGTCAAGGTAGCGCTTAATCTTCTTCACGAAAAGAGTTTGGGAAACGAAAGCGAGTTCAAGGTTTACGTGGACCAGCTCCCGAAACAGTTCGATTTGCTATCGCAGTGGAGCCGTGACGAACTAAAAGAACTGCAGTACCCGCCGGTGGTGCGAGCGGCGGAGGCGCAGAGCTTGGAGGACGACGATGCTTTTAACATGATTCAAAGCCTGTCACCTGAGACCGCTGCTAAGGTTACAAAAACCGAGCTGATTTGGGCCCTAAACATGGTCCGCTCGCGGGTTTTCTCGGGAAGACTCCGCGACAACGCGGAGACAAAAAAGAACTTGTTACCCAGGGCGCTCGCCGCTGGGACCGCGTTCGCGGCGTTTTTAACGTCCCAAACCCAGGAAGGACGCTGGCTCGCGGTGTTCGCCATGCTGGCGCTCGTGGTGTTCGACAGCAATGCTGGCGACGACGACGAGAGTGACGGTTCAGATCCCAACAGCACCGGCAATAAACTCGCCTACGTCTTGATGCCGCTCATCGACGCGTTTAACCACCGCAAGTTTCCCAAAAAAACCGAGTTTGAGTTTTCGCGTGACAAATTTCGACTGCGGTCGCCAACGCGGTACGAAAAAAATACCGAGATCTTCATCAGCTACGGCTTGATAGGCAACGACGAGTTGCTTACGCGGTACGGGTTCGCTGATGTCAACAGCGGGCACGACACGTACGTGTTCGAGGGCCTTTTAACTTGGCTCAGCGCGAACCACGAGCCGTTGCAAAAGGCGTCCGGCGCGGCACCCGACCGCCTGCGCAAAATTCGCGACGCCCGACTCGAGACGTATTTGAAACAAGCCGTATTTGTCGGCGACGGAACCGGTGACGCGAACCTGGAATGGGCGCTAAGGGCGCTGCTGGCGACGCCGGAGGAGTGGGACCGCGCGGGGGGGGATGTGGGCGGGTTCAAACTGGGGGGGGGTGGGCCTGAAAAAAAGGCCATGCTGGCGCTAAAAGATGCGTGCGCCGCCCGGCTTTTGGAAATGGGCACGTCGGTTACCGAGGATGAACAATTGCTCCGCTCCGGCTCAGCGGCCGACCGCGCGCGCGTGGCGGTGGAGTACCGGCTGGGGAAGAAGAAAATCTTACAGAAAGCGGTGGTGAGGTATACGTGACGGGGGTGGTTTATTAAAGGCGCCGAAGGCACGCGGTGATATACCGAAGGTATCAACGAACTCAACTGAGACAACGCACGTACACATTTCAACTCGACAGGTGTTTCTATAGCCTTCGCGACGTCCTCACAACGCCACCGCGGCTAACAGCTTGGTGAGTTGATCGTTTTCGGTCGCGTCACGCCCCGTTCCCGTGGTTTCGCTTTTATGCAGTATTTCCATGGCTTTGTTTATGATTTCGATTTGCGAGGACGCGTACCGCGACGACCGCGGGAGCCGCCGCATGGCGTCCAGTCGCCGGCGCAGGCGCTCCAGCTTTTCGGAATCGCCCGTGTTGTCGTCGTTTAGGGAAAAACCGGGTGTGCTGTGTCGCCGCGGTCGTCGGCGCCACGGTTTGCCCGCATTTCCGCCACCGTTCCTTCGGTCACCAGCAGAAGAACCGGTCGTCACCACGAGTCCCAAACCAAGGTCGTCCGCGCTCCCGCGTCGGTCACCGATGGCGTTCGTCAAAATGGAAGATGCCGTGATTGGGATGTTTTTCCGTCGCGCCGTGATGGACTTTTTGTCTTTCCGTTCCCGACGCCGCCGAAGCGCATCACCAACCGACATCTCCCCGTCCGTATCAAGCCCTGTTTCGATGTCCGCGTCGTACTCAGGTTGCCCAGCGGTGTCCATCTCACCGTGCATCACGTTCCATGCAGGGAACAATGAAAACACGCACCAGATAGATGTTGAGCTTTGAACGCGCTTCCGCGCTTGTGGAAATAACAAAAGCAAATTTAGAAAAGCAAATTTAGAAACGGTACGACACGCGAAACGCGAGTGACGTCGCGATGAACGCGGAACAAGAGTCACGGTTTTTTAGCTGGCTTTCAATGATAACACTAATAAGTGCCACCACCGAACAGAAATGTAAGAGCCACCGGTGAAGCCGCACTTTGACAAAATCTAGACTACTAAAACTACACCCGTACCCGTCTCCCAAAAAAGAATTGGATTGGATTTTAAACTCACCCTGGCCTGGCCATTCCGGGCGTGTTGATGTTGACGCTGCGGTACCCGCGCATCACCCCGGCCGCGAATTCCTTCAGAGTTGCGAGCGGGACGTAGTCATCTAACTGCTCATCCTCAAGGCTCATTAACTTTTTTTGTTCAGCCTCGAGCTGAAGCGTTTCCAGAAACGTCTGGAAAGCGGTTCCGTTTTGCGAATCGAACGCGAGCGCCGAGGCGTTTTTCACGTTGAACGCCAAGTACAAGTCGTGCACGGTGTCGACGTGAATGAGTTTGGGTTTTGTATCGTCTTGTAACGCTTTTCGTAACGCCTCGTACCCGGAGTCATTCGCGACGCACATCTTCCCGAACCACTCCAAATACCCAGCTAGCCCACCCGGTTCGCCCCGGGACGAGTCCTTCGTGGACGCGCGGTCGACGCGGCGGTTGCGGTTGGCATCAATCTCGGCTATCTCTTCCTCCTCGGAAGAGGACGAATCCCCCATCAGTTCGTCTCGTTTAGGTCTCAACACGTCGTCGTGCAGGCTCATGTAGCACTTGCCAACCAGCATATCCCTCCACTCCTCCCGGATCAACCCGTGCGTGTACCTGCCCATGCCATCCGCGAAGGCGTGAATGTCTTGGTCACTGAACAAACCGTCCTTGTCCTTGTCCAAAACCCACAACGTCGCGGGATGAGGGATGACCACATCCCCAACAAACTCATCAGGCACTTGGAACTTGAGCATCTCGCTTAGCCGCAGGCCAGCGGGCTCGCCATCAAGCCGCGCGCCCCTGACCCGCGACGATTCTTCGGAGAGCATGCTCCGGAGGTTGGAGGATGCGCCACCCATGTTTCGTGGGGTGGGTGCGCCCCCGATCTGGGATGGGTAGAAAGGTGCCGTGTTTTGCGTTTGCGGAGTCTTCTTTTCTTTTCAAAAAAAGACTTGCTTGGCCTCGCCCGAACCGAAACAAAACGGCTGTTGGTCGTCCGCGATGAGATCGGCGCGCGGTCACTTCCAGAGCGCACACGGCGGAATCACGGGCCCGCGTCGTGACATGCCCGCCGAACTGTCCGACCGAACCATCCGAGGGGAACGCCACGTGTCATACAAACAACGTGTGCGCCCCGTCCCGTCCGCGGTCTTCGCGATGCGCGATGCCGAAAACGGCCTGCGCAAAAACAAATCATCGCTGCCGCGCCCGCCGTCGGACCGACGGACCGGCTTGAACGAGTTCCGTGGGTCGCGATTTCAAGCCGGCCGCGATGCACGAAGCGTCATGGCGTACGGGTTGGGAGGCGTACGCGTCCCCGACTGCGTGACTCAATGCATGACCCCCCCGAAGCCGACAATATCAAGAGCCAAAGTGGAGTTCCTGGCGACGCCGAAAACGGACCTGGAATCGGAAAAAGAACGCCGCGAAGAAAACAAACGCGAAACACTAGCAGCGGCGAGGGCGGCGCAGAACCGAAAGTGGACGGTCGGTAAAAGAGAGGAGCTTGTGGTGTGGCGAGAGAAACAGACAGCGTCGGAGCAACACAACGCACACGAAAAATCCGCGCTGGAATCCGAACGCCGGCGGTACCAGCGCGAACTCAACGCGTTCGTTTTGAACAAAGCGCGGAAGGAAATGGATGTTTTTTCGGTGCGCCGGCGACAACGGTTCGACAGGGCGACATCGCGCGCGGCGATGTCCAGTTTTGGAAGGCACAGCATGCAGAGCACGTATCACTACTTGGCCGCCGCGAGTGGAGCCGCTAAACGTGGAGAAGACGGTTTCGACGGAGGGTACGAGGATGCGTGTGATCCGCTTTAACTTTTGATAAGTGATAAGCTTCCACTAAGGCCGATCGATGGCTTGTGATTCCCCAACAACACACACAACACTCTACTCCCCTTTTGCTTTTCTCGCCTTCAAGTAGTACATGGCGCCGTACGCCGCGGCGCCCAAGCCGGCCATGACCAGAAACCCCTCCCCCGTGGCCGGGTCGGGTAGAAACACCCGTTTCCAAGTCGGCCGTTGCGGCTTCAGAACCACCACGACTCGGTGTTTCACGTCAAGGCACTTCGTAAGGTGCGTTTTGATCATTTGCGGGGTCATATTGGCCATCACGTCGCGGCGCGTTTTTTCGCTCAACGCGTACAACGCGTCGAGGTCGCCGCCCAGCAAACCGCCCAGCCTACTGTTGTGCACGGCTTCGAAGTAGTCCCTCCAGTACCCGTTCTCCTGTGTTCGCACCTCTAACCCTCGTGTCTCCACCTCCACCGCGGTCGCGATTTCTTCCACTGATGGGCCTTGTTCCATCAGCGTTTTGATATCCAGTAGCGCCAGTGCCGCGAGCCGGTTCCCCGCCTTCGGGTCGCACGAAAAGTTGATCATCACGTCGCCCCGGAACAGCGGCCCCCTCGCCGTGGGGTCTTCAAACGCGAAGGACGCGGACACGGCGCAGGTGTAAATCTCGCCAAACTTGAACCGTAGCAGGGCTAACAAACGGCGCTCCATTATGGAACTCGCGAACACGCAGAGCAGCTTCTGTTTGGTCAACTCCACGCTGCCCGCTATTGATACCGCGATTTTTTTCGTGACTTGGTCCCAATCCGGGTTCGCGATTTGCACGGGGAAAGTAATCGAAGCCATGCTCATTGGCTCCACCATCGGCGCCAGCAAGATTTTGTGCACCGCGCGCGTTGGGAATCGAAACGGCGCGGGCTTGACATCCACGATCTTGTTGTTTGTGTGGCTGTCCCCGCCCGTGTTTGGCCCGGGAATACTCCCTAAGTACTTACGAAGCATCCTTAAAACTCGGGTTTCGTCAAACGCGCCCACCAGGGTCACGGTGAACTGCGAAGGGTCGGAAAAGAAACCGCTGAAGTGTTCGCACGCGCGCTCCGGGTTCATTTTCCGCACGTCGCCCACTTTTAGCGGTTTGCTTTGAAACGACTTGCCGTACACCAAGTGCCGGATGGTTTCGTTGTACACGGAAACGGGGTCTCTTCGTCGGTTCCGAATCGCCTGCTCTTGCATGCGTAACACAGCTTCCAACTCGTCGTGGTTTAGCATCTTTTTAACATCCGACGTGAACAGCAGGTACACGAGCTGCAACCCGGTTTCAACGTCCGTGGGCGAGAAATCGCCATCCACGCGTCGAAAGTAGGTTCCCGTTTTCGCAGACACGTCCGCGCGTTTGCCTGCTAAAATATCCGAAAGAATCTCAGGCTTCACCCCGAAAGTACCGAGCTCGCCCGCGATGGTGTTGGCGTACAGCGCGTCTAAGTATTTGGACTCCGGAATCTCGGATAAACCGCCCTTCGCGAACGCCCTTACCAACACCTGGTCATCCAGGAAATCCGTGGTTTTCAACGCCACGGTTATTCCGTTGGAAAGCGTGTACGTGTTGAAGCCCATGGTTTTGAACGTTTTCGTGGCAGTCACGGTTCCAGGCGGCGGTAACGGATTCGCATTCGGGTCGATCAAGTGTTCGGGGACGTCGAACATCGCGTTTGGTGAAATCTCACCCCGGTTCTCTTCGTCCTGGATGCGCGAACACGCCTGGGCGATGTCCGTTTCCGTGACCGTCGGTCGGCCCTCCATCGCGCGGATCACACAGCTGTTGTCCAGACGGAGCCTGTCCGCGAACTGCTTCAAGTCGTGTGTGGTCATTTTCTCCACGCACGCCACCGTCAAGCGCGCTTCCTCTTCCGCGCCCACCACGAGCTCGCCCCTTAAGAAATGCCCAACAAGCTCGTCCCGCAGCGACGTGCAGTACGTCTGGTCCCGCTCCACGAAGAATTGCTGCGCGTCCGCGGTTTGCTTCAGCTTTGCTATTTTCAGCTCCTGTTCCGAAAACCCGTGAAGCCTGGCGCGCGCGAGCTCGCGTAAACCTGACTCTAAACCTTTGACCACCGTATCTTTCCCCTCTTCGCACGAAATTTGCGCGGAGAACACGGATACGGTCCGCGTGGCTTCCGATAAATAAAAGAAAGTGTCAGTCTTGTATGGTAAAACAGTCTTGGTATTTGGGAAATACAATACGTACCTTCCTCCACGCCACACGTGGCGCTGAAGAAATCGGGATCGGGTTTGCGCATGAGCTTGTACAGCCGGTTATCAAGCGCGAGCTTGAACGCCTCTTCCACGGTCTTTTGAAAGAAATCCCCAGGAGTGGAAATAGGGTTCGCGCCGTACTTGTACGTCAACGTGACGTTCGTTCTCGTGTGCTCCTTGTCCACGGAACAGGTTATCCGGGGCGCTGGTATTGGGAAAGAAAAGTGTCAGTCTTGAGTCTTGCGTATGGGTGTACTTCGTAATGTGTATCAGTAAACAGTCGTAGTAATCGGGCCGAACAGTGCACTTGTGATGTATGTAGAGTTGCCAGTACTGGTAAATTTTATGGCCGTAGTACACTCAAAGAGGGGCATCAAACAGTGTGCCTGGATTTGGGAAATACAATACGTACCCGCGTGCGGCGCGATTTGCGGCCGAATCGTTTCCGGGTTCTGCGCAGGCTGGCCAGCCGCGGGTGCGCAGGTTCCAAAGGTTTTCTCGATTTGCGCGACGACGTCGTCCACGTCGGCGAAATCACCGGCCGCGATAACCGCCATTCGCTCGGGGCGGTACCACTTTTTGTAAAACCGGCGGAACACGCTCGGGTCGCCTTTTCGAACCACGCTTTCCAGCCCGATTGGTAACCGCGCCGCGTACGCGCTGTCTTTCATGAGCAGCTTCCAGTAGGCTTCACCCGCTCGGCCCCGCGCGTCGCGCCCCATGCGCATTTCCTCTAAAACAGCCCCGCGCTCGTCGTTGACGTCGTCGTCGCTGATTCGGACGTGCGACGCGAACTCGCTCATCACGGTGAGGGCTTTCGTTAAAACAAGCGGGTCGTCGATCGGCACCAGCAGCTCGTACACGGTTTCGTCCATGGACGTGTACGCGTTTTGACACGCCCCGAACTCCGCGCCGATTGATTCTAGGAAACGCACGATTTCAAAATTTCCAAACGATTTCGTGGCCCGGAAAGCGAGGTGCTCCACGAGATGCGCCACGCCTTGCTCATCCTCCTCCTCAGCCACGGATCCGACGTCCACCGCCAGCGCGAGCGCCGCCCGGTCCTTGGGCTTCTGCGTGACGTGCACGTAGTACCGCATGCCGTTTGCGAGTTGGCCTTGCCTATGCCTGTCGGAAGGGCCCACGGGCAACACCTCGTTCCATTTATCGGCCAAAGGGTACGGCGTCAACGACTTCCACCCGGAAGACTTCACGGCGCCGCCTGACGATTTTATGGAAACGAAAAATGGGCGATCGAGGAGAGAGGGGTCAGTGTCAATGGCATCACTGGCGTCATCGTCAGTCTCGGTGTCTGGCCCCGGTTTCCATGGAAGTCGCGGTCGTGTCGCTTCCGGTCTTTTTGGCATCACGTAATCCACCCGTATCGACGCGGCACACCCGAGTACGGTAGTAGAGAGTGCTCGCTGAACCCGAGTCGCGTGATGACTCGGCCGAATCTGAAAATGAACGCGAAAGCGGGCATCCGCGCGATCTCTCAATCTCATCATCGCTTCGGGGCGTACCTATGGAAGGCGTGTTCGGAGTCGCGGGGGCTTCCGATCGCGGGGTCCCGGGGGGGGTGACCTCGGCCCCGTCCAAGGACGTCCTCACGGTTGGAAGATCCGACGCCATGCTCGTGTCTCCGCGAATGAGAGGGCGTGAACTTTTTAGTCGATCGCGACTTGGAGTTTCGAAACGCCGAGGGAAAACAAAACTCTTCTCGTCACGACCACGTCATTCGGGCATGCTCCTCCGCTGCCCCACGGCGAGGGCGGCGGCGAGCGCTCGGTGGGTGCGATGCCGGGCGGGGGGGGGTTCGGGACCCGATGAGGCTCCTCGGTCGCAGGTCACGCGCGTCCGGAGGCGGAGGCGCGTGACCCGCGAAGGCGCGAACGGTCCGTCACGCCCCGAACACGAGATCGCGGGTGCCGAAACGGAAGGGACGCCGCCCGTGCCCGTCACTTCGGCGCCTGGGGGGAGTCCCCCGAGGGCGAGGACGAGGGCGTACGCTGCAGCAGATACGGCAGCCAGTGCGAGACGACCGCAACGTCCCTCCGCCACTCGTGGCGGCGGTCGCGGTCGCGAACGGCGGTCGCGGTCGTCGCTGGACGACGCCAAGTCGGTGAACGCCGCCCTGGCGAACACGCGTTCGTTGCGCGAGCTCGCGGACGTGGTGACACGACACGACAACGCGAAACTCTTCAACGTAATCAACGTCGCCACTGCGTACAGCAGGCTGGGAAGGCACGTCCGGGATGACGAACGAGGGAGTTTGAACACGCAGGGTTGGTACTTGAGTTTGGAACTGCGAATGATTGATCTGTTGCCCGACCTGAAACCGTGGAGCGCGAGTAGCGTAACGTGGTCGTTGGCGCGTCTGGAGCGCGACCCTGGAGGCAAATTCTGGACATCACTTGAGACGCTATTAACGCAACACGCATCCGAGTTGGAACCCCAAGGCGTGGCGAACGTTTTGTGGGCGTTCGCGGTTTTGGAACGCCGAATGCCGCCCGGACTGCGGAACAAACTGGAAGGCGCGGCGACCGGGTTTTGCGGGTTCGACGAGGGACAAAGTTTTGGCGAAAGCGAAAAAGAACGACCCAGAGAAAGAAAGTCTTTTGAAACGAACTCAAAAGCCGGCGAAAGACCCCGAGAAAGGTCTTTTGATTCCAACTCAGGAAACGGCGAAAGAAAGCCCAGAGACACAACCACGGAACAAACGTTCAAGCCGTACGAGATGACCATGGCTTTTTGGGCGCTGACGCGGTTCGGCGAGCGGGTGTCGCCTGATTTGAGCCACGCGTTTGAAAGGAAATGCGCCGCCGTCGCGAACTTGTTGAAACCGAAAGAACTCGCGAACGTGGCGAGCGCGTACGGACGCGTCGGCGGGGGTGACTCCCTGCTACCGCACATAGCGGCCGCGGCCGTCACCCGAGCCGGCCTTGACCAATTCACGCCAAACGAGTTCGCCAACACGATCTGGGGCTTCGCCAAGGCTGGGTGCAAATCGATTGACGAAGCTGTGATTTCCTCGTTTTTGGAAAACTTCGCGGAACGAGTAAACGAGTTCGACCCGCGCGATTTGTCCCTCACCATGTGGGCGCTCGCGACGCTCAGCGTGGGTGGGAGTAGTACTTCGGGTAGTACTTCGGGTAGTACTTCGGGTAGTACTCCAGGTAGTACTCCAGGTAGTACTTCGGGTGGTACTTCGGGTAGTAATTCGGGTAGTACGTCCGGCGCTACTGCTTCTAGCGCTCCTTGGCTCGGTCGCGTGGAACGCCGCGTGGTGCAAACAATCGGGACGTACAACCCCCAGGACTTGAGTACCTTACTCTGGGCGTTCGCGAAGCTTGAGTTTGTTCCTTCGTTTGAGTTTCAAGCGTCGTTCGAGGAAAGGGCGATTGGCAGTATCGAGACATGCGAAACCCAAAACCTCGCGAACATGGCGTGGGCGTACGCCGCCTTGGCGCTACCGGGCGCCGCGAGCGTGTTGCCTTTGGTTTCTGAAAAGTTTGAGGCGCTCCTTCGCGACGACCCGCGCAAAATAAACCCGACGGAACTGGTCATGGTGCTCTGGGCGTACGCCAAATTCGGGTTCGACCCTGGTGCGGAGTCCATGTCGAACCTGGAGAGCGCGTGTTTAAAGGTCGTGGACCAAATGCAACCGGACCAACTCACGCAGTACTTATGGGCGAGCGCTTCGTTGCGGTACCGGCCGCGGTTTTGTTTTTTGCGAAAGTACGAAGCACGAGCGCAAAGCGCGCCGGCGCGGTTCGACACCGAGGTGCGCGTTTTGTATTTCCCAAATCCCAAGTCTGTTTACTCGTACCACGACCGTAACATTTACGGCGGCAACTGTTACGACTACATCCATCACGGCCGTACTGCCCCGTGTTTGACTGTTCACGGAGTGCTCGCCCGGCCGTAACAGTTACCAGTACCCGCTCGTCGTACGGTACTGCGTACTACTGTCCTGTGTAAAAGCGTGCTTTTTTTACAAACCCGCACTCGCGACGGAAACGACTCACCTTTTTCGCGTAACGACGCAGGCCGTGACGCTGACGCTGTGGGCGTACGCCACGCTTGGTTTGGCGCCGGGCACTAAGCTGTTGGAACGGTTCGCGGATGAGCTCGAGACGATTGGTGATTTTCACAAACACCACAACGGCAAACACAACGACAAACACAACGACGCGGGTTCGGTCGGGTGTTCCGGTTGCATATTCAAGCCGCAAGATTTGTCCCTCGGGTTTTGGTCCGCCGCGGTTTTGGTCACGCAGCCGAGTACCGTAACCGTTACGACAGGCGTTACGACATACGACGTTCGCCAAACGCAGCTCGTGCGCATCGTCACTTCGTTCGCGTCGCACCTGCCGTTTTGCGACCCGCATTTGATCACGCCCCAGGGTTTAAGCGCCGTGTTCGCGGCGACGCTCGCGTTGAAAGCGCTCACCCCGGGTTTGCACGCGTCGTTGGAAGGTAAATGGGCGCACTTATCAACACCGGCGGAGACGCAGTGGCGGGTAGCTAAAACGAAAAACCCCACGGTTTCCAAACTGCAGTGTGACGTCGGCCTCGTGTTGGAAAGCATGCGCATTCCTCACGTCGCGGAAATGCCCGTGGGGGGGGGGCTGATTCGACCCGATTTCGTGTTGATTGGCACGTTTCCCCCGGGTGGGACGGAGTTTTGGGAAGGCGGAGACGACGAAGGCGACGACGATACCAATAAAAACCCCGCCAACCCAACAAACCCGACCTACCAAAGAATCGTGGTGGAAGTCGACGGGCCGTTTCACTACTCAAGAGAGCCGTCAAGGGACACGCTGGGCGGTGACGGTTTGGAGGACTGGTTTTCGGGCGGTAACGGCGGCGGCGGCGGCGGCGGCGGCGGCGGCGGCGGCGTTAACGGCGACGACGACGATTGCGAATCGCCAGCCTCGGCGCCCAAAGGCGTCGGGCGCGACGGCGACGGCGACCACGAAAACGGAAACGGGCGGTGGCCGCTTGGAAGCACGGTTTTGCGGAACCAGCTTCTCGCGGCGTGGGGGATGCGCGTGGTTACTGTTACGTACCACGAGTGGGAACGCTTGGGAACCCGGAGCGCGAAGGAAACGCACGTCGCGGGACTTTTGGAAAACGCGAGCGCGATGGATGCTGGGGAAAAGCAATAAATCCGAGTTTATCCCATTCCCATCAACTCACCGTCCGTGCGGTCGCACGCGCTTTCACTGCCTTCTCGCGCCGCGCGTGTTCCCCCCCGCGGTCCTCACCGCGGCATCCGTACCGTTCGCGGTCGGCAACGCACTTCCGCGTTAATCCTCGCGCCGCTTGCCATGTCCGCCATGCCCACCACGACGGTGCTCGGCGCCGCCCCGGTGCACGCGAATTCTTTTCCTCGGCGACGCGGCGTCGGCGTCGCCCGCAAGGCGATGTCTCTCCGCGCCGCGTCCACGGGCACGAACGTGCGCGCGGAAACGACCACAAGGGCTAACGCCAAAGTCGTCATCTCGCAAACCAAGAGTGGCGAGATCCGGTACTCGTTTGGGACTCCACCGGATCCACGACCCCAGCAGAGGTTCGTAGTGTCGGAAGGCTCGCCGGGTGCCGAGGCGTGCAACACGATCGAAACGCGGCGGTACTGCGTGCTCGAGTGCGACGGCGGCATGGCCGTTACCGGGTTGGTCTTAGCCAGGGGCGCAGACGATTTGCTCACCGTCGCGTCTGTGTACCCTGGAGGCACCGCGGACGGCATGCTTCAGCCCGGGGACGTCATCACCGCGTGCAGCGTGGTGGTCATGTTGGAGAACGACGACGGGGATTTCGTCCCCGACTTTCGATGGCACGACGCGACGGAGGCAACCGCCGAGCACACGCTCGGGATTTTGATGACCCACGAATTCGAACTCCGGTTACGCGTCTGCCGTAACTACCAGCCCAAAATCGACAAAGCAGTACGAACGGCGTGGCGAACCCTGGTGCCCACAACGACGGCGCGGGGCGTGCGGGAAACGTGGTCGCGGTTACTGTGGCGCCAACAGAACACGGGGAGGAAAAAAAACAAAGCAGCGTCCGCGGCGGATGAAAAAATAGACACCAGCATCGGAGGGATCTGGTCCGGGCTGTTCAAGGCCGGGTCGGGACGGGACGTCCGGGGTGACGCGAGGAAGTGCTGGTCGACCGTAATCGCGGGGGGGTCGGGTGTTCTCGTTACGGAAAAGAAGACTGAAAAATTGAAGAAAATGCTGGCAGAACCGGCGACGCCCAAGCCGGCGCGAGAAGTCGTCTGCGTGCTCGCCGAAGCCGAGGTGGAGGAGCAGGTTACGGTTGAGGTTACGGAGGAGGCTGAGGCCAATGTGGACGAAAATGATGAAGCGTTCGTGGAGACGGTGGGGGAGACAAAGGAGATGGGGGAAGAAGACGTAGAAGAAGAAGAAGAAGCCGTCGCCGTCGCCGTCGCCGAGGAATCGTTTGCGGAAGAAGAAGAAGAAGAAGAAGTCACCGATTCAACACCTACCTGGACAGAGCTGGAGGTTACGTTGGACTGCACTGCTGGTGTGAACATGACCGGCCTGCAGTTCGCGCAACGGGAAGACGGGTTGTTACGAGTTTCCGCGTGCAAACCGGGCGGCACGGCTTGCAAAAAAGTAAAACTGAACGACGTTCTGCTCGCCACCACGTACGTGGTGATGGTTCCGGACCCGTCTGGGAAGCGCCGGGGAGGACTACCCACCCTGGAGTGGATGGACGCCGCACGGCAAGGGAACTCGTTCAACACCCTGCAAGAAGCCATGCTGACGCACTCGCAGGAGATGAAGCTGAAGCTCGCGAGGGGAACCGTACCGCTGGGGTTTTTTTCGTCTGTCGCGCGAAACGCGCCGAGTGCGGAAAACCTTCGAGACTCGGCGGAAAAAAGACACGCCGAGGCAACACGCGCCACGGAGATGGCGCGACAGTCCATGCGCGCAGCCGCGAGCGCGGGGTCGGCTGTCCCGGAGGATATCAAAGCTTGGGCGGCGAAAATAGCCGCCGAAGCGAGGGCGAGCAGGAAGTAGTGAAAAGGAGTTTTCACAATAAATCACCCAACCCCGCCTCTACTCTCCCTCTGTGTCTATCTTGCTCGGACTAAGGTCTAGGTGCGGCGAGGTCATTGATCGGAACGGCGTGCGCCCGCCCGGTTCCGCTTTTTCAAACTGCGCCAGCATCTTCTTGGCGAAGGACGAGCGCGCGGGCGACGCCCATCCGTTTCGGTGCGGCGGCGGCGGTCGTTGTTTCGTTTTCGCCGCGCCCGTTCCCTCCACCCGCACGGCTCTTCCTCTCAAGAAAATCACGCCGTCGCCCTTGGACGGCCCTGGGCCGTCCAGTTGCGGCACGTCGCTTTTCGACCGGCCGTGGCCTTTCGGCGATTCACATTCGCTCAGCGACTCGAACAGCTCGATGAGCGACCCCTTGGCGGGCGACGCCTCGGGCGTGGACGGACCCGCCGCCACCGGCGTCCCGAAATGTTCGTCGTCCCCGGTATCCGCAAGACCCTGAGTTGCCGTCCCGGAACTCGTCTCCGTCTCCGTCTCCGCGCGTAGCTGCGCCTCCATCCCGGCGTGCAGCGCGTGGATATCCGCGCGCATCAGCGCGTTTTCGTCGCGCAACCCGGCGAGTTCCTGATTGTAAAAAAGAAATGTCAGTCTCGCGTGGGCAATCAGTCGGCGGAATGTGATAAATGGGAAAGCCACGCACCTTCATCGCCTTTCCATACGAGTTCTCCAGTTCGGTTTGCCTCGCCGTGTCTGTTTCCACTCGCTCCGCTTCCAAGCGCCACTTATCCGCATCCGCCGCCGCCCTTTCACCCTCGTTCTGGAAACCCATCAGCATCTCCTCCGCGATGTGCGCCCGCCTGTTACCGGCGGCGAGCTCGGTTTGCAGCCGCGACATTTTACGAATCAAGTGCATCGCCTCCACCGCGCTTTGCTCTTCAATCGCGCGCATTCGGTCCAGCTCTTTCTCAAGCTGCGTCGCAGAAGCTTCGTGCGCGGCACACTCGGCTAAAAGCACTATCTCACGCTGTCTCAACGTTGTGTGTGTTTTGCGTGATTCGTTTTGGTACAAACGCCGCTTTTCCTCGTACGTCCCGCTGTCGTTTTCAAGCTCGCGCAGACGCTGCCGCAAAAACTCGTTCTCCTTGGCTTGCTCTCGCGCGTTCCTCGCGACCGCGAGCACCTCCCGGGTACGCGCGGCTCTGCCCCGAATCCCCGGACTCCACACCGAAATAGTTCGCCCGTAGTGCGAAGTCGTGCGTTTCTCTATGACACCCAAACGCGTCTCGTCGACGCGTTCGTCATCGGACGAGTCACTGCCGGAGGGAACGATTTTGTTCCCGTTTTCGGTTCCCCCGCGATGATTGGGCCGCGTCGCGCCCAGTGGGCTCGTCACCCACGGAAGCTTCATCCCAGAAGTGTCGTCCTCGTCCGAATCGGAGGTATCCCCGAAATCGTCCCGGTCGTCCTCCCTAAATGCGAGGGTGGGGGGGGGGGGACACGGTCAGGGAAGAGGGGGAGGAGCGTGGGCAACGGTTTTGGTTTTCGGCCCGACAGATCCGCAACGCAAATGAGAAATGACGGAGAGAAAAACACGGGAACAAGGCCACGGGACGCCACCGCGCGCGGCGAGAACACTGCAGAAGTGAGGCTGAAGGAGAGAAAGGAATCTGGGGCACGCACGAATGAGACACCATGCCCGAACAGAGCCGTGCGCAGCGAGTTTAGGGGTGGGGCGGGTCTGTCACGAACGATGAACCAAACGGCCTTCGGGAGGGACCGAATAAAGAACGTAAGAACCCGCGCCAACAACGAATCTCCAGCCTACTGGAAAAACTACCTGGATTTTATCGGTGAGAAAATCGCAACGCACCCGCGCTTGTGAATAAATAAATCACCACTGGGGCTCAGACTACTCCCCTCGCTTCACCGCACCGGCGACCGTACCTTTTCCGGTGAGTCCGATCGACGTCTCGGTGGTGACCGATGTCGAACCGGCGAACGCACGTTCCTATCGCGCGCGTCCCGGTTGCGGTTTTTTTCTTTATTTCTTTCGTCGCCGCCTCGCGCAGGGTTTGGGTCGTTTTCTCGAATCGGGTCCCCCCACTTATCCAACACAGGTGCGCGGTTACCGGAACCGTTTCGGTCTCGGTGGGTCTCGTCGAGGCGTCCATCATGCCTGCCCCTGTCCCTGTCCCTGTCCCTGCCGGACCGAGGTCGATTCCCACCGTCGTCGTCGTCGTCGTCGTCGCCGCCGTATTTCCTTTTGTCGGAACGACGACGATCGTCGGAACGCCGGTCCTCGCGCCCCCGGTCCTCGCGGTTCGCGAACCCGCCGATTTTGTCATCGTTCCTTTCAACGTCCCGAACGTTCCTTTCAACGTCCCGCACGTTCCGGTCCCGGTCGTTTCGTTCGACTCGGGACGGGTCTTGTTGTTGTGGGGGCAGCGGGTTCGCGGCGGGTGGCGGCGGGTTGGCGCTTTGACTTGCACTCGTCGCATTCCGTTTCTCCGTCACATCCACGACAACCGCGTCACCGCTCGGCTGGGGTTTCGGTTTCGAGGGCCATTTGTTCACTCTGGACTTGGCGAAATCCAGGGAAGGCTTGAAAGGCACCGGCGCTGTGTGTTGGGGTTGCGGTCGGAGCGCGGTTGTTTCGCCGGTTGCGCGCGTCGTCGCCGGCTGCGCCGAAACGGCCTCGTCGTCGTCCTCGGACAAAACGTACTCCTCTTCGTCGTCGCCTTCGTCATCTTCATTCGGCGAAGCGTCACCCTCCCCTTCCTCAGCCACCACGGAGCTGTCACGTGATCCAGACACACCCGCCGAGGCACCGGGCTCACCTCCTTTGTACGCTTTTACAAGCGCCGCTGCTTTGTTCAAGATTGCATCCTCAAACGTTTTCAATCGCCTCCATCGATTCAACACCCGTCGGACCCCGGTGACGTGCTCTGGGGGGCACTTCAGCGCCGCGTCTATGCAGGTTACGATTTCCGGTGCGAACCTTGTTTGGTACAACTGTTTCGTCTCAAGGTCCGTCTCGTGCGTCACCAAAGTGTTGATCACGTACAACACGGGCACCCTGTGCCTCGGTTGTCTGGATTGAACCTGCTTCACCAAAATAGCCGAAGCGTGTTTGTACCAGAAACGCGCGTCCTCCACCGCGAGCGCTTCCAGGGTAAGCAGCTTGTCCCTTGACACGACCCGCATGCTTTTAAGCACCTCGACGAAAACAGGCTGCGCCAGCCATTCCTTAGGCATGGCTGGGTCCGCGGTGCCGACGTGCGGCGCCCGGAGTGAACCCTTTGAATCTGACTGGCCGCGTTTTCGTTTCATTCGCAAAATGGCCAAGTCGAGCGCACAGTTTGCCGCACCGCCGACGCCATGGGGCCTCGGCGCCGTGACCCCGGGGCGTCGTGTTCAGATGGCGACCGCGTTTCGCGACGGCGTCTCGACGACCCTGAGGCTGGCCCGAACATCGAGTACGCTGGATGGCAACCCCCGCCCAACCGTGGCGCCCCCAATGTCGTGGACCGCGCGCCCGCCGCTACGATGTCGCCCAAAACTTTTTACGACACCTACGTCGCGAAACGAAGGCCGGTGGTGTTAACAGGCGGCTTGCAAGGCACGCCTTGGGGTCTGTGTTGTGAGACGTGGACGGACAAGTTCCTCGTTGGGCACCCTGAAGGCGACGCGTCCGTGCGGGTGGAGACCCGGAAGGACGGTTTCGGGTCGTACGGGGTTGGCAAATATCACCCGATGCGATTCACCGATTTCGTCAAACGGTTCGCCAACGGCGACGACTCGGTGTACCTCACCGCGTCACCGAGTTCGGTGGACGCACACGGCCGGCCGTCAGTTGTGTCCGCACCCGCATCCTTCCTGGTGGGAACGCACCGGCCTGCGAAAGCGCCTTTCCGCCCGAAAATCGCAGGCAACCTGGTTCCCGCAAACGTTAACCTGTGGATGGGCGCCGCGGGTACTGAAAAAGTATCCAAAAGCGGTTTGCACCACGACCACCACGATAACCTGTACGTGTTGCTACGAGGCGAAAAAAAGATCGAGCTGTTCCCTCCAAGTGCGGTTCTTTCAATGTACACCACAGGTACCCCTTGCAAAGTGCACAAAAACGGCGTTATCAACTACAAAGAAACCGGCGAAACCGCGGAGGACGGCGACGACGGGGCGCTGCGACGGCGCGTTTTGAGCGCGAACGTTAGGGACGCGGAAACGGAGGTGGAGGCTTGCGAAGTTTTGGTGGCGAACGGCGAGCCCGAGGCGGAGGCAAGGCTTCGTAGGGCGGAAGAGGCGCTGGACCAGGCGATGGACGGCACTATTGGCGACGTCGGCGGCGACGACGACGACGACGACGACGACGAAAACGGCGCCTTCGCGGGCCGCGACGATTTCGACGACGTTTGCGACTCCGACTTGGAGTGCGTCACAGGTACCGATGGCGAGGACGATGGGGAAGATGAGGACAATTTGGTCACGAATGGGACGGATGGTACGGAGATGGAAGGAGATGTGGTCGTGTCCGGCGTCCGCGAAGACGAAACCAGAGAAGAAAAAGAAACCGAAACCGAAAACCCCGAACCGGACCCGCCTAGTTTTTCAAAAACTTCGCGCGGAGGCGACGTTTCCAAAAGCTTCCCACTGTTCCGACACGCACGGGAAACGAGCATGATGGAAACCACTGTGCGCGCTGGGGAGATTATTTTCCTGCCCGCGGGGTGGTTCCACGAAGTGAGCTCCAGCGGAAGCGGGGCGGTGAAAAAAAAGGAGAAACAAAATGGTGACGACAACGATGCCGATGCCAAAAAAAAGAATCAAGAAGGCGATCAAAGAAACACCCAGCACGCCGCGCTGAACTACTGGTTCCACCCGCCCGTTTTCGGCGCGGATTTCGCAACCCCGTACGGAGAGAAACAAGAAATGTGGGAGCAGGACTGGTCTTCGTGGGAAACGCTTTTCGACACGGAAGCGGGACGCGAAAAGCCGTGACCAGGGTGAACGAGATTCGCGTGTTTTTTTGTGTACGGTCAGCCGACCCCGATTTGGTCGTTACAACCGTTTGTGTTGAGACTCAGCGCATATCTCGCTTACTTCATCTTGGCAACCTTCGCGTCCTCTTCCGCCTTCTTCAACGCCTCCTCCGCCTTCTTGATGCGGGGCCCGACTTGCCACACGTTCATGCGCTCGGTCCTGAGCTTGTGGTAGGCTTTGAACCCAGCCATCTCCGGTGTGACCGTCACCATCTCCAGCGGCTTGGTTTCCTTCACGATGGGCATGAGCTTGCCCTTGAGCTGCGCGGCGAGGGCAAGTTCGGCGGCTTCGGAGTCACCGTGCTTGGGCTTGGCGGTGCGCCTGGGGAACAGAATCAGTGAAGCTTTGTACGCCTTGAGGCGCTTGCTGTTCAAGGCGAGGGACTCCTCCGACCGGTTGCGTCGGCGGTGGTCCACCGCGATGCCAATCGTGGGCGCCATCTTCTTGCTGATACCCGCAACCTTCAGCTCCTCCAGGGTGAAACCTCGGCCAAGCCTGGTCTTGAAGTTGTACCGCTGCGTGGGGGGGTGCACCACCGGGCGAAGCGCCCCGGCGGTGGGGCGGGGGAAGATGGCCGCCGCCTTCTTCTCGCGCGCGACGCTGGAAGGGGAGGGAAGGTCGGGGGAAGGAAGGTTAGGGTTGTGTTTGCAAGGTGCTTACGTCAAAGAAGTCGTGTGCGCGCCAGGCGGGGACGTGCGTGCGTATGCGGTGCGCGGGCGCTCCGAGCGACCTGCCCCTACACATCGGATGTTCGCAAAAAACGTGGAAAACCCTAACCGCAAAAACCTTCCCTCCGCGGTGCATCCTGACGGCGGCGACGTGCGCGGTGCGGGGCTCGGCGAGCAGACGACTCGTGTCGATCGTTTGTACTGGGTACTGCTTGTCACAATGACGCGCCGTGAAACCTGGTCCGAAGCTCGCATCACCCCATCTGGCGCCGCCGTCCGGATGGAAAGGCGCGACCGGGATCGACACGATTTGCCGTACGCGCTCGCACTTACCGTCGGCTTTTCTTACGGCCGGCCTGGTTGAACCAGGTGCGCACGCGGCAGGAGCCGGCGATACCTTGCCAGTCCTTCTTGAAGTGCGCATTCGCGATGACGTTGTTGTGTTTCGGCATCTTGGCTTACACTTGGCCTTACGTCGTCCACGTGCGGCTGAAAAAGGGTGCGTGCCGTGAAGCGAAGGGGGTGATGAGATGGAAACAGCTTGGAGCGCTTCGGAAGTTTCGTATGGTGGTAGTCAGGCAAACGGACTCGGCAAACGCCTATCTAAAGACCGTCTATTCCTCCCGATACCCACATGGGAGACCCATTTTTCATTTTCAAGCGGCGAAACACAAAAAGTTCGTGCGCTCCTTTCCATCTCCTCACTCCCTATGGCGTCGCTTCGATGAGCACACCCTCCCGAGGAGCCGGAAAAACCGTACACCGCCGAGACATCGACTACACAAACCTGTGGCCCATCTTGCTCGCGCCCGTGATTCCCGTGGCCGGTATCCTTCTCAAGTACGTCGGACGTGAACACCAGTCCTGACGTCCGGTGAAACGCACAGCTGTCAAATCTCGCAGTCTCCGCCCCGAATCTGACGCTGTACGCGCACCCCTCCACGCGTTCTCGCCACCGCTCCGACCGAATCTGACCCTCTCCCCCGACCCCTCCACACGTGCCAGGCCGTATCCGCAGTACAGGTGGCCTGTTATCGCCTCCATCGGCGGTGCGATTCTGCTGGGCGCGCATAGCATGGTCATAGGCTCTGGGGTGAACACTAAGTAAGCCACAGATCTCGTTACTAGGGGCGATATGTTGGGTGACAACGCCGAATCCGCCGCGCTTCGCGCGATACTGGATGGCGCGCTTACCACGATGCTCGGCCCGGACGCCACGTTCCGCCCCGGGCAGCTCGAGGCCGTGGACGCGGCGCTTAGCGGCCGGGACTGCCTCGCGATGCTTCCCACTGGGGCGGGGAAGAGCTTAGTGTACATGCTTCCAGCCGCGATGCGGGTCGAGGCGGACGAACCGGGGGTGACGGTTGTCGTCTCGCCGTTGCTGTCGCTGCTTCGCGACCAAAACAAGCGGTGCGACGAACTGGGGTTGCAGTGCGAGTCCTGGTCAAGCGCGGTTGATGCTGATACGCTAGGAAAAATAGAAAAAGACCTGCGCGTTTCGCGCGAAGACGGCGGGCCCGCGACGAGTCTGTTGTTCACCACGCCGGAGGCGCTTTGCAGCAACCAAAAGCTTCGCGGCGCGCTCGCCGTGTGTCACGCGAACGGTTGCGTTACCGGCATCGCGGTGGACGAGGCGCACTGTGTGTCACAGTGGGGACACGACTTTCGCCCGGCGTACCTGCGGCTCGCGGAGATCCGAGATGATTTACTAAAGGGAACCCCAATCTCTGCGCTCACCGCGACGGCGACGCCCGAGGTTGCGAACCAAATCGTTGACGCGCTTGGTTTGCGCGACGTAAAGGTCATAAGGAGCCCGCTGAACCGCCCCAACTTACGATACCAAGTCATACGACGCGAATGCGTAGGCGAGGGGGCTGGAAAAGGCACGGAAACAGCCGCGGTGCAGCACCTGGTGCAGTTCGCGAAAGACGCGGTGTCGGCGGTCAGCGCGCAGTTTCAAAATCAAAATCAAAACAACGACGACGCCGGCGGCCCGGTCGGCATCGTGTTCGCGCGCACCAGGGACGAGTGCGACCGCCTCGCGAACGTTCTTTCCGAATCAGGTATGGACTGTGTTTCGTACCACGCGGGGAAACCGCCGGAGTGTCTCGCGCGCGCGCAGCGGTGCTGGTGCGCGGGTGACATCGACGCCGTCGTCGCCACCGTCGCGTTCGGCATGGGCGTGGACAAGCCGAACGTGCGGTGGGTAGCGCACTGGGGCCCGCCTGCGACGCTGGAGGGGCTGTACCAGGAAAGCGGCCGCGCGGGCCGGGACGGGGACGTGGCGCAGTGCGCCATGTACGTCGGTTCCGCGGAGCTGGACGCGCTGCGCAAACTGGGCGCGCGAGGCAGGGACGTCGAGGCGTATGCCCTGGACGGCAAGAGGTGCCGTCGCGCCGCTATGTTGAAACACTTCGGCGAGCGGGGCGCGACCCGGGGAATGACGTGCGGCGACAACGACACGTGGTGCGACGTGTGTTCCGACCCAGAAAGGGTCAAGAGGGAAGCCAAAGGCGCGGACAAAAAGTGGGAACAAAAGGAAGAGGCTAGGGCGTACGACGAGCTTGAGTTGAGGATGGACGCCGCGCGGGCGAAAGCGAGGGAACGAGAACACGAAGCTCTGGTGGGAAAAGAAAACGGTCTGGAAGGAGGAGAAACCGCAAACGCAAAGGAGCTATCCGCAAAAGCGAAGGAGTTGCCCAATGCGTCTCCGCAAGGCACCAACCCGCCGCTGCCGCGTGTGCTTCCCGGGCCGCAGCGCGCGGCGGCGGCGAAAAAGGCAAACGCGGCGAGCGCGGCGAGCGCGGCGAAAACGCCGGAAATTCAGCCGGTGGCGCCGACTTCCGGGAAGCGGAAATTCGTGCACCCCGCGCGTCCTGTGGCGGACGCTTAGGGCTTAGGGTAAGGATAGGCACGATAGGCAGACGACCGGGGCACGACATGAGGGATGACACGAGGAGACGAGGGGCACGAGACGCTACTTGAACGAAAGTTTGGTTTTTCATTGTTTTGTAAAAATTCGAGTTTTCACCAAATCGCGCGTCAAGAGCCAAAACAGGATTGTCTCGATTCGCATTGTCATTGGCGTGCGGGAGGCTGTCCGCCGACCCGCGTTCAAGCCGCGGTTGGAGACCGGACGTTTGGTCGTCCGTCTCGCCGGTCGTCCACCTGTTCGGCCCCCCGGAGGCGTCCGCAGCAGGGTCCGCCCGCGCGTGCGCGATGGCGTCGGTGTTTTACGCGAGCCCGTCGTACGCGAGCCCCGGGCAAGATGGGTACGACTTGTGGACGGGTGGTTCGTACGATCCGAGGGAGGTGCACATGGCGTACGAGGCCATGAGCTCGCAGGAGAGGGACATCGCCGCGGCGAGGCGACGCGCGGCCGCGCAAAGGGTGGATGCGCGTCTCTACGAGCCCCGTTTACGGCGTTCGGGTTCCGGAAATCTTTCGCGCGACGGGTCGACGGGCTCATCACGGCGAAAAACAATGGCACCTGCCGAGGCAAAAAGGCGAACCTTCGCGGCGACTCGGATACAAGCCGTGTGGCGCGGCGGCGTTGGGCGGCAGGTCGCCACGGACCGGTGGGTCGCGGTGTTCCAGATCCAGAGGTTCTGGAGAGGCGCGCTTGGACGGAGACGCGGTCGTGAGGCGCGAGTCGAGAAAAAAAAGCGAGCGGAAGCGGAGAATCGTGCCGACGAGATCGACGACATTTTCATGCAAGTCGTGCGCTTGCGGCGCGAACGACGCGAGGAGCGGAACCTTTTGGCACCCGAGTTTTCTCATATCACCGCTGTTACGCACCCGGTGAACACGACGATCCAGGCTCGGAAACAAGCGCTCGGGGAGGAAAAGAAAAGTGTCAGTTTTGTATGGGCAAACGGTGTAACCGCGACGGCGTCTCCGTTCCGGGGAGACGCCGCGGAAAGCACGGCGTCGGCGGTGGCGTCGGCGAGTACGGCGACCGTTTCGTCCGCGGCGGTGGACGCGGAACCGTTCCTTGAAACGGCTGGTTTCTCTACTGAGCAGGTTGATTTACCCGAAACGTCACCGCAATCCGGCGCGCAAGAAACGTCCCCGCGCTCCGTCTCCAATCATCCGCGAATCCTGGCGCGACTGAAACCGCTTCGCTTGGCGGTTTTCGAGTTGGAAAAAGACGACAACGAAAAGGAAGAACAGTCAACTGGAGAGTACACGGACTTTTCGTCTCCGGCCGTCGCTCACTCCGTTTCGCACCAGCCGCAGGTCTTCTTACAAAAGCCTCGCACTGAACCGAAAGCTTTAGGTTCTGTCGATTCGCGCGTCGCCGTGGTGGAGAGCGCTTGGAAAAAAGACAGGGTCTTCGGCGGGTCAAAAGAAATCGCGGAGAAACAAAAAAGGGTCTCAATCGACGCAAACGCGAGCGCGTCAAACCCCTTGGGGGGGGACAAGCACTCGGTTTTTTTCGACCAGGTAGACGCCGTGCTTCGCGAGTCCCAGGAAACCCGGTCCCGGCTGAAACAGAAAATGTCACCGTCCACCAGTGACAAAAGTGCCGCCAGTCCGTGGACTTTCGGGGTCTCGTCGTCCGACCGAACGGACTTGAGCTTCGGCGCGAGTAAAAGCGACGAGGACGTTTCTTTTTTCGGAACAGCAAACTCGCCGTCGCCGTCGCCGTCGCCGTCGCCGTCGCGGTACGCCGCGGCTTTTGCTGGACAGCGGAGTGATGGTGTATCTGTGTCTTCGCCACAAAAAAGGCCCGATCCGTTCGAACCGCGCGTGATGATTCGCCCGGAGCTTCTGCCCCCGATGCGCCCGGTCAGCGTGCGGCGCGAGGAGAGAGTCGAGAAACAATACCACGAGATACCTTACCCGCCGGCGTTTGTGCCGGGACGGTCATCGCGACCGTCAGCGCGACCGACTGGGTTTGCGAGAGAGCCGACGTCTCATACGTCTCATGTGTCATTCGATGCCCCGCCGGCCAACCCTAGCGCCTCGGCGATCAAGTCCCGATACGAAGCCGCGCGCGTCGAGGAGGAGCGTTTGTTCCAGGAAGAGCTGAAGAAACTGCAGCGCAACGAGCGCGAGGCGAACGCGCGCGCGGAGCGAGCGGATTGGGAGATGGCACAGGCGGTGAGAGCGGAGACGGTAATGAAGTACCCGTCCCTCGACGACACAGCGGGCAGTCTGGAAGGTCTGGGATTGAATGGAGTCAACGAAGGGTTCACGCCGAGTCCGAAAAAAACGTCTCCGCGCGTTCCGGGAAGTCAGGTGCGCTCCTCGTTTCGCGCCGCGCCGAAGAAAGTAAATGGAGCTTTGCCGTTGTGGGACGGTGTGTGATGTACTGGTATCTAGGTCGTAATGGCACCGTGCAAACTAAAACAAACCACGTCTTCTCGCGGCATCATTGCCTTCAGTTGTTCTCGCGCACCCATGCTGCCACATCAAAGTGTTTTTCACCCTCCGCCGCAACTTCGCAAGTTTCCCAGTCCCACGGGCAGCCGTTCGCACGCAACCACTGCAGTACCTCGAGGTGCCCGCCCTGCGCCGCGAACTTGCACGTGATCGTGTCCCACGGGCAGTCGTTCGCGTGCGCCCACTGCAGCACCTCGAGGTGCCCGCCCAACGCCGCCGCAGCGCATGTGACTGCGTTCCACGGGCAGTCGTTCGCGCGCGCCCACTGCAGCGCCTCGAGCTGACGGCCCAACGCCGCCATCGCGCACGTCTCCTCGTCCCACGAGCAGCCGTTAGCGCGCGCCCACCGCAGCACCTCGAGCTGACCGCCCAACGCCGCAAATGTGCACACGATTGACGTGTCCAGACGACCTTTCTGGAGCATATGTTTAAGCGTATCTAAGTACCCTGAACGTGCAGCTTGCTCAGTATCCACCTGTCCTACCGAAATCCCCGTCGCATCCATCGCGTCGCGCATCGCGTGACTCACCGCGCGTAGCCGCGCGAGAACGATGGGATCGGTGTCAGATCTGAGAATGTGGGTGACGACGAGATGGTCGGGGAGGCCCGGGATGGCCTCTTGCGGGGAGGAATCGCGCGTATCAGTCGCGTGCGCTACGCGTGCCTTTCTGCGCGCACGCTTGGCAGCGCCGTTGAGCGATTTAGAGGGCATCGTGTGCGCGTGTTGTGTCGTGGCTTTTTTCCTCGGGCGTTCCGAAGCAACGAAGGACGGCAGGGTCGACCAGATCCAAACAGCAGAGAGCCACACAAAAGCACCACGTCGACGTTTTCCCTTTTTAGTGGTGCCGACGATAGCTGACGATGTCGTTGTAACGCGCGTCCTCGCCCGTGCCCTGCCACAACTTGGTGCGCGTGACTCACACAGTCGCCCGCTCGCGTTAAGGAGGCAGGATGTCCGCCGCCACCGCGGTGATGGCGTCGGTGGCGGCTGGACACGGGGCGCCCAGCGTTCGCGCGCGGTCCGTCCCCAAAGGCCACGTCGGGGGAATGGCGACTTCCGCGCGAGGCGTGATGGGCACCAAGACGGCTGGTTTCGGTGTCAAGAGCACCACGAAACGCGCCCGCCGCGCTGGTGTTGTGTACGCCAGGGTCGAGACCAGGGAAGGTGAAACGAAGACAGGAGGGGGCACGCCGTCTGTGTCCGACATGAGCTCACAGATGAAACAAGTCCGCGCTCAAATGGAAGAGGACAAGGACTTAAACACGCTGATGTCGGGTTTAAGAGGTACCAACATCGACGACAGCGACTTCGCCGCGGACGGCGTGACGATGCAGGTGTTGGACCTCGCCCGACTGAAGGAAGCGGGGGATGACGAGCTTCCGCTGTTCTACGACAGCGAGCTGATCGCGTCGTACTGGTCCAAACGCCCGGGCGCGGTGACGCAGCGAATCTTTCAGCTCGTGGGAATCGGCGGGGGATTCATTGCGGGCATCGTGAGCGACATCGTGCAGAAGAAAACGGAGGAAAACAGCGTAAAGCGCGCTATTCAGTTGAGGGATATCGTCACGTCCTTGGGGCCCGCGTACATCAAGCTAGGCCAGGCGCTTTCCATCCGTCCCGATATTTTATCCCCAGACGCCATGACGGAGCTTCAAAAGCTTTGCGATAAAGTGCCTTCTTTCGACAACAAAATCGCGTTTGATTGTTTGGAATCAGAGTTGGGTTGCAGGTGGCAAGACGTGTACACAACGCTAGGCCCGGATCCAGTAGCCGCGGCGTCTTTGGGCCAGGTGTACAAAGGAATCTTGAAATCAACCGGCGCGACGGTCGCGGTGAAGGTGCAGCGACCCGCGGTGCTCGAAACCGTGTCGATCGACCTTTACATTATTCGCAGGCTGGGAATAGCGCTGCGCTCGGTGGAGAGCATCAACACCGATATCGTCGCCCTGCTTGATGAGTGGGCGGAGCGGTTCTTCGAGGAGCTGGATTACGTCAAGGAGGGCGAGAACGCTACTAAGTTCGCGGCGTCGATAAAAGACGATTTGCCCCAAATCGTGGTACCAACCACGTACCCACAATTCACGCGAAGAAAAGTAATCACCAGCACGTGGCTTGACGGGGAGAAACTGTCGCAATCCACCGCGGACGACGTTGGTGATTTGGTCAACGTGGGGGTTATTTGCTACCTGAAGCAGCTGTTGGACACCGGATTTTTCCACGCCGATCCGCACCCCGGAAACTTAATACGGACCCCCGACGGGCGGCTCGCGATTTTGGATTTCGGCCTGATGACAACCATCGACGACAACATCAAGTTCGGCATGATCGAAGCCATTGCGCATTTGATTCACCGCGACTACGAAGCCATCGTGGAGGATTTCGTGACCCTGGATTTCATTCCGGAAGGCGTGGATTTGGTAAGGGCCTTTCCCATTTAACACATTCCGCAGACTGAGTGCCCATACAAGACTGACTTTTCTTTTTACAATCTCAGAAACCCATCCTGCCCCCGCTCACCCGGGTGTTCGACACCGCCCTGGCGGGCGGCGGCGCGAAGAACATCAACTTCCAGGAAGTCGCGAGTGACTTGGCGCAAATCACGTTCGACTACCCGTTCAGGATCCCCCCGTACTTCGCGCTGATCATCCGGGCGATTGGGGTGCTGGAAGGCATCGCCCTGGTGGGCAACCCGGATTTCGCGCTCGTGGACGAGGCGTACCCGTACATCAGCAAAAGGCTTCTGACGGATGATAGCCCGCGATTACGGGCCTCGTTGAGATACATGGTGTACGGCAAAGGCCAGGTGTTCGACGCCGACCGCCTGATCGACGTGCTTGAGGCGTTCGAGACGTTCCGGGTGGCGAGCAGGACGAGCCGGGGGAAGGGTTCTTCCGGGCTCGACGCAACACAGGCCGCCACCACGTCTGTTTCCCCTACGGTATTTGACACCCCCTTCGACTCACTGGTCGCCTCCGTCGCGTCTCTTCCCGGGTTCCCGTTCCCGGGCTTAGCCCCGAGGCCGACGGCGGCCTCGGTGCGACCGAAAGCCTCGAGTGGAATCAAAGGCGACACCGGTGACGAAGACGCACAGGCGCGGGAGGCGCTTCAGTTCGTGCTGTCACCGGAGGGTTCTTTTTTCCGCGAGTTTCTGCTGGACGAAGCCGTGAAGGGCATTGACGCCTTGGGCAGGGACAACGCGCAACAGCTGTTAAGCCGGTTCGGCATGGGTGAGGCGCGCGTGCCGTTGCTGTTGCCGGGGAACTTTTTTCCCAAACAGGTCAAGCTTTCGCCGAACGTCACAAACGAAGACCGAGCCACGGTGCGCAGCGTGACCAAGCTTTTGAACTTTTTGCTCCGAGGCTCGCGGTCGGACCAGTCTCCGCAGGAACAAGACCCGGCTAGGGCGCTTCGTGAGCTAGGACCGCTGTTACTACCGGTCGCGACCGAGGTTCTCCCCGAGCTCGTCGCGAGGCTAAACTCGCGCGTCGCGGCGAGGACCATAAGAGAGGTGTTCGCGGAGGAGGACTTGGTACAAGCGAGCAATTAGTCACAACATTTTGCAGTGAGGGGGGGACCGCGTTTAGCTGACCGGTCCGGAATGTATTTTAGTAACGCTCGTATGTCCTGTCCTTCCTGTCCTCTGTCGTGTCCTTCCTGTTCTCCCGTTCTCTTTGTCCTCTTCCTCGCTTGCAAAACCGGATTCGACAGTCGACAGTCGATTTACGAGTGAAAACTTGAAACGTCGTAAATTCCAATTTTTGCGTACCTTCCCCAACGTCTCGGAAGCGCCTCTCCCGACTCCCTTCGCAGAGGGAGGCGCGCGTCCGCTGGATCGGCCGCACATGCCCCCCACGAAACGCGCTACTTGGGACGACATCAGCAAAGTCGACAAAGTGTTGGAGAAAGACAAACGCTTCGACTGGCTCGCTGGTGCGCACCGCGCTCGCGTCGTTTCTTGGCACATCACGGCACATTTGGCAACGTCAACGGAAAAACTTTCCCCGTGTGGTGTTTCTTTCGCCCGACCCTCCAAGAGCGTGGTCGTCGCACCGACGTACCCACCGGCGCTGACCCCTCCCACGTCTCCCCACGTCGTCTCGACTCGCTTAAACAGACTGTCGCTTCGGTGGTGAAGGTTGCGAAGTGCGAAGTGCGTCCCCTGTTCCCGAACGCATTTCCCAGATGTTGAAACCACCCTTGCCGTTTACGAGACGAGATTCAGCAACGCGCCCTTCGCCCGGTCCACGACGTGCCACGGCGCGCCGCGCGTGTGCTGTTTCCGCCAAGCTTTCCTGACCGTCATCTCACTCTTTTCTTTGCAAACGCAGGCGACCCACCCCCCCCCACGCCCCCCCAGAGTCGCAACATGAAGGACAAGCGCAGGGACGAGATCACGTTTGTGGAGGCCCGGACGAGCTCGTCGTCTCGGCCCCCATCAAAAGACGCGACGAACGACAGAAAACAAATCGACACCAAGCCTAGGTCCGGTATGGGGTCCATGTTACTCAGCGTGGAACGGAGGGACAGCGAGTCGGGGCCGAGGGTGTCCGGGAAGGCCATGGAGATCATGGAGCGCAAGAAAGCGAGGGAAGAAGCTGCTGCTCGAAAGCGAGCCGAAAAGATGGAAGAAGCCGCGCGAGCCAAGGCGGACGCGGCGCAGTTGAAATCACGAGCGCTCGCAGATAGACGCGCGGAGACAGACGCAGCCGCTGTGACCGCGGCCGCCGCCGCCGCGCAACGACAGCGAGACGCGGACAGAGCCGCGGCGGACAAGGACGCCGCCGACAGAGCGGCCGCCGCAAAGGCTGCGGAAAAGGAAGCGGCCGCCCGCTCGCTCGCCGCTAAGCGCGCGGCGGATGAACGCGCAGCCGCAAACAAGGCGGCCGAGAAGGAAGCTGTCGAGCGCGCTGCCGCCGCCAAGCGAGCCGACGCTGACCGGGCCGCCGCCGACAAGGCTGCGGCGCAGCGTGCGGCGAAGGAAGCTGCGACCGCAGCTGCTGAGGCCAAGCGAGCTGACGCTGACCGCGCCGCCGCCGACAAGGCTGCAGCAAAGGAAGCCGCGACCGCAGCTGCTGCCGCCAGGCGAGCTGACGCTGACCGCGCCGCCCGCGCTCTGGCTGCGGAAAGAGCGTCTGCGAAGGATGCCGCCGACCGCGCCGCCGCTGCTCTGGCTGCGGAAAGAGCGGCTACAAAGGAGAGCGATGCCCGAGCCGCTGAGAAGAGATCCGCCATGAACGCTGCCGCCGCGGAGAAGGCCAGCGCCGAGAAGGCTGCTGCTGCGAGAATCGCGCGCGCCGCCGCCGAGAAGGCCACGGCTGAGCGCGCGGCGCAGAAGGAGATCGCGGATGCGGAAGCTGATGCGGCGAAAGCCGCGCGTTCAGCAGCCGCCGACGAAGCAAAAGCTGCGCATGAAGCGCAGCGCGCTGCGGAGGCGAAACAAGCCGCTGCTGCGAAGATTGTGTCAGATGCGGAAGCTGCTGTCGCGAAAACTGCGCGTTTAGCAGCCGCGGATGAAGCGTTTGCGGCGCGTGAAGCGCGGCGCGCCTTGGATCGCGCCGCAGAGGCGAAACAAAACGCAGAGGCAAAGATTGTTTCGGACGCTTTACGGGCGACGCGCGCCGCTGAAAAGACAAAGCGTCGCGCCGAAAACGCCGCCCGCGTCGCGGCGCTGGGTCCTATTCCCGACCAGCCGTTAACAAGGCGGTCGCCCAACCCGACCGGCGTGAGTTTGACCTTCGACGTCGCCACCGATCCGATTGCAAAGAAAAGAGACCCGGAGGGGTTCAAAACCCGCTGGGTCGCCGCCAAAGCGGAGGTACGCGTGTACCGGCTTTCCCAAATCCCGGCCTCCCGTACGTTCCCATACTCGTACCAGAAGGGCGCATTACCTCTGCGGATTGTCCGCCCGTAATTACTCACTGACATGGCCCGAAAGACTGACCCTTTGTTTTACCCATCGCAGGAGGAGGAGGCGAAGGAGCGGCAAAAAACCGAGTTCGGGTTTGCGCTTTCGCGGTCGCAATCCGGGTTCCGGTTTTCCCTGGATTTCAAGAAACTCCTCGCCGCGATTCCGCGGTCCAAGCGACGAGCCAAGGGCGACGCCGTGTTCGCCAAGCCGGAGAAGCCTCCCTCTGGCAGGAAGTCGCGCGCGCTTCAGGTGGCAGATGAGCGCGAGCAGGCGGTTGTTAAGTCCCTCGCGATCGCGGAGACGCTGCGGATCCAGATGGCGGACAAGGACGAGGAGCTCGGAGAGACCACAAAGGCGCTGGCGGCGGCGGAAACGGAGTCGCGCGCGTACGTTCGGAAACTAACCGTGGTGGTTGAGGAGGTTGCGGTTTGGCGAACGAAGTACGAACAGCTCGAACAGAAGCTCGCGGTTGTGTCTCGAACGCTCGCGGAGGAGGAACGAAACCTCGCGACCGCGCGGAAACACGGCGACAAAAAAGACGTCGAGCTCGTCGCCGCGACGCGCAAACTGGTTTCCGCCGCGGAAGACGTGAAGCTCTGGAAAACCAAAGCGGAAGCGGTGGAGTTCAAGCTCGGTGAGGCGGTGGCGCAGCTGGCGCAGTTGGCGGAGGAACTCGCAGCGAGCGAGAAGAAACGCAAGGCGCTGGAGCGTGACCTCGAGGTTTCAAAAGGCAAATCCGTGAAAGCCGCGGAGGCGGCGGGAATCAAGCTCACCACCACGCAGGAGGAGGTCACGGCTTGGAAACTGAGGGCGGAGACGCTTGACATGCGGCTGTCCGTTTCATTGGCCAAACACGAGGAAACCGAAACCGCCCGGCAAGCTTTGGTTGGGGAGTGTGACAAGTCAAAACAAGGCGAAACAAGCGCGCGGCAATCGCTAGCCGCCGCGCTGGCGTCGCTCAAAGCGTCAACCGACGCGGCTACGAAACTCCGCGAAAGCGAAAGCGGCCTAACCGCCGCGGTGGAGCAGCACGCGTGTGACTTGAACATGGCGCGAGTTGGTTTGGAGAAAATGCGCGTTGACCGGGACGAGGAACGGACAAAGGCCAAGGAGGCGCGGGTGCAGAACGGCGTGCTCCGCATGCGTCTCGCCGTGAAAACCTCCGCCACGGACGTAAGCGGGGACGAAATAACCGCCCTGACAACCAAAATCGACGTCCTTGAGACAACGCAGCTGGAGCGCGCCGCGGAGGAGGTGCGGAAACTCGCTGCGCTTGAAAACGCAAGGGACGAAGCCACCGCGTCGGTGGAGTTGCTGCATACGAAGCTGGCTGAACAAGACGCGGAGTTCAAGCAGACGCTGGAACTGCGGGTGGGTAGAATCACAGCGCTGGAACTTCGAAACGCGAGCCTGGCAGAGGAGCTTGAGGGTGAAAAGTTTAAGTCGCTGAAAGTCATGTCCGAAAACAAGGAACAAACGCGCACGTTGATCATCAAGGAAACCGAGATTCGCGAAACCAAGGTCCGGGAGGTCCTGAAACAAACGCACTTAGTCGAGATTAACAAATTAGTGGATACGCACACCAAGCAGTTGGAAGACAACACGTCGCAAAACGCGTCGGCGCTCGCGGACGCGTACAAACTCAGGGACGAAGTCGAGAAGGAGCTTTTGGAGGAACAAGGTAACGCAAAGCGGGCGAAAGCCACCGCCGCCGCCGCGTCCGCGGAGGCGCGCAAAAAAATTACCGCTGGGGAGGAGGAGATTGCGCGCTTGGAAGCCCTCATCGTGTCTGATCGGGAGTCGCGAACCGTGGAAAAAGCGCAGGTACGTATTGCATTTCACCAAATCCAACGTCTGTTTGCCCATACAAGATTGACACTTTTTTTTTACTATCGCAGTACGACCGCACCTCGGATTCCGCCGCCAAAGCGCTCGTCGCGCTGAAGGAAGAAATGGCTTTGTTGAATTCTTCGTTTGACACCGAGCGGGACGAACGAAGGGGCGACCGCGTTGCGGCGGATGAAAAGCTCGCCGGGGTTGTTGAAACCGCGGTTTCCGAGCAATCGGCGCTTCGAGAAGCGCTGCGCAAGGAACGCAAGGCGCGGGAGGGCGAAAAGGAGGAATCGGCGTCGGCGTTGAAACAACTCGCCGCGGACGTGGATACGAAAACCGACGCGATTGTGTCGTTGCAAGAGCAACTCGAGTACGTACGTGAGGAGCTTGAATCCAAGGCGCAACGCGTGCAATCGGAAATGTCCCTCACCGAGCTCGCCTCACGGGAGGAGAAGCAGGCTCTGCAGACGCAGCTCGCCCTCGAGAAACAGCTTCGGCTTGAGGAGATGGAAACGCTCAACGAAAAGCTCAGCGCCGCGAAAGTCGCGGCTGGCGCGTCCGAGTCAAAGCTGCAAGCCGCGCTGGACGCGGAGAAGAAAGCGCGCGCCGCTGAACTGACTGTTTTTGAAAAGAAAACCGTCGCCGCGAAGAAGGAGTACTCTTTGCAAATCACGAAACTGGAGAAGAGCATCACGGTCGAGCAAACCACGAAACGGAAGGAAATCGAAAAGCTGGCGAAAAGCAAAAACGCCACGGAGGACTCTTTGAAGAAGTTCAACGAAGACGCCGCGCGGTTGGAAGCGCTCCTCGCCGCTGAAAAGGAACTCCGGAGAGCCGAGCAAACACAGTTCGACAACGACGCCATCGCCGCGAAATCGCTCGCGGACGCGGCGCACGCGGAAATCAACGCCGCGCTCGTCGCGGAGCGCGCGAGTAAAAAGACTGACCTCGACGCCGCGCGCGAGGCGAAGGAAGCGCAGCTCGCGGCGCACCGCGAGCAAATGCGAACGCTCGAGCAGAAATTGGCCGGCGTCACGCAGAAAGTGAAGACGGAAGCGCACCGGGCGAACGAAGCCGTCGCCGCGGCGCTGGACGCGGCGAACGCGGACAAAACCAAACTTGAGCTGACGCTTCAAAAGGCTAAGGATGCTTTGAAAAGCCAAATCGTGCGGTCCATGGCGACAGTGACGGATCTGGAGGGTAAACACGCGGCTGAGCGCGAAGCTCTTGAGCTTAAAATCGAAGAAGCGGTTGCGCAGACCAAGGTGACTTCGGTTAAAATCGAAACCTTGACCCAGGAGCGCCAAGTGCTGGAAGTGTCTCTCCGGGAAACCACGGAGAAACGCGCGACGGACAAACGGCAGATGGCGACGGAGTCTGCCGGACTGGAGCAGACGCTTCTTGGTGAAATCGCCACGCTCACCGAGAAACTCGCGGAGGCGACGGACGAGCTCAGCGCGCGCGAGCGGTCGAGTCAAGTTTTGGAATCGCAACTCAACGATTCCTCGAAACTGGCGGACGAACTGGAACTGGCGCGTTTGGCGCTTGAGAAGCTTGAGCTGGAGAAGACGGATTTGCGTAACAAAATCTCCACGGCGGAACGAGCCGCGGTCGCGGCGACCAACGACGCGACCTCCAGGATTGCGGAGATCCAATCTGCGCTCGATGCGGAGCGCAAGGGCGCAAAGAAGCTGGACGACTCCACCAAAAAGACCCTCGCCGAACTCGACGACGCCAAGAAACAGCTCGGGGATGCGAAGCACGCGCTCGGGGACGCCAAGAAAGCGGCTGAGAAAAGCACCGAGACGCACTTGCTCGCCACCAAGAAACACGAAACCGCGTTCGAGGAGAAGTTGGTCATGACAAAAGCGGAACTCAACAAGGAACGAGACGACGTCGCCGCGAAGCTCGGCGTGATGACCGCGCGCGTCGCGGGGCTGGAGGCCAACATCGACGAGCTGACCAAAAAGCTTACCGACGCCGAGAAGGCCGCCGCCGCCGCAGCCGAGACCAAGCTGCAAGCGTCTTCGGGTGCGGCGCAGGCTAGCCGTGCGGAGCTGGACGACGCGAACGCGAACCTGGCGAAGGCCAAGGAGGCTTTGAAGGCGCAAATCGTTCGATCCGCTGAGGCGGCGAAGGCGGATGTTGAAGCCACGAAGAAGGCTGTGGCGAAGGCGGATGCTGAAGCCAAGAAGAAAACCGAGGCTGAGGCCAAGGAGGCTTTGCAGGCGCAAATCAAGAAAGCCACGGATTTGGCGAAGGCTAAGACCAAGGTTGAGTCGGAACTGGATACGCTGGCCGAGCTACGCGACAAGGTTGTTTCCGAGCGCGATTCCCTGAAACTATCCCTGGAAGCGCTTAGGGTAGAGATGCGCGTGGTGACGGAAAGCCTGACCACGACGCAAACCAAGCTCATTACGGTCACCACGACAAGCGACGAGTCGACGAAGAAACAAGACTCGCTCGCAACGCGCGCAGCTGAGCTGGAGGCGCAGATTGAAGAGCTCAGCAGCGCGTTGGCCGCCGCGAAAACCGACGCGGAAGCCGCGAAGAACGCGCTCTCGATTCTGGTCGCCGAAGCCGCGGAGAACGCGCGACTCGCCGCCGAAGCGGAAGAAGAGGACAACGGAATCATCTCCGCGGCGGAGTTCGAGGGGGTCAGGGAAAAGAAATTGCTGGGCAGCCAAATCGACGAGCTCACCCAAAAACTCACCGCCGCTGGGGAGGCCGCCGCCGCCGCCGCCGAGAAGGCGCGCACCGACGCGGAGACCAAGCTCGCTGCGAAGACCGCGGAGGTTGCGGATCTCGAGCGCGAAGCTGGGGAGAAAGCAAAGCTTCAAGCGGAAGCGGTTGAACAAGCTAGCCGCGCGGAGCTGTATGACGCCAACGCGACGCTGGCGAAGGCCAAGGAGGCTTTGAAGGCGCAAATCGTTCGATCCGCTGAAGCGGCGAAGGCGGATTTAGAGACCAAGAAACAAACCGAGGCGGACATGCAAACCCTCGCCGCGGAGCGCGACTCGTTGAAATCATCCATGGAGGTGCTCCGGGTTGAGATGCTCGCGGTCACGGAACGTCTGACAGTGACGCACACCGAGCTCATCGACGTCACGGCGGAGCGCGAAGACTCGCAGTCGCGGTACGACTCGCTCAGCACGCGCGCCGCCGGCCTGGAGGCGCAGATCGAGGAACTCAGCACCGCGTTGACTCTGGCGGAGGAGCAGGCGGGTGCTTTGGAAGCCGAGAAGGCTGAAACCGAAGCGGCGAGGGCCGGAAAAACCTTGGGGGGGGCGATTGACGACGCCGCCCTCACGGACGACGACGACGCCGTCGAGGAAATCGACGACGTCCCGATTGAGGGTCCCACTGAAACCGTCGCCGTCGCAATCGCGACGCGCGACTTTTCGTCGCAGCACGAAACCGACGAGTTGTTCAACCACCGCGCTGAGTTACAGCAAATCCGAGGCCAGATGTCCGTTCTCACCGCGCGGTTACTGGACCTGAACAAGCCGATTGGCGTCACGGAGGATGACGTCGCGGCAAACGACGCGGCGCGAATGCGTTTCGGCAACGGCGACGGGCCGATGTCGTTGCGGCGAATCACGGAGGAGTGGACTGATTTGAGCGTAGAGGAACAAATGAACACGTCGAGTTCCACGGACATGGCCGTGGATCACAAACCAGCCGCGGACGCGCTGCGGCTTCGGTGCCAGGTTTTGGTGGCGAAAGGCAAAGCCGCGCGCACGCGAATCGCCGCGCTTGAGTCCGAGCTCGCCATCGCGACGAACGACAGGGAAGCGATGGACCAGTGGGCGCGTGCGATGCAGCGCAGGGCGGTGGGGGCGGACGAGGCGCGGGTCAGCACGATGGAGGAGGTACGGCCTTGCGCGTTTCCCAAATCCAGGCACACGTCATTGCCGATTGTCCGCCCGTAATTACGTAACACGCGCGGCCCGAAAGACGTCTCACCTTTTCTTTTACCCTCACAGCTGCGGGACGTCAAGTTCCGAACGCGCGCCATTCGCATGGGCAAGAACACGCCGTTCGAATCCGAAGCGAAAGAAAACAGGGACTTGGTCCGCACCGCGATGCGGATAGAAGAACTTTCCGATCAAGTCGTCGAGGTGACGGAGTTTTTCCAGATGAACAAGCTCCGGCTAGAGGACGTGACGCGCGAGCGCGATCAGCTCGCGGCGTACAAACGGGCGGCGGAATCTCGGCGGGAAATTAGTAAAAACTGGAACGACCTGTTGTCGCCGAAGGGCGTTTTGGATCGCGCGGGTATGCGCATGGCGATCAGCGAAGTCGTGGACCTTACGGGCCTCACGCCGACGAAGGGTGACCCGGATTACGACGCCCTGGACGTCAGCGGCTCGGACGCCGCCCTCGCGATTGAAGCGGCGGCGGGTGAATCCGTGGAAACCGCGATGAACGCCACGGTGAGTGAGTTGGCGACGACGACTGCGTTCGCAACAACTGAACGTTACGTTACGTCCGAGTTGGTAACGTCTGAGTTGGTAACGTCCGAGTCAGTAACGTCTGAGTTCGCGACGTCTGAAACCTCAGAGGGAGCGAGTGAAACCTCAGAAACGGTGACGGAACGAGTGGAGAGGAAACAGAAACGCCAGGCTGACTTTTCCATTCTTCAGTTCCTGGGGTTCACGTCCGCGCCGGAGGAAACGCCTGAGAACTCGGTGGTGCTTGAGGAGAATTCAGTGGTGCTTGACGAGAACGCCGAGACGAACACCGAACTCACAGAACTACGAACACTGAACTCGGAGAACTCGGAAACCACCACCAACACCGAGGTTGACGAAAACTCGGAAACCACTACCACCACGACTACTAACACGAAGATGGCGACGTTTGAGTCTTCATCCGTGGTCGTGAGTGCGTCGGCGGAGTCTGTGTCGTCCGTCGTGGCGGAGGGCGGCACGGTTGTGGAGGGCACGACAGACCGGGCAGAGGCAGCGACCACGGCGGCTGAGGCCGTGGAGGGCACGGGAACGCCCGATGAGGTCACCGAGACGAAGAAAGCGACGACGAAAGGGTTCGCCAGCCTCGGCGCCGCGATTGACAAGCACGGCGGCGATTCCGATTCGGATTCTGACGACGGCGAAGAGGCTGTGATGGTACGCACATCGGTGATGACCACCGCTACTGCGTTGCAAACGCAGCGCACCGAAAAAGAAACGACGACCGAGGAGAGCGAAGTGACAACGAGCACGGAAAACGTGGAGGTTGAGGAGACTTCCGAGGAAATCGTCACCACCACCACGACCACGAAAACAATCACTACCACCACGATTGTCAATTCAGATGGCGAGGAGGAGGAACTCGTCGAGGAACTTACCGTGGTCACGGATGAGAACGGCAACGTGCTGAATGAAACAAGCGTGGTGATTGAGGAATCGGCGGTTGTCGAGGAAGAAAAACAAGGCGAAGGCGGGTCGTTTTGGTCGCGCGTGAACGACAAGCCGGAGAAGTCCCCGGATTCGGATTCGGATTAGGTTAGGTAGAGGGATGAGGTATACATGGTGAGCGCGTGGATAATTGTACAGTAAGCTATTTGAGATATCCAAGAACCGCGAGTGTGCGTCTCCGAGAGTGTCAGGGATTCGGTAGAAACCAGTTGGAGGGATTTTGTTTTCGGAGTTTCCGTCGTCCACTGACGCTTTCTTGGAGGCCTCGAAGCACAACGACGCGCACACGACACCCTCCACGTTGTTTTCCAACGCGAAGCTTGGTATGGAAACTCGCGCACGCAAGAGAAATCGCGAACGCCGCGATGCTACCGCGGCTAACGCTGGCGAGGCCATCCCCGGCCTCAACGACATCGTCGTCACGCACATTCTCAAATCTGAGTATTTCGACGACCCCGCAGATCTCGCACGGCTCCCAGCGGTGAGCCACGCGATGCGCGACACGATGTCAGGAGCGGGGCTTCGGTTTGAGGAGCTTAGTGAATATGCAGCCGTTGAGGTCGGATGTTTAAGCGCGGTGCAGCGCCTGGACCGGGGAGGTCGCCTGTGGAATCGAGAATACCTTTGTCAGGCAGCGGCGAGGAGCGGACAGCTCGAAGAGTTGAAGGTGTTGCGCACGGACGGCTGGCCGTGGGACGATGGGACGTGCTCGGCGGCGGCGAGAGGCGGACACCTCGAGGTGCTGCAGTGGGCGCGTTCGAACGGCTGTCCGTGGGACCTGTGGACGTGCGCGAGCGCGGCGAAGGGCGGGCACCTCCAGGTGCTGCAGTGGTTGCACGCGAACGGCTGCCCGTTGAGCGAGTGGACGTGCTCGGAGGCGGCAAGGGGCAGGCACCTCGAGGTGCTTCAGTGGGCGCACGAGAACGGCTGCCCGTGGGACGAGAGGATGTGCGTGGCGGCGGCGCACGACGGGAACCTCGAGATGTTGCAGTGGCTACGCGCGAACGGATGCCCGTGGGCCGCAAACACGTGCTGGGCGGCGGCGATTGGCGGGCACCTCGAGGTGCTGCAGTGGGCGCGCGCAAACGGGTGCCCGTGGGACACAAACACGTGCAGGTGTGCAGCGGCTGGAGACAACCTCAAGGTTCTGAAGTGGTTGCGCGCGAACGGCTGCCCGTGGGACATGAACACGCGCGATGCTGCGAGAGGACAGATACTGGAGTGGGCGGTGGCGAACGGCGTACCCGAATAGTGCGAACAAGTTTCGCGGCGATTTGAAAAATCCCTACTTACGCTGTTCCGTACCTCTCCCTGAACAGCTGCACGACTTTTTCCACATCTGCATCCAGCGCGGCTCCAATGGACATGTCAGCAGTACATTTTGTACAGCTTGTGTCTGGTGAGAGTCTCGTTGACAAAGTCATAGAGAGAGTATAACTCTTCGGTCCATTCGTTGAGATTTCGTTCCGACGTTTCGAGAGAGATGAAAAAATTCCACTGCCATTCGAAGGCGCGCGCGTGGCGATGTCCCCCTGGCGCGCGCCTGCCCGGCTGGGTTGGGCGTGGGTGTTACTCGCTGCGTGTGCGCTCGCGTTTCTTCCCGCCGCGGACGGTGTCGCGCCCGCGTTCGTTGCGTCGCGAGGCGTCGCCTTCCCCAACATCCCCACCAAGCTCATCGGTCCGTCCTACGCCACGCTCAGGGTGCAACTCGACTCTCCCGGCGTGGTGTACTACCTCGCCACTCCCCAGGACGACGCGGGCGCGGTTACCGACCCGCTGGACGACAGCCCACACGTCGCAGTTACGGACGCAAGCACGAACGAGCGCAGAGCAGCGCCTTTGCCCGAGGAGGTCCGGGACGGCGCGGTGGCGTTCATCAACGCCACCGATGCGGATGCGTCAAACGACGCCAACGACACGTCCGCGTTCGGGTACGCCGCGCTCGTGGCAGGCGCACTGGACGTCCCAGTTGCGGACACAATATACACCGTGAACTTAACAAACCTGAATCCGCAAAACTCGAACCACGTGTGGGTGGTCGCCGAGTCTTTAAATGGAACGCTTCAACGCGGTGTCGCACTGTTACCTTTTTACACAAAAAAACTGCCACCGGCGTTTGCCGAGATCGTCGGCGCCGGCAAGACGAAAACACAAACGCCGTTTATAAAAACAGGACCCACGTCCATGACCTTGGTCAGTTTACTTCTGGAACCCGGGGTTGTGTACCTCGCCGTGCAGCCAAGCCATGACCAGGCGCCTTCGTCAGCGCAAGTTAAGGGTAAATGCGGAAGTTTCGAAGACATGACGTGTTTCAAACCGTTTCCATCTTCGAACGTTGCATACAAAGTGCCGGTCGGGTGTCCCGTTTTTAATTTAACGCAAGCCACTTCATACGCCGCGTACGCGGTGGTGGAGGGTTTGGGTTTGCAGTTCCACACCTTCGGTGACGCGCCTTTGTCTGAAACGCCGTTCGTGTGGCACTTCATCACCCCCGACGCTGTCGTGCCGCGAGGTTCGGTGAGCGTCGGTACCGTGACTAGCGCTGGATTTACAATCTCTGTCACTTCAAGCAAAAACGGCATCGCACGATACGTCGTGGTACGCGCGGGATCGTCGGCGTCGCCGGAGTTGACGTCGCCGTCGTTCGAGGAGGTGTTGCACGGCACCGGTTACGGTGGGGAAACGCCGTTGGAGGCGGGTTTCATTACCGTCGACGGAGTGAACGGCAACGTCACGGGGTCGGACGCGGAAACCGGCTCTTTGGACGCGGCGAGCGGATCGGTTACGATTGCTTCCTTAACAACGCAAACCGAGTACGACGTCTTCGTCGTGTTCACCGACCGCGGGAGCTTTTACCTCACCGCGCTGCTCGGGTCGGTGGTGAACGTTTTGGATCCGGAATTCGAGGCAACGCGCGCTGAAGCTGCGGCGCCGCGGAACGTCAACGCCACGGTGTTGAGCGTGCTTGGGGTGGTGACAACGTAGGGTAGATTTAGAGAGGATAGGGAAGAAGACTGGCGGCTAGCGTCACAAGCGTTGAAGAAAATGTATTGCGTTTGAAAGAATTCTCTAATTGTCCAAGCCGAAGTAGCCGCGAATGATAAACGGCTCCTGTTCGATCTCGGGCTCGAGCTTGATCTCGGGCTGACCCGCGCGTGCCGCCTTACACCCGTGCAGCTGCCTTTCTACTTGCCGCGGAGGCAGCCCTTGCACTCCGCGCACCTGCATTTCACCTTGCCGTGGGGACAAGGGGTGCACCACACGCAGTTGTGTTTCACCTTGCCGTGAGGGCACGGGTTGCACTCCGCGCAGTCATATTTCCGCCTCCCCAGTGGTCTTTAAGTCTGCCGTGAGGGCAGGGGTTGCACTCCCCGCACTTGCTTTTCACCTTCCCGCCGTGGGGGCAAGGGTTGCACTCCGCACACCTGCTTTTCACCCTGAAGTGGGGGCAGGGGGTGCACGCCGCGCAGTTGCGTTTCAGCTTGCCGTGAGGGCAGCGGCTGCAGTCCGTGCAGTTGACTTTCCGCTTGCCGTGGGGGCAGGCGTTGCAGTCCACGCACTTGCTTTTATGCTTCCAGTGCGGGCAGAGGTTGCAGTCTGCGCAGTTGTTTTTCACCTTCCAGTGAGGGCAAGGGGTGCACTGCGCGCAGTGGTATTCCACCTTGCCGTGGGGACACGGGTTACACTCCTTGCACAAATGTTTCTCCTTCCCGTGCGAGGACCGTTTCCTTGCCATCACTCCCAGTCGGTCACACGTGGCGCGCGCGACGACGTGTGCGCGTTCACGCGAAGATAAGAGTCGTGTCGATAAGGTCAGCTTTGGTTTTCGTTGGAACCGAGAATCCTCTAATCGTCTTTTCCCAAAAACTCTTCCCAGTACCTCGTTGCCCCTGACACGCGTCATGGAGTGGACCACCATCGAGTCCGACCCTGGGGTGTTCACCGAGCTCATCGAGACGATGGGGGTTACGGGCGTCCAGGTGGAGGAGCTGTACTCGCTGGACGAAGAAACGCTGGAAGCCATGGCGTACGTACATCGAACGAAGATCTCGCTGCCCGATTTGTCGGACCCGACGAGGACGCGGCCATCACTCATCTGTCACCGGACCCGTGACTGACCATACGCTACTTCTCTGACGACACCACCAATCCGGACACCCTGTCTTCTATACCCTCACAGTCCCGTGTACGGTTTGATTTTCCTGTTCAAGTACAACGCCGGCGAGGCTCCTTCCGCGCCGGTGAGCGACGACGTGAACGGCAACGGCGTTTTCTTCGCCAGCCAGGTGATCCAAAACGCATGCGCGACACAAGCCATTCTCAGCATCCTGATGAACTGCCCCGATACCGTCGCCCTGGGGGATACGCTTTCCAACCTGAAAGGCTTCACCGAGGACTTCGACGCGGATTTGAAGGGCATGGCGATTGGCAACAGCGAAACGATTAGGGACGCGCACAACTCGTTTGCGCGCCCGGAGCCCATCGTAGCGGAGAACTCAGCGCCGAGTAAAGACGACGAAGCGTTTCACTTCGTGGCGTACGTCCCGGTGAACGGGAGGTTGTTTGAGTTGGATGGGCTGAAACGAGGTCCGATTGATCACGGGGAAATTGGAGATACCTCAACTTGGTTGGACAAAGTCTGTCCCGTGATTCGCGCGCGCATCGAAAAGTATGCCGCGAGCGAAATTCGGTTCAACTTGATGGCGCTCGTTCGGAACAAAAAAGACGTGTTGCTCGAGAAAATCGCAAACGCACAACGCGCCAACCAAAGCACGGACGAGTTGCAAAACCACCTCGCCAACGAAACCGAGTGCCAGCAAACCTGGAGGGACGAAAACATCCGACGACGGCACAACTACATCCCGTTCATGTTCAACGCCCTCACGGTGCTGGCGGAACAAAACAAGCTGGACGCGCTTCTCGAAAAGACAAAGAGGTGATTGGTGACCTTGTTTTATTTTTTTCATCCGTAAGCCTTGTGAGTTCCTTCACGTCAAGCCTTCGAGTCTTCATTCTATTCCAAAACTAGTCTATCGACCACCGATCGATCCACCGTTGGCGGTCTCGCGCGCGCGGGGTTCGGCGTTGGATTCTGTAAACGCAACGCAACGCCCGAGGTTGGGCCGGTGTATTTTGATACCACAGAGGTGACGCCTTGGACCTGACTACCTGCGGAGACAGCGCGCCCGGGCGGTCGTCGCGGTCCGTTTGGAGCGCCCGGTGGTTGCGGCGCGAATTTCGGAACCGCCGATTTCGGCGCCGCGGGCGGTTGCGGCGTGAACTTTGTTTCCGTCGGTTTTTGATTTGACGGAAAGCGCGCGACGCCGAGTTCGCGCTTCGCGTCTTTGTTTATCTCCGTCTCTGATTCACGACTCACCGAAAAGTCCCTAAACGCTTCCAAACCCCCCTCCACGTCGTTTCTTTCGTTGCCCGACGCGTCGAACCTGGAAAACGTCTCCGCCATTTCTATTTTCCACCGCCGCAGCTGCGTTAAAATGTCCTCCTCCCGCGCGTCGTCGGTTGCGTCGTTCGCCTGATTCGATTTCTGGTTGTCGTCCACGCCGCGTTTCCGCCGCAAAAGCACCGACGCCGGGTTCCCAACCACGATTCCAGCGCCCATGGTCAACGCGCTCGCGGTGCCTGTACCGTCGTCGTCCGAATCCGAGTTTTTTTGGAAATGGTCTCCCCGTTCCACCAAGCCGGCTCTCGTTTCTTTCTGTTTATTTTTCCGCCAGAACAGCGAATCCAGCCGCGTTTCGGTTTCGAACTCCCGAGCCGTCGTGCCCGGTCTGCTTTGTCCCCCGCCCCCCGAGCCCCACGACGCTCCCGTGCCAGAGAGCTCCCTGGAACCGGGCCGGTCACCGAAGGAAGCCGCCGTTCCCGGTCGCGACGCGCTCCTCGTCGCGGACCAGGACATCGCGGTGCTCGGCCTCGAGCCGTTTTGACTCCCGCCCGCGCTGCTCGCCGCGCCGCTCACCGACCCGAAGCTCCCCCACGACTGCAACGACGACGCCGCCGCGGTGCCAGGCCGCGAGATGGAGTTTGAGCTCGATTTGTGCCCGTCAATACGCGCCGTTCCCGGCCGCGACGCGTTACCACCGCCGCTTCCGCTCGCCAAAGTCCCGCGAACCGACGCGCCTAAGGAGTTCGCGCGTGTTAAAGACCGCGCCGTTCCCGGTCGAGACACGTGAGGTTTTCTGGTCGGCGGACGGCCCGTATCCGTGCCCGTTTTCACGTCACCGTCGTCATCGTCGCCAACCAAAAGCCCCCCCAACATATCTTCCACCAGCGTAACCGAAAGCTCGCCCGTGGTTTCGTTTCGCGCGGTGACCGCGTCCGGGTCGTCGATCCCAACCGCCGCGTACTTAATCCCCTCCGTGACGATATCGAGCTCCTGGTACCGCGCGGCCGCGGCGGCGGCGGCGGCGGCTTTCTTGAGGGAAGGTCTTGAGTTATTACCCTCCGCGTTTCTCTTCGGTTTCTTCGCGGGCGACTTTTCGTATTCCGCGGGTTCGTCAATCGTTTCGGGTTGGCGTGCGCGCGCTGCGTCTGTTTTCGTCGCCGTCGTTTCGGTTTCGCCGTCACTTTCGCTGTCCCCGCTTTCGCTTTCTGTCACCGCCACTCGGTCACTTTCCGTGACCGGTCGATCGTCCAGCACCAGCAGCCGCTTCACCGCGCAACACACCTTGTTCCGGTAGCCCATCGTTCTCGCAAGCGGGTTCCCCTCCAGGGATAACTCGGTGAGGCACGGACACATGTTCAAGTACTCGGGCGCGTCGCTGTCCGCCACGCGGTTGCCTTCCAGGTCCAGGGTTGTTAAGAAATCGAGCTCCGAAAGCGGGGAGACATCGGTGACGTCGTTGAAGCTCAAATACGCCTCCGTGAGGCTCACCAGGGACGCGATGCCGGAAAGGTCCCGCAGCTCGCTTCGCGATAGCCAAAGCACTTTCATTTGCTGGAACGTAGACCCGAAGGCGCGCATCGTGGGGACGATGGATGCGTTCATCCTCGCCTCGGCCAGCCCGGGCATCAGCCGTCCCACGGAACTCAAATCCTCCTCCACCGCGTCCGCGCGCATTTCAATGAACGTGTGCGCGTGCAGGTTGTGTAACTCACACCCCGCAAGCGACGAGAGGTGCGCTGGGGTGAAGCACGACGCGGGTGCGATATCCAGCGATGTGAAATGCGTGCCGAGGTTGGCGATGTCCAGGTCGGCGTCGTCGTCGTCGTCGTCGTTCGCGCTGGGTAACAATGCCGGCCTCGCATCGACGCCGTGCATGACATCATCCACGGGGTGGTACTCTCCGTCATCATCGTAAATCTCGTCGTCCAAGAACGTCTCTTCGTCCATGGTGGTCAACACTCCAGTTAGGCACCCCAGAAGAGATCTTCGAGTCTCCAAGCCTACGCGCGAGACACGACGACGCGACTGCCTGGAAAGACAAAGGCGCCCGACGAGCACACCCGAGACTCCGTCAAGAGTGCTGCAGTGCCGACGAACGGGAGCGCACTCCACGAGCGACCTCTCGCCCCGGCGCCGTCTGTCTCTGCCAACACTGATGAAGGTTCCCCTTTCGACACGCCTTGCGTTTTTCGGGAGGAAATTTTCTTTTCGGTCGAGCCTTTACTCGACACGAAATGATGGATGGACGGCACCCATCAGTTCGCGACGCGCGTTCTCCCAAACACGCGATGGGCAAGACGTACGTCCAGACGATATGTTTACGAGACGGCTGTGTTGCGGAGTACGTCGCGTATCACGCGGATAGCTGGCCTGCGGTGGTGAAGTCGCTGTCTCACGTGGGAATCACGGAGTTGAAAATCTACATGTCAGGCGCCGAAAAAGGCGCCGAAGGCGCACAAACGCGCTTGGTGATGGTGATGCAAACCACCGACGGCTTCGACCCCGCGGTGGACTTTGCGAAACACACGAACTCGTCTCCCGTCGTGGCGGAGTGGGAGCGACGCATGAAGGAGTTCCAAGTTCCCGCGCCCGAGGCGTTGGGACACGAGTGGTGGACCGAAATGGAGGAAGTTTTCGACCTTTCAATGCAGTTGGAAACTGCGGATTCGCGAACGGGATACAAAGCAGCGGACGCCGCCGAGGGGATGTAACACGTCAAGTCGTTCAATCCTAAAACAATCAAAAGTATCACGCAACACTCAACTGCAGTTTGCTAGCTACCTGGTAGACTGCTCAACACTCAACACGAAACTGATACCTTGGAGGTACATACAATCGCGGGCCCAGAAAAAGATAAAGATAAAATCACCCATCTTCCAACCGAAATCATCGTCATTGTCCCGGGCCCACCCGGCGGGTCCGGGAGACCCTCGTTTGGTTCGTTCTCCCGCCCGTTGGTTCCGCGACTCCCTCTGGGGGACGGGGGGACCGGGGTGCGACTGCCACGTGTTCTGTTGCGATGTCAAACACGCGCGACGAGGTCGGTCAACCCGATGGTTCGGTCGCGTTTTTCCCGGAACCGCCGAGGGTTCAACAATGGGTCGACCCCGCGTCGCCCGATTGGTGTTTGGCGAAACACTCGGAGCGGTCGCTTTACCTGTCGGCCTTCGAACAGGTCGAAATCAAGTCCTACCCACACGTGTGGTTCGTTGGCAAGCCGGGTGTCACGAAACCTGTTCCCCGCAGGGCGGGGACCGTGCCTCCCGAAAACATTCGTTTGGCAAACGCGAACCGAGAATCCAACGAAAATAGTAACGACGACGAATGGGACGACCCGCACGACGTGGTTTTCGTGGACCATACGCGGCACTACTCTGGTTTGGCACTCGGCGACCACCTAGGGTTTCGCTTCGAAATTTGCAGTACGCTAGGCAAAGGGACCTTCGCGAAAGTGGTGAAATGTTTGGATCACAAAACCGGGCAAAGCGTCGCCGTGAAGGTCACGCGCAACGCCCGGCGGTTCAAACAACAGGTCCGGAGTGAGATTAAAATCCTGAACCTGCTAGGAAGAACACCTGGACACCACAACGTCGTTGCCCTCACCGAAACCTTCGCCTTCCGAGGACACCAGTGCTTGGTGTTCCCGGAACACGGCGTGTCACTCGCGGAGTGGCTGAGGAACGAAAATAACGATAAGAACGACGCCGGTGAAAAACAAACTCTTAAACTAAAACAATCTTCGTCGCGCGTCGTCGGCGCGTCGTCCGGGTTCACAAAGCGAGTCGGTACGCAACTGGTACAGGCGTTGCTGTTTTTGGAAAACAACGCCGTGATTCACTGCGATTTGAAGCTTGAGAATATTCTGTTGCGCCGCGCGAACGGAAACTCGAGCCAGATTGTGTTGGTCGATTTCGGAAGCGCCGTGTTTTGCGACGTACGTATTATTGTATTTCACCAAATCCCTCCCCTCCCTGCTTGCCCATATTCGTACCAGAAGGGAAAAGGAAGTGCACTACATACATCAAAAGTGCACTGTTTGCCCATACAGTAAGACTCAAGACTGACCCTTTCTTTTTATTCATCTCACAGGATCCATGCACTTCAAACAAAACCAACAACCAGTACGTCCAGTCGCGGTTTTACCGCGCGCCCGAGGTTCTGTTGGGGCTGCCGTTCACGTTTGGAATCGATTGCTGGAGCTTGGGGTGTGTGTTGTGCGAGCTGTACACAGGGCGGGTCGCGTTTTGTGGAACCGATACACGGGACCAGATTGGAAAAATTATCGAAGTGCTGGGGCCGGTGCCTGTGAAGGTTTTGAGGGTTTTGGGGGACGAAAAACGAGACGTAGTGTCTTCGGTTATGAGCAAGTCCACAACCCACACGAGATCCGTGAAGCACGGCATCTTGGACGGGTGTTGCGATGCCGACTTCGTGGACTTTTGCGAAAAGCTGCTGTCTGGTTGGTCAAGTGTCGACCGAAACAGGTTGGACGTCCGCGGCGCCGCGAAACATCCCTGGATTTCGGATTTCGGCGGCGGGTTCGCGCCCGATACGAAAGACACGACGACGACGAGTTTTTCAAACACGATGAAATCTTTCTCGTACGGGCAAACAGTCGGACGCGATCCGCATAATGGGGGGCTTCCTCCTTTTGCGCACGAAACAGGGAACAACCAGGTGCTCGGTCCACACGACGAGGTATCTCTTTTCACGCCGAGACTAAACAAAAACGTGTCCGACCTTACCGAAATCGCGCGGCGCGACGACTTCTTCAAGTCCGTGTTGGGGGTTACGAAAAAACAGCACACCACGGATTCCATATTGAAAATTGAAAAGAAACTCGCGTCCAAGAGCCCTAAACGGGTTGATTTTGCGGTGAGACCGGCGCGGGCGGTGCGTAACGGGTACGTCGGTGGTGGTTTGATTCCACCCGGGGAGATTTCGGTTCCCACGAAAAACAAAAATGTCAGTTTCACGGCGCGCCGTTCGGGAGACGACGTACGAGTCACGGATGATGCGTATATCTCAAGAGTAACTCGGGGAGAAATACATGACGTTCAGAATGAACCCCGCACAACACCAGCAGAGATGGACCCAATCACCGCGTTGATCAAGCTGCATCCCGGGATGACCGAGGACGTCGCGCGCCGAGTCGGGGACATCAAGTCGTTACAAGCGGTGTACTCGGTTCCCACGGGGCCGCCGAGACGCGCAGTCGGTTTCGCGGCGCAGAGGTATTCGGGGGTGAACCCGCCATCCGGTGTGGCGTGGGACGGGGTCGGGTAGGGGGGTTGGGTGGCGCAGAACACGGCGCGACAGGAGCGGGGGGATGACGCAACAAGTAATAGGGAGCGCCGGGGAGAGCGACGCGGATGAAGTCGTCACGAAGTTTTTAGCAGCTTAGCAAATAGGACTGATGCACACGTTTCTTCACACTTAGGGTGCCGCCTTCCTTGGATAAGTCGTACTCGCGTCATACACGCACGCACGCCTGCGCCGTGCGGCCCGACGCGAAAGGCGCGCTTTGGTTTGGGCAACGCGACACCACGATGGCCTTCGTTCATGGCGCGACCCTCGCGATCGCGGCGAGGGTCTCGCCGCGACCTGGCGCGCGCGACGATCGCGCGCACCCGCTCCGCGCGATCGCGGAAACACCGAGGGCGTGTCGTGACGTCGCCGCGACGCTTTCGTGTGGTGGACGCGCTGGAGGAGACACGAATGTCTGTCGCATGTCGGCAAGCGCGTTGTCTTCCCGAGTGTCACCCAACATGCGTAAGGCGCGCCATCCAGGCAACGGAGCGCGACGTGGCCAAACACACAGGTGTATCAAAACAACGTTTGTGTTTGCATCTGCGACTGGGTCTGATTCATCGAACGCGTCGTCGTCGAAAACGCCCACCCCCAAAAAGCTGCGCGTCGCGATTTCCGGCGCCTCAGGGTTCGTGGGCACACGTTTAGTGGCCACTCTGTTGCACGGCGGGAACGACGTTGTCGTGTTGACCCGGGACGTTGACAAAGCGCGAAACGCGCTGCGAAACTCGTTTTCAGGCGGCACAATCGCGTTTGCGGATCCGTCCAAGTGGGCCGCTGCGATCGTGGGGTGCGACGGCGTGGTGAACCTGGCGGGCGAGCCTATCAGCACGCGGTGGAGCCCTAGGATCAAAGCGGAAATAATGGCCTCACGAATCAAAGCCACGAAAAGAATCGCGGACGCCATCGCGGCGTGTCCGGTTGCTAAACGCCCGAGTGCTTTGGTAAACGCGTCGGCGATTGGGTTTTACGGCACGTCCACTTCGAAAACCTTCGACGAAAACTCCCCCCCGGGAGGGGACTACCTGTCAAGGGTGTGCCAGGCCTGGGAAGCCCAGGCGGTTGAGTTACGTGCGACCGCACCGGCCACAAGGGTGGTGCTGTTACGCCTGGGGATCGGTACGTGTTGCATTTCCCAAATCCCAAGTCTGTTTGCCAATACAATACTGACACTTTCTTTTATTTATCTCAGTGTTGGACCGGGACGGCGGGGCGCTCGGGAAGATGTTACCCACGTTCAAGGTGTTCGCGGTAAGGGCCTTTCCCAATCACCGCGTTCCGCCTTCCTGATCACAGCCCCTACTTGACGGCCACTCATTAAAAGGAAGTGCACTACTGGTGACTCTTACCAGTACTCGCGGCTGTTACAAATACGTCACAAACGCACTGTTTGCGGAATACAAGTTACGAACATCACGACCGACTAACACTTTGTTTCTTATCGTATCAGGGCGGCCCGATGGGCGACGGCGCGCAGGTGAGAAACTTTCCCGCCCACCGCGCACCGCCTACGCGATTGCGCAAACCCCGACTGACACTTTCTTTTTCACAATCTCAGTGGTTCAGCTGGATCCACCGCGAAGACGCGGTCGGTATTATTTTGGAATCCCTGGTGAATCCAGGCATTGAGGGGCCCGTTAATGTCACCTCTCCGAACCCGGTGCGCATGGCAGAGATGTGCAGCGCGCTTGGGCGGACGCTGGGGCGACCGAACTGGCTCCCGGTGCCCGACTTCGCGATTCAGGCGTTACTCGGCGAAGGCGCCACCGTGGTTCTTCAAGGCCAGAAAGTGGAACCAAGCGCCGCCCTGAAAGCGGGGTACGAGTTCAAATTCGAAAAGCTGGAGGACGCGCTGGGGGATATCTTGCGATGAGGAGAGGTGTTTTGGGTCCCCGGGGGCGTAGTCTGCTTTTTGTTGCTAATATGTTTGGAAACCTTGCCATTTTCTGCTTTTCTCGCGGGAGAAAGGTGCTGGAAATATCTAAATCTTGTCCCGTCCCGGGGAGAAACGACACATCACACGCACCTCGGCCCGGTGACCGGTTCGCAAAGCTGTTTCTCGTTTCCCGTTGACTGGGATGTCGTGCGCGAGCGCGAGCGCGAGCGCGTGTGTGGTGGCGACCGCGCGCGCGCCTTCCGCGGTCGTCGCGCCGCGAAACGCCGCGTCTCGCGGCCCTTCATCTTCGGGGCGACGCGACGCGCATGCGCCTCGGTCATCCCGCGAGCGCCGCGCGTGGGCACGCGCGTCTAGCAGCGGCGTCGACATCTCCCTGACCACAGTGCTTCCCGCGCTTCAGCCGTGGGCGGAAGCGAGGGTGCAGAAGTGCTCTGGTGCGTGGAAGAAAGCCGCGGCGCTCACAAAAAATCCCCCGATCGTGATGGTGGATCTGGTTCCCGAGAGTAAAGATGATGAAGATTCTTTGTCGGGCCACGTCGAGCGCGAGAACAATTCAAAGAAACCGAAAAAGAAAGGCCCCTTCGAAACCGAGTTCGGAGCCTTCATATATGACAAAGGGTACCGACAGCTTTTCAGGGCGCTTGGATACCCGGGCGCTGACGCAGAGGCGACGCTGGCGCTTGAGCGATTGAACATGGAGGAGAACGCGGCGTCCGACTCTGTACTTCTCGACATAAGCTGCGGCCCCGGGATCATTACCACTCGAATCGCGGCTGGTTTGGTGGGTTACAGGACGTTAATCGCGAGTGACGTTTCCGAAGCGATGACGAAAAGGGCGGCTGAGCAGTTGGACATGCTGGCGGCGACGACCACGGTGCTGAAACAGCGAGATCCTACCACGCAATCGCTTCCCCAGTTCGCGGCGGTCAGGGCGGACGTGTCGTGCCTTCCCTTCGCGGACGCATCCGTGGACGCGGTGCATTCAAGTGCCGGCGCGCACTGCTGGCCGAACCCAAACAAGGGCTTCCTAGAAATAACGCGGGTTTTGAAACCGGGCGGGACGTTCGTGGCGTCCACCGTGGTGTTGGCGGGTCCGATTCGGGAGAAATATTTGGAAAACGAAACCGTCAAGGACGGCGACGAGTATTTTCGAAAAATCTGGGACGTCAACACACCGTTCTGGGACGCGGACGCGGTGGTGCAGATGCTTGAAAACGCGGGGCTAGTGGACGTGGAGGTCGTACGGGAAGACAAGTGCTTCGTCATGCTCGCGGCGAGGAAGCGAGGGTGAACAAGATAACAAAGTTGTCACAATACACACCCACTTTCTCGAGAAGTCTTGCCATCCATCTCTCGTCGTGATCGTCCTCATCAGCCTATTCTATAAGCCAGTCGAGAAAAGCACGAGGTCCTGATGAACTTTCGATTTGCAAAACTTGCAGCAACTCCTCAATACCTTGGGATTCGCGACGGGGTAATCCTGGGGGATTCCATGCGGTGTTCGAGCCTTGGGATTCGTTTGAGCGGGGTAATGGTGTGACTTCCAGATTCCAGTGCAACTCCCGCAGAAGAAATGCGGCGAGCCGTTCATGCCTCCCTGCCCTCCGGTCCGTTCGAAAACCTCCTTGGATCCCCACATCACCTTCTTGAACTTGACGGGAAGAAAAAACCTTGAAAACAGCTGATGCGTCTCCTCGACCGTCTTGCACTCCTCGAAGTGATCCTTCTTTTTTGGGTCATCAGCATCAAGTGGAAACCAACCGTTCACTGGTTCTACTGTCTCTTCGGCAAGGAGCGCGGCCACGAGCTGCGGCGCCGTACTCTTGCCAATCTTGTGCTTCGCGCAGTACGCCTCCGCGACGGTGGACGGGTCCTCGCCGTCGTGCCACTTGAGGTCCGGGAGCTTTTCGCCGCTAGCTCCATTTCTTGTTGGCGCAGAACGCAACAGCAGCCGATCGTCGTCGTCCTTCTCCTCCTCGTCCTCATCCTCGTCCTCGTCACTGGTTCCAAGGATGTCCTCGTCCGTCGTTTCTTCCGCTTTCACCTCGGGGGCCTCGGATTGACGAACGCTTGAAAGCGTTTGGCTGGCGAAGGCGGCATCGTTGCGTCTCCCCGGGGCGGGGAGAAGTGAGACTTCAGTTTTTCGGACTGTTTATTTCTCATTCTTCCTGCGCACGATGGCGGCGAAGAGTGTCTCGGTGTCCCCGGCGGCTGTCGCGTCGTGGCGCGACCGTGTCGGGCGACGAGAACACGCTCGACTCCGGCAAACCCGCGGCGCGGCAGGTGCGCGCCGCGAGAAGGTTTGTGTCGTGTCCCGGGCGGGGCTCGGGCGTGACAAAGTGCTTTGGGATGGGGCGGGAACCCGTGGTTGGGTGTGGTCCTCGACAAGCCGCGTGACACCCACGTCGCTTGGTTCACGAGGTGGACCAAATTCCGTGCGTTCCACGCGCGCGTATCAAAACTCCACCGGTGGCGGACCCTCTGGGGACCGCGCGCCCGAAGGCGGCCCAGGTGTGTTGCCGTGGATCGCGCGGCAGCTTTCGTATCAGAAAAAATGTATCCCGCTGTTGCGGTGGCCAAAGCGCGGTTTCTTCGACGCGCGGACGTGGATGGACTTGATGTTCGACAGCGTGGTGGTGGTGCTGGGTCTCTGCGCGTTCGTCGCGCTTCTGGGGTACAGCGATCTCGTCGCGGCCGCGATATACAGGCTCGTCACCGCGCTTCCCCCGCCGAGGTGATGGGTACGCGAAGAGAAGAGATTTGACTTTTTCGTAAAAAAAGCCTGAGAGGTTTTATCAAAGCGCCGCGCTTCGCACCTCTCTCCGACTATTCAATCGGGAACGTGCCCATCCCCCTCTCTCTGCTCAATTCTCCCATCTCACTGCTTAGATTTTCTTCGCCGCCGCCTCCGCCTGCGCCTTGGTGGTGAGGTGGGTTTTGTACGCCCTGATGTCTTTGGGCCAGAGGCGGACGGTTTTGTCTTCGCAGACCCAGATTTGCTTCGCGACTTGGTCGATTAGCCGGAAGTCATGCGAGACGAGCACAACGCCGCCGTCGTAGGCGTTGATGGCGTCCGCCAGGGTGTCGATGCACTCCAAATCAAGGTGATTCGTGGGTTCATCAAGCAACAACAAGTTCGGGGTTTGCATGCAGATCATGGCGTAAATCAAACGGCACTGCTGGCCTTCCGAGAGCTCGCCGATCAGCGTCACTTGCTGTTTCCCGGACACGCCGTACCGCCCCAAGTACGCGCGCCACTCGTCGAGGTCGCGCTTGAACGTGGGGTGCACGTTGGGGTAGGTTTCCATGAAGAAATCAAGCACGGTTTTGGTTTGATCCAGCACATCGATAGAGTGCTGGTGGTACTTCCCAATCAACAAAGCGGGGTGTCGCGTGACGTTGCCTTTCGTGGCGGTGAGCTCGCCCGTCATGAGCTTTAGTAGCGTCGACTTCCCGGCGCCGTTCGGACCCACGAGCGCGATCCTCGAGTCGCAATCCACGCCGAAGTCCAAGTCCTTGTACAGGTAGTGTTCCGCTTTGCCATCGTAGGCGAAGGATACGTTGTCGAAAGGCAACACGGGGGGCGGGACTTTGGTGCACTCGGGAAACCTGAACGTGAACGTCTTTTCCTTGATCACGGGCGGCGTCAACCCGGCGGCGACCATCTTGTCGATGATTTTCTGTTTCGACTCCGCCTGTTTCCGCGCGTTCGCGTACGTTCCACAACTGCTGATGAACTGTTTAAGGTGCGTGATGTCCGCCTGTTCCTTTTCGTATTTCTTCTGCTGCACAACTTCTTCGTCACGCACCGTCCGCGCATAACTGTCGTAGTTCCCGCTGTAGTACTTCAGCTTGCCTTGGGTCATCCAGATGATGTGCGTGCACACGCCGTTTAGGAAATCCTGCGAGTGCGAAACCAGGATGAGGCACTTTTTGTACTTCGCGAGGTACCCTTCCAGCCACACGCAAGCTTCCAAGTCCAGGTGGTTGGTGGGTTCGTCAAGGAGTAACAACGTGGGCGCGGCGAACAGCGCTTTCGCCAGCGCCACTCGCATGCGCCACCCGCCGGACATGTCCTCGGTGGGGCGGTGGATCATGGTTTCCGAAAACCCCAGGGCGTGCAGCAGCTCGCTCGCCCTCGATTCAAACGTGGTGGGGTCGATCTCTTCCAGGCGTTCGTAAATCGCCTCCAAACGCTCATCTTCAGGGCCGAAGTTCTCCAGGATGTGTTCCTCCAGTTTGTGCAGACGGCCCATTTCCGCGGTTATTTGGTCAATCACCGTTTGAATCGCGCTTCTGTTGGTCGGCGCGGTTTCCTCTTTCAGGTGGTACATGTCGATGTGATCGGGGATCTCGACCTCGCGGTTCGCGATGCACTCCAGGAAGTTCGTTTTGCCGCACCCGTTTTGCCCGAGCAAACCGTACCGCCGGCCGATCGTGATTTCGATATCGCAATCCTGAATCAGCTCCTTGCCGTTCATGCCCATGGAGAAGTTGATGATCTTGATGTCACGCGAAGTAGGCCTCGACGCGAGAACCCCGGTCACGGTACGCTTCAGCGCCGCTTTACTAAGCGTCATCGCGCCCTCCGCCTCCGCCGCCGCGACGCTCACGCCCTTCATGGCTTCTTCAAGCGTGGTGACGTCGTCCTCGCCCCTGGTCTTCTTGCCCTTGTCCTTCTCCGCTTTCTTCGCCGCGCGTTTGGCGTCGTTTTCGAGTTTCTTAGCCGCTTTCCGGCCCTCCTTGTCCTCCTTGTCCTTCTGGTTCTTCTGAACCACGGCGCTCGCCGCGGCTTCCTCCTTGGCTTTCTTCTCCGCGAGCCGTTTGCCCAGCGCGATCGGGTCAAGAGTGGCGTCATCCACCTGTTCGTCCCCCAACAACGCCCCTAATGCGTTGGGGTCAGCTTTTCTTTTGGATTCGAAAACTTCCTCCTCCTCGAAACCCGCGGGTACGGTCTTCTTCGCCGCACGCTTGCGGCCGGGTCCCTTCGCGCCTTCGGCGTCGTCACCCTCGTCAGCCTCGGCGGGCACGACGGTCTTCTTGCGCCGCACGGTTTTGGTTTTGGGCTTCCCGTCGTCACCCGTCTCGTCGGTTTCCTCATCCGACTCGGAGTACTCGCTGGATTCGTACCCACCCGGTTTGTGTGCCACGAGCTCGTCCGTGCTGATCCCCCAGTCAAGCTCTTCGAACCCGTAGGTCTGGCCACTCGCCTTGGCCTTCTCCATCGCCGCCGTGGCTTCCGCCGCGCAGCGCGCTTCCTCTTCCTCCTCCGCGAGTTTCCGCAAACGCCGGAGTTCCTTGAACTCGGCGTCGTCCTCCACCGAGCCTTCATCCGCGGCGTGAGTCATGTCCGCCGCGCTGCAAAGCTCTTTCCCCGTGAAAACACCCTTCTTTTGGCGCTCAGCCTTGGCCTTGTCATCACGCAACTTGCGCGCCTCGACCTTTTTGGTTTTCCACTCCAAAAATGTGTCCAGCGTGACCGGAGTTCCCGGCCCCGCGGCTTTCAGCTTTTCCAACTCCTCCCGCAGCTCGTCCTGGTCGGATTTGCGGTTCATCGCGACTTCCCGCATCATCGCGACGAGGTCTGACTTAAACACGTAGTCTTTCGGGAGCTTGTGCTTGTACTTGCACTCCACGCCTCCCGCGCACTCCCAGAACCAGCCGTACTGCTGCTTTTCCACCGCTTTCAGGAAGTGCTTGCACACGATCGCGGTTTCGTTCGCGCTGTTGGTCTCGGCGCCGTGCTTCTTCGCGATGACGGATTCCAGCTTCGACTGGTCCCAAAGCTCCATGGTGTCCCCCGCATCCGCGACGTCGTCGTCGTAGATGTTCCTTTTGTTCTGCACTGCAGACGACCCCGTGGTCGTCGCGACTTGCAGGTTGTGCGAAAACCGGCACTTCTCCGCGGTTTTAGCGCAGCACCCGTGTTTGAAGTATTCGCACAAAATGGTTTTCGCATCAACGCCTTCCGGAACTTCGGTTTGTTTAATGGAAATGCCTTTCGTTCTCAACAAAAACGCCTCCGCTTCCTTCGCGGTTTTCTTCGCCGCCCGCGCGGTCGCCTTGCCAAGCTCCGTAGTAGGGTCGTTCATGTCCTTCAGCCGCTGCGCTAAGATCTGATCTTTGGTTTTCAAACCTTGCTTTTTCCCGAAATCCTGATCTTTGTTCGCCAAGCTCTTCGCGTTGTGCGAATCCTGCTGCATGTCCTGGACCATCTTGTCGTGGCTCATACCAGCCTTCTTGGCTTTCAGACGGTTCTCCTGAGCCGGGGTCTTCCCCATCGCGAGTGTTGTCTTGGTTTCGTGTCAAAGATGAGGAAAGATGAGGAGATGACTTTGGCACCTTTTGCGTCAAAGAAACAAACGCGAAAAGCGTCGTCCGGTTGAGGCACGCGCGTCCACCCAACAAGGAACGGTACACGGGACGGTCTCGCGACGTCGTGAAACACGGGTGCGGTGTG
>Ga0302125_10000020_pt1 | contig 86802 bp, 67 predicted proteins | sample CB4_surface_MG_FD_203111 | JGI IMG/M metagenome (GOLD analysis project Ga0302125, IMG submission 203111) | Marine microbial communities from Western Arctic Ocean, Canada - CB4_surface | ecosystem: Environmental > Aquatic > Marine > Oceanic | place: Canada: Western Arctic Ocean | collected... | reverse complement strand
TCAATGAGGGTGGCTGCGTGATAAATAAAGGTTCTCGCTGAGTCCATTTGAATTAGAATTTCTACCGTCGGGTGCTTAAGCGACTGATAAGAGCCGATAAGACGGCCAAATTGCTTTCGCGTTGTCAGGTAGTCAACTACAGTGTCAAGTGCTGCTGCCGCACAACCTGTGGCTTCTGCGGCGATTAATAAGGCACCAATTAGGCGAACGTCTGGCAGTACTTTGGCACCATTGACAAGCAACGCCTCCGCAGAGACGCTAACTCCGCTGAAATCAACGTTAGCCGCGCGTTTTGTCTCATCGACTAGTGTTTTATGTTTGATTGCGTCGGCGCCCAACTGAGTGGCTTCAACAATCACGAGCTTTAATGCACCATCATGATTAGCTAATACTAAAAAGAAGTCGGCAACGGCGGCATCATTGACCAATAACTTTTTGCCGTGTAGTTCAAAGCTATCGCCATTAGCGGTAAGTGTGCAGCTAGTCCCAGTAGCTCCCCAATCTTCATTATCTAGCAAAGCCATAGTACCAATCGAACCTTCAGCCATGCCAGGCAGCCATTTGGCCTGCTGAGCTACGCTTCCGCCGCGGATAATGGCCTGGGCAGTAATGGTTGATGAGATGAAAGGGGTACTCAGCATATGCCGACCCATACTTTCAACCAGCGGAATAGTCGCGCCAATACCCATTTCAGAACCACCGTATTGCTCGGGTAATGCAATTCCAGTCCAGCCTAGAGCCACCATTTGGCTCCATACTTCAGGATTGAAGCCGGTCTCGCTCTTGAGTAAGGCGCGTACTGCACTAGTGTCAGAATTGTCCCGACAGAAGGCTTTGGCACTGTCCAGAATCATCGCTTGTTCTTCACTGAACGCTATTGAGAGATTTGCTGTTCTTGTCATTATAGGTTCCTCTAATCCTTAGGTAGGCCGAGCACATGCTCGCCAATGATGTTGGCTTGGATTTGGCTGGTGCCGCCGCCAATGGTGGTAGAGAAATTGTTCATGTAGGCGCGCTGCCAAAAGCCGCCTTCAACCGCGTCTTCGTCTCCCACGTATAGCGCACTCGATGCACCTTGAAGGGTCAGCGAGTATTGCCGCATACGACGGAAGAACTCTGTACCACGCAGTTTGGTGGATAACGCAAGGGAGTTAGGGTAGTCAGCACAAAGTGCCGGTATCTTGACCCGATTTTCAGCCAGATAAAGTGCTTGCTCTTCAATCAAAAACTTCACCAGATTGTCGCGTGTCACGGGGTCTTGCATGATCGGTTGACCATCGCGCTCAACGTCTTTTGCGATACGCAGCAAATCATTCATGACCGTGGAGAGAATCGACACACCGCCGGCAGCGCCAGCTTCGGCCCCGCGCTCATATTGTAGAGTTTGCATGGCGATTCGCCAGCCATGACCTTCTTCTCCCATCAAGCATCTGGCGGGAATACGCGCATCGGTAAAAAAGGTTTCGGTAAATCCATAATCACCGGTGAGTTTTTGAATAGGGGAGGTTGTTATACCTGCCGCGTTCATAGGTGACAGAAAGAACGACAAGCCATTGTAGCGGCGCTCAGCCTGTGAATCTGTGCGTGCCAGCAAGATCATATACTTGGCGTAATTACCCATGGTAGTCCAGATTTTGCTGCCGTTAATAATGTATTCGTCACCATCTCGTTCTGCGCGTGTTTGGATGCTACCCAAGTCAGAGCCATGGTTGGGCTCGGAAAAGCCCTGACACCAGATGTCTTCGCCAGTGAGAATGCCCTTGAGGTAGGTTTCTTTTTCAAAGTCCGTACCAGTGTCGATAATGAGCGGCCCAGCCCATCCCAAGCCGATCACGTTAAAACAAATAGGTACCCGGGCGCGTTTCATTTCTTCGTCAGCAATTTGTTGAAAGATACGGGGCATGCCGCCGCCGCCGTATTGTTTAGGCCACGCCATACCCAAGAAGCCCGACGACCAGACCTTATGCTGCCATTCACGGAGGAACTCAAGCACTTGCTCAGAACCAACCTCCATAAAGGTTTGTGGAAGTAAAAAGCCGGGGTCGGCAGGGATGTTGTTTTTGATCCAGTCGATTACGCCTCTACGAAAGTCGGCGAGTTCAGTACTGTCAATGGCGGCATGGTCGTTCATCTGTTTGTTCTCTGTTGGTTCGTTTCTCTACCTTATAGAGCGGTTAATTATAGGTCTTCTTAATTGGTGCCATTCGGATTATATTTAGTGCCAAATGACGCATTGCTACTTGATTCTCTAAGATAATACACCTGGAAATAATATTTATATAATACTTTAATTTAGCCCGCTAATATATTGATATTAAGGAATTTAATGTTTTATTTGTACTAATTTGTTAGTCGCAGATGCAGTTGCAATTAGTACGCCGTCCTGAAACATTTCAGCACTGGTAAACGCGATACTCTTGCCCATCTTAAGTACCTTTGAGCGAAGCTCTACTGGGGCGGGCCGGCAAGACAAAAGATAAGTAATATCTAAATTTAATGTCAGTGGGTTTACCGTAAAGTCATGAACATGAAGAACATACTGTGCCATGACGGAATCCAACATACCGGCAATAAAGCCACCCTGAACAATGGTGCCGTTGGAGTGGGTGAGTGCCACTGAGGGCTCAAAAGTGCAGTGGTAGATCTGAGTCGGTTCGTCAAACCAGTAGTCTTTAAACCCTAATAACTGAAGAAACTCTGGTTTTTGTGACAAGAATATTGACATGGCTGGGCTAAGGGTCTTCATAGTGTCTCTATTATCTATTGAATTTCACATAGCATACTGCGGATACACCTTTTGTAAATAGTTTAGTTATTTAACGGCTATAGTTAAGTAGTACATTCTTTAAAACCCTTGGAGATTATTATGAAGCTAATATCAATGGTAGTTTTATTATCGACACTTATGCTCTCAAGCACTTTTTTGGCCGCTGACAATGGGCTTTCTCATGCGTCGGCCGAGTGGCAAATTACCGCCTATTCAGGTGCTGCACCCTCATTTATTGGTGATTTTGCGACTATCGTAGGGGGCGACGGTGATGTGCTGCGAGAGGGCAGTAATGGTTGGACCTGCACTGCCACGAAGCCCATGCCCGAAAACGGCTTTGAGACAGCCCATCATGCGTTTGCGCTGTGCGCCGATGCCGAGGGTTTTAAATGGGCCGCAGCTTACATGGCTGGCACCAAGCCGGTGATGGAGCGAGATGCTTATATTTGGATGTTGCACGGTGATACGGGTGAGGATAACAATATGCCTGGAGGTGACAAGGGTATGGCGATGAAGCATGGGCATTGGATTGAGTCTGGCCCGCATCTGATGCTAATGCCTAGGGATCCGGCAACTATTGCTAATTTTCCAACTGACTTTAACGTCGGAGCTCCCTATCAAATGTTCAAGGGATCAGACTACGCTCACCTGATGATACCTTTTGAGGGCTATTACAAGTACCAGCCTGAGTCTGCGCCAGAGTAAGACATTTAGTCGAATTTGGGTCAATGTAGATGGCTTAGGATGGTTACACCCCGCGTTAGACTGTGATAAGGTTTCGGCTGATTTTAAGGGCGGCTGGTTTTGCCTTAACTACACGAAACTAACTATCTAGCGCAGGGATTGAATCCATGGATACACCGCAAGCAAATAATAGTTCACTCAATGAAAAAACCATCATGGGGCATCCTCGTGGTTTGGTTATTTTATTTCTTACCGAAATGTGGGAGCGTTTCTCCTATTATGGAATGCGCGGGCTTTTGGTGATCTATCTCACCCAGCATTTTCTTTTTTCTGATGAAAGATCAAGTCTGCTTTACGGTGCTTACACTGCTTTGGTGTATGTGATGACTATTATTGGTGGTTCGCTGGCAGACCGTTACCTTGGTGCACGAAAGGCGGTTACTTTTGGCGCTATTCTATTAACCTTAGGTCACTTTGGAATGACCTTTGAGGGCAGTGGCTCGAGGCAATTGCTGGAGTATAACGATACTCAATATGAAATTAGTCTTGATGCCCGCGGTGGTGATGCTAAGCAGTTGATTATTTCCGATTCAGGAACATCCTATGTGACTTTTACCGAAACCGATATGTTGATCGCAGAGCCAGAGACCGTTGACTTACCCGCGGTCATTCCAAGAGACCAATTTACGATGAGCGTAGAGACGGAGGAGGGATATCTAATGATGTTGTATTTGTCTCTGGCCTTGCTAATCGCCGGGGTTGGTTTTTTGAAAGCCAACATTTCAACCATTGTTGGTTCGCTGTATGGCTTTGGTGATTCACGTCGTGATTCTGGTTTTACAATTTTTTATATGGGTATCAACATGGGCGCATTTTTAGCGTCAATCTTTTGCGGTTATCTCGGTATTGTGCATGGATGGAAGTATGGGTTTGGGTTAGCTGGCATAGGCATGCTGGTCGGTTTGGTTGTATTTTTATCCTGCCAGAGCTGGTTGGAAGGTAAGGCAGAGCCGCCGTCAGTTGAAAAGCTAAAAGAAAAAGTATTCTTGTTCATTAATGTGGAATGGATGTGTTATTTGGTTGGCTTGGCCATTATTGCGGTCTCCATGCTGTTGGTGATGAACGAAGAGCTAGTTGGCGGTATTTTGGGCCCAATAGGTATCATCATGCTGGTTGGAATGGTGAGTTACTCTTTGACTAAGTTGCATGGTGATGAGCGTTCAAGAATGCTGGCCGCCATTTACTTTATCCTTGCTCAGATTCCTTTTTGGGCGCTGTTCGAACAAGCGGGATCATCGCTAAATTTATTAACGGCAAGACTGGTTGATCGCACCATTTTTGGATGGTCTGTTCCGGGCCCCGTGTTTCAGTCACTAAATGCAGGTTATATCTTCATATTTGCACCACTTGTGGCTTGGCTATGGATTTGGCTGGCTAGGCGTAATCTAAACCCCTCAACACCAGTTAAATTTGCTCTAGGTGTTGCAATGGCGGGTCTTGGCTTCCTCGCCTTGGTCGGAGGTATGAAGGGTTCTGGTGAAGTCGGTTTGACGCCGGTTATCTTTATTTTCTTGATTTACTGGATTCACACCATGGGTGAGCTAATGGTATCGCCAGTTGGCTTATCGGCGGTGACTAAATTGGCGCCTGCGCGCATTGTCGGCATGACCATGGGTGCTTGGTTCCTTTACTCGGGATTATCCAACTTTCTCGCCGGGGTTATTGCACGTACCACTGGTGCTGAGACCATAGGCGGTCAAATGACCAATGTGGCAGCAGCAAAGGCGGGTTATATCGAGGTTTACTCTCAGGTTGGCTTCATTGCACTGGGTATTTCTGTGCTGATGTTACTGATATCGCCGGTAATTACCAAAATGATGCATGGCGCTGACTAAAAACTGAGAATTGGAGAGAACTATGCAAGGAAAAATTATTATCGCTGTTGCTATGGCATTGCTATTGAGTGCCTGTGGTGAAAACGCAACCATGAAAGAGAAGACCAGTGAGACCGCTAAGCAGTTTGTGGCAAGAATACAGGCGGAAGGAGCGCTCCTCGAGGAAGAGTCTAGCGCAGCGCAGTGGGTTCGCAATACTTACATCACCCCTGATACCGCTATATTGGCCAGAAAAGCTGGAGAGAGATCTCTGGCCTTTCAAAGTAGCATGGTCAAACAGGCTAAACAATTTCGTGATGCCGACATGGATACGGAGACAGCACGGGCTATCGAGTTGATATTGAGAGGGTCTTCCGCACCAGCGCCAAATGACGCAGCTCTGCGCACTGAACTGTCGGCTATTTTAACTAATATGGAAGGTCAATATGGGTCTGGACAATACTGCAATGCCGCCGGCGTGTGTAGAGAGTTGCAAGAGCTGGAGTCAGTGTTAGCGCAGTCAAGGGACTATGATGAATTACTTGATGTTTGGCAGGGTTGGCGTCAAGTGTCTCCGCCATACCGCAAAGAGTATCAGCGGTTTGTAGAGATTGGTAATCAGGGCGCTAAAGACTTTGGTTATACCAATTTGGCCGACCTGTGGCAGGGCGGTTACGATATGGAAAGTGAGGTTTTTGTTGAAGAGTCTAGGCGTCTGTGGGGTGAAGTAAAACCGTTTTATGATCAGCTTCACTGCTATGTTCGGGGTCGTTTGAGCGAAACATACGGCGCTGAAAAAGTGCCTAATGAAGGACCGATTCCTGCGCACCTACTGGGTAACATGTGGTCGCAAACTTGGGATAATATTTATGACATTGCAGAACCCTATAGTGGCGTAGCATCACTTGACGTCACGTCAGCCTTGGTGGATCAGGGGTACGATGAGTTACAAATGACTAAGACTGCTGAAGCCTTTTTTACCTCACTTGGACTGCCATCACTGCCTGATAGCTTTTACAAGAACTCGATGATCAAAAAACCACGAGACCGTAACGTTGTTTGTCATGCTAGTGCTTGGGATATCGATAATGGTAATGATCCGCGTATTAAACAGTGTGTAGAAATTAATGAGGAGCAACTCGAAACACTGCACCACGAGTTGGGACACATTTACTACTATCTGATGTACAAGGATCAGCCCTCCGTATTTAAGGGTGGGGCGCATGACGGTTTCCACGAAGCGATTGGCGACACCATCCAGCTCTCAATGACACCGGCATATCTTAAGAAAAAGGGTTTAATCGGCGAGACCGTTGAGGGCTACGAGGCGACGATTAATAAACAGATGAAAATGGCATTGCAAAAGATTGCCTTTCTGCCTTTTGGAAAAATGATCGACGAATGGCGTTGGCAGGTCTTTTCCGGGGAGATAGCGCCGGAGGATTACAATGCGGGTTGGTGGCGATTACGCGAAGAGTATCAAGGTATAGCCGCGCCGCTAGAACGTACTGAGGCCGATTTTGATGCAGGTGCTAAGTACCATATTCCTGGGAATACCCCGTACACTCGTTATTTTTTGTCTTTTATCATGCAGTTTCAGTTTCATAAGTCGTTGTGCGATGAGGCAGGCTTTGAAGGTCCTTTGCATGAGTGTTCAATCTATGACAACAAAGCAGCCGGTAAAAAGTTAGGTGATATGTTGGCTATGGGACAGAGCAAGCCTTGGCCTGAAGCAATGCAAGCAATGACCGGCCAACCGGACATGGATGGCAGTGCAATTATTGACTATTTTGGACCGCTTAATGACTGGCTAAAGGTGCAAAATAAAGATCAGCAGTGCGGCTGGTAAAGTATAGATAGACGCTATAAAGAACGGCCAAGAGGTTTTGCTCTTGGGCGTTTTTGGTTAGACCTTTTTTTGCCAGTTAAATACCCATTTTTCGGGATGCCCAGTAGGTGAATGACGCGATTAAAACGAAGGTATTTAAGTCATTTAAGTATGTTTATAACGAGACCCCATAGTCAATATTACAGCGCTACTAAACCGATTATCTGTGATAACATCCGAGCCTTGTTTTTTAGAATATTCGTCGATGTTTGTTAGTTTAAATGTCGTTTTTATCCCAAGTTACAGAGTTTGTTAGGGATTTTTATTTACACTGAAAGAGGGAAAGTACAATGCCACAGATGATTAATAAAAGCGAAATCGGGAACTATATTGGATACGTTTGTGAGCCGACACCTTGGTTTGAAGTCACCCAAGAGCAAGTCAATGAATTTGCTGAGTGTACAATTGACCGCCAGTTTATCCACACCGATCCGGTAGCCGCTGCAAACACGCCCTTTGGTGGCACTATCGCTCATGGGTTTCTTACGTTATCTATGTTGTCTTACTTTTCTACGAGCTACAATCTAGTGATTGAAGGCATGTACATGGGAGTCAACAAAGGCTTTGATAAGGTACGTTTTGTGGCACCTGTGCGTGTCGGCAGTAAGATACGTTGTCATGCCACGGTGATGGAAATTACTGAAAAACGTCCTGGACAGTACGACTTTAAAATGAATATTACGGTTGAAATAGAAGGCGGAGATAAGCCCGCGCTGGTTGCTGAGTGGCTAACCGTACAAATGGCTAATTAAATTTATAAAAATACTACGAAGAAGAGGTAGGTAATGAGTATTAATTTTGAAGGTAAGGTAGCAATCGTCACTGGCGCAGGAAACGGGCTAGGGCGTTCACATGCGCTTGCATTGGCTGAACGAGGAGCAAAAGTTGTAGTCAATGATCTTGGTGGCGCTCGCGATGGCACCGGTGCCTCGTCGGATGCGGCTATGGAAGTTGTTGCCAAAATTGAAGCAAACGGTGGACAAGCATTTTCTCACGGCGCCAATGTTGCTGTATTTGAAGAAGTACAGGACATGGTTGCTCAGGCAATGGCGAAGTGGGGCCGTGTTGACATTTTGATCAACAATGCCGGTATTTTGCGTGATAAGTCGTTTAGTAAAATGGATTTGGCTGATTTTAAATTGGTCATGGACGTTCATTTGATGGGGTCGGTGAATTGTACAAAGGCCGTTTGGGACATCATGCGTGAGCAGAATTATGGTCGAATCGTCATGACGACCTCATCCAGTGGTATGTATGGTAACTTCGGTCAGACTAACTACGGCGCAGCGAAAATGGCAGTGCTGGGTTTCATGAATACTTTGGTTCTTGAGGGCGGTAAGAACAATATTCATGTCAATGCATTGGCCCCCACTGCGGGCACTCGCATGACCGAAGATTTGTTACCCCCTGCAATGCTAGAACTAATGACCGCTGAGGCAGTAACAGCGGGCGCTATCGTACTATGCGATGAAAAAGCACCTACTCGAACAATTCTTTGTGCTGGCGCTGGTGGTTACGCAACCGCAAGCATGTATGAGACCGATGGTATTTTTATGCCGGTGGAAAGCCAAAATCCGGATGCTATTGTTGCTAAATGGGATGAGCTCTCAGACAACACCAATCACAAAGCACTAGAGTCAGGTGGTAAACAGACTGAAAAGTTTGTCATGAAAGCCATGGCTGCTATGCAAGCTTAACGGCATCACTTTTAGCTATTAAAATGCCGCGCCGTTGTAGATGGCGCGGCATTTTTTTGCCCCTAGATATTTAATCCGCACAACAATCGACGCGGATGAAGTTAGTCAAATAAAGGCTTTTTAGACGACGCTTTGCTTGGGTTCACGGCAGCGAGTTAATAAAAGTTTCAGAGAGTGGACTGAGCAGGAAATTTTGACGCTGCAGGGCGACCATTATGTAATTTATGATTTGAACCGGCTTAAGGTAGAAATCAACGTTCAAGCGCTTTGAGCGGTTTACATTATTACGGGGCTGGTGTCACAATTGGTACATCACGATGTGTTTTATACGTCCAATATTTGAGGTCCTGTTGTAATGCTGATTCAAGTCAGAATTTTTAGAACCGTAGTCATATTTGCCTCTTCGTTACTATTCGTCGGGTGCGAATCCTCTATTGAGCAGTCTAATAAAGAAAAGTCGCAAGCAAGCGTTCATACCATCGCGAGTAATAAGCGCATGGCTGAGAGTTTAGATTTTACAGATCAGCAAGATTTTGTTGATGCTAAACGCGGTTTGGTGGCGAGTGCACCCAACAATGAGCTGCGTAACCAGCAGGGTGACACCATGTGGAATCCTGGGAGTTATGCGTTTGTCTCAGGTGATGCGCCTGAGACGGTTAACCCGAGCCTTTGGCGGCAAGCCAAGCTAAATAATATTCGCGGCTTATTCAGGGTAGACGAGGGTATCTATCAGTTGCGCGGTTTTGATCTGGCTAATACCACGCTTATCAAGAGTGATAAAGGCTGGATTGTAGTTGATCCCCTCACGAGCTTAGAGACTACCGCTGCTGCTATGGAGTTTGCTGAGCAACATTTGGGTAAAATTATAGTGACTGGTGTGATTTTTACGCACAGTCATGCTGACCACTTTGGCGGTATTTTGGCCATCACCAATGAGCAAACAGCGAAATATCAAGATGTCCCGCTAATTGCGCCGGCAGGGTTTATTGAGGAGGCGACTAGCGAGAATGTGATTGCTGGTCCGGCTATGGCAAGGCGTGGCAACTATATGTTTGGCAATTCTCTGGACCATTCACCCACTGGCCATGTGGATAGTGGATTGGGCAAGCAGGTTGTATTTGGGTCTCTGTCAATCGTTCCGCCCTCGGTCATTATTGATCAAACCCAAATGAACATCACGGTTGACGGAGTGGACTTTGAGTTCTTCAATATGCCAGGTTCTGAGGCACCTGCCGAGTTAACCTTTTATTTACCTCAGTGGAAGGCCTTTTGTGGTGCCGAAATTCTCTCTCATGTAATGCATAATGTGCTGACTTTACGGGGCGCGAAAGTCCGCGACGCACTCCTTTGGAGCAATTACATTGGTGAATCTATTGATCGGCTCGATGATGTAGAGATTTTCTTTAATAGTCACCATTGGCCTACTTGGGGCCATGATCGCATTATTACGCAAATGCAGCAGCAACAAGATATGTACAAATTTACTCACGATCAAACTGTGCGGTTAGCCAATTTGGGCTATACGCCTCGAGAAATCGCTGAAAAGTTAGAGTTGCCCGAGAGTTTGGCAAAGAATTTCCATGTCCGTGGTTACTACGGGACGTTAAGTCACAACAGTAAAGCGGTGTATCAGCATTATTTTGGTTGGTATGACGGCAACCCTGCAAATTTGAACCCATTACCGCCAGAACAGTCTGCACAGCGTTACGTGGACTTTATGGGCGGTTCTACGGCTATTTTACAGCGTGCAGGTCAGTCTATGGAGCAGGGAGACTATCGTTGGGTGGGAGAGGTTCTCAATCATGTGGTATTTGCTGAGCCAGACAATGTGCCCGCGCGTGAAATGTTGGCCGAGGCTTATCGTCAGATGGGGTATCAAGCCGAGTCTGGTCCATGGAGAGATATTTATTTGTCTGGAGCGGCGGAACTGATTGCCGGAAAGGTGAAAGAGCAATTCTTAAAAGTGAATTCCAAAGCTTTTCTTCAAGAAGTCCCCTTATCAGAGTTTATGAAGGCACTGTCGGTTAACCTAGATGCAGAAAAAGCAGTAGGCAAGGCTATTACGCTAAATGTACTGTTTACTGAACGCGAGCAAAATTTTGTGCTGACGATAAGAAACTCCGTTATGTACTACCAAGATACACCCTTTGATAGCACTGCGGATGCCAGCATTAGAATAACGCAGGCAATGTTCGTTGATCTACTGGTGGGTGAAGTGGGTATTACTGACATCATTACCTCCGACCAATTATCCATTGAAGGCAGCACATTAAAGCTACTGACGTTTTTCTCACTACTGGGTGAGTCTAATGATGACTTTAATATTGTCTTGCCTTGACGTGCTTTAGTTGAAAAGCGAGAGTTGACTACTGTCTGCTTTGGGCACGGTTGGTTTTTTCCGACGCTGGCGGCTGCCTAGTTTGTCAAAGATTTGATTCGCCTCTTGGTGATAGTCCGCTTGGGCAAGAGCCGCGCTTAGGCCCTTGCGCGCCGCTTTGATGGCAGAGGCGTGTTCTACTATAGGCGCTGGATAGTCTTCACCAATCAGACAACTGGCCCTCTGCTGCAGCGCGGAGCTCATTTTCCAAGGTTCATGAATCCACATGTCCGATACCTGTCTCAATTCTGGAACCCACTGACGGATGAACTGTCCATTGGGATCCTGATCTTGGGATTGCTTGATAGGGTTATAAATACGCGTTGTATTGATCCCGGTCACTCCGGATTGCATTTGCAGCTGACTGTAGTGAATACCAGGTTCATAATCGGTAAATACTCGGGCCAAATGGTAGCCGGTTTTCCGCCAATCTAACCAAAGGTGGTAACTGGCAAAAGACACTAACATTGCACGCATGCGAAAGGTAATCCATCCCCGATGAACAAGACTCCGCATACAGGCATCAATAAGAGGATAGCCTGTGCGTCCCTCGGCCCAGGCTTGATAATAGTGGGCTGTCTGACTGTGAGTCTGGCGTATTCCCTCATAGGCGCTGTGCATACACTCAAATTCAATACTTGGCTGGTCTTCAAGTTTTTGCATGAAATGACAGCGCCACGCTAAACGATTATTAAATGCAGAAAAACTCCGTTTTTGCTCACCGTGCTGTCCAAAGGAGGGTGTCTGTGCAAAAGCCTGTGCGGCTTTCACTACCTCACGCACTGATAGCGAACCCCAGGTGAGATGCCCAGAGAGTCTGGAGCAGTAGTAATCTGAGCGTGCCGGATTTGAAATATTCTGAACATAGTAGACTGACCGACGGGCCAGGAAACTGTTTAGTGTTTTTATCGCTGCTCGGCGACCGCCGCGTTGAACTGTGCCTACGATTGTATCGCCAAACATAGGATGATCTACAGGCGGTATTTCACCGATACTCTCAGCCACTAGGGGAGGTATACTACTAGGCGGCGTAATTACGGGTTTGGCCATCCGAGCATTGCGTGTTTTTGACCACTGATCGCGACTTTTCAAGCGTCTTACTACGCCATTATGAGGAGACTCATGGAGAGAAATATTATTAGTTTTACACCATTGAATAATTCTCTTATCCCTCTGAAAGGTCCAATTATTTCCGCACTCCTCATGAGAAAAAATGCCCTTAATAGTATATTTACTACTTATATCTTGAAAAACCTTGAGAATTTCACCCGGTCGTACCACCAGCGGTTGCCCCAGAGCTGAAGTCTCCTGTCGAAGGTCTGATAAACAATCTCGAATAAAAGACCAATGTCTACGTGAGGCGAAATTTTGCCGCCAATAGTCTTTTTCAATGACATAAAGAGGTAAAACGGGTATTCCTTTAGCTACTGCATATGCAAGTGGCGCATGGTCATCAACTCGCAGGTCGCGCTTGAACCAAACAATATGAATATGTTGCTTCATTTTATGATGATACCTTTGTGAAGATATGTTTACTGGTCATTGATTTTGGCCTTCCAAGGACCCGTGTTCAATGATTTTACAATGTACATTGAAGCATATTTAGTGCTCGGGACATTATGTCTGACATACGGATTAATAATACTATTGGCCTAGTCTCTAGCGTTATATTAAATTTTTCCTGATAGCCGATTTAGCGTTATCACGGGTACAGGAATGGCTAATTTTGGGTTGACCTATTTTAATAGTTGCATAGTGAATTTAAGGCACCTTTTTTATTGCGTGGTGACTCTACTCAGAGTTTGCAACTTATTATTTTCTCATGAAGAGAAAATAATAATGAGTTTTTCAACAGCCGATGCCGACTTTGTATGCAATATTGATTACCCTTTACTGCTAACATTTCCTCAATAAACACGTTTTAGTTGATATATTTGGGGTGTAAATGTGGATAAAAACCAAGGCTTAGATAACCTATTCTTGCACGGGCTAATGTTCCTGATTGCATGCTTAATTTCAAGCGCGAGTATTGCATCACAGTATGACGTTGATGGAAACGGAGCCGATGATGCCTTAACTGATGGGCTTTTAGTTTTGCGTCATCAGTTTGGCTTGGAGGGCATATCCCTCACAGCGGGTGCTTTAGCGTCTGATGCGACCATTACGAGCCCAGAGGCCATAGGAAGTTATATTGACGCTCGTGTTGCGATCTTTGATCTGGATGGCAATGGATCTATGGATGCGTTGACTGACGGATTATTACTACTACGCTATTTGTTTGGATTGGATGGCGACGCTCTGACTAATGGGGTTATTGGGTCAGGTGCAACCAGAGACAGCTCTGCTGAGATAAGTGCTCATATTGCCGGTACTTCGCCTCCTGTCGAAGAAAAGCTTAGATTTGTTTACCAAAGTAAATGTACTCAAGATAGTCAGGGTAATGAAGTTTGTTTTAGTACTGATGAGGCTGGATTTCAAGACGTTGTCGTGGGTAATAGTAGTGGGGGCGATGCCGAGACCGGGTTTACATCGAAAGCCACTTTCACAAGAGTATCTTCTGACTACGGTACGATCAAAGTGCAAACCATTATTGATCAATGGCCTGACGGAGAGGTTTTTGAAGATTCCAATGGTAACAAAAGTTTTTCAATTAAAAAGTATGATGGCTACTTACAAAACCGTGTAGCGGATAATATTGACTTTAGTACGCTTGATATACCCGCTAAAGTCGCGCGATGGGCCGCTCCAGCCGTCGTTCAAGTTTATGGCGATACATGCATGCTCGGTCAAAATGAATATATCGATTGGCGTTTTAGTTCAGAACCAAGAACAGGTTTTTTTATTGCCCCAGATCTCATCATTACCGAGGTAAACGCAACGGCATCGTTTGAAGAACAACCTGTTCGTCCTTGGGCTGGAGGAAATTACCCAAACCCATTTAATCCTGAGGAGTGGTATACCTGTCAGAACCTGGTTGATGAGTTCGAGGCCTCTGGTGCCCAGGGAATAACCTTTGAAGTAGGAGCTGGACCCATCGTTCAAACCTTTGATGGGAGTTGGGGTGCAGGGGCTGTTGTCGCAAGCGATGAGAACTTTGCCATCATAAAGCTAAGTAAGGGTAGCAAGGATAAGAATGTATTCGTGGAGAATTGGGCGTCCTGGGATTCAATTGAAAAGGAAACATCGGTTTTGCAGTTGGCCCCAGCAGATATCTCGCGTGAATCAAGCATCGTAACACTGCACCACCCTGACTTTGCAAGAGACGCCGGGGGCTGGCACGCCACCACCGCGGAAATTATTAATAATTGTGACGAATATTTCTATTTTGGTGATATTGGTGGCGATGGAGCTGATGTTTACGCAGTAGACTTTTGGTCTGATGCAGGGAGTATCGGAGCGCCTCTTCTTAATCACAATGGTTATGTTGTTGGTATGATCAAGGAGGAGTATTACGACACGCCCGATAACTGTTATGGAATTGCCCATCCTGGGAAAAATTCTCTTGGTGTTTTAAGTACGTTTTTTGCTGACCCTAATCAATCAACGATTGCTTTGGGTAGTGCAGATATGCGAGCGTTTGTCGAGAGTTATGATGCTCAGCAAGCCTCGATTCTCAATGCTGATGCACCTGTGATTACGAGTAACCCTGATTGGCCTGTCAGCGGAAATACGTTAGCGACAACAAATTATGAAGTGATAGATTATGGTGATGCATTTACCGTATCCGGTTTTCCACGAAGTGAATTAAATAGCTCTGCATTTGATACGGCCAAGCAAGGAACTGTAATGTATGTTAAAGCTAATGGATGTACTAACTGCGCTGCTGGAGATCTTACCGAGGATTTCAGTGACTCCTGTATCTGTACCGGATTTGCTGTCAGTAAGAACTTGATCGTCGTTAATGATCACTGCGTTACCTTTATGTCAGTGGGCGATGAAAATACCTTTAAAACATTCCAAGGACAAATTGTTAATGCCAAACTGGTTAATCGGACAGGGCTGGATGTGGGTGACATTTATAAAGCATTGTTAACAGACATAACCTGGAACGATGCTGTTGAGGGCGCCCATCGTGGTGATGTTGCGCTCTTACGGACAGATCAAGAGATGAATCTTGAGCCTATTCAGTTTGCAGATTCTAGTCTGCTTGTGCGTCGTGAGCCATTAATTACAGTGGGGCATCCAGCGTTGATGCTGAGATCAGGGCCCTATGTGACAAGTGGAGGTGCATTTATAGGTCTCAACATGGATGAGCGTTCCACACTGCATTACACGTTGCCTGCAGCACCTGGAGCTAGTGGGTCTGGCGTCTTTGATCTCAACGGTCGTTTGGTCGGGCAACTGGCATATGGCAGTACGGGCTATGGCGCAGCTCAAGAAACTTGGATGAAATCAGAATTTAATAAGCTAGCAACAGAAATAGACCCTTCGGCAACACTTTATGATCTGCAACCTCGGCCTTTTTTAATTGGGCCGCGCGTCCAAGTAGGGCTGGGAGCTTCTACATCTGGTGCTTCCAGTAATTACATTAAAGATCTGATCAACTACTGGGCGCCAGGCGAATTGCCAGAGTAATAAAATGATTAGATATAACAGGACAAAGGCGACTTGGGAAAGTCGCCTTTTTTACAGCAATGGGTTATGGCGCATGAGTGAAAAGAGCCTTATGATAACGCACTAATGCACCTTGATTCCCCCAATTGTAGCTTGAGTATCTAACACCTATTTATGAAAATATTGAGGCGAGAATTGCGTGACCAATAATAAAACACAAAAACTGAATACACAGTTTGTTCAATCTAATGGCATACGCATGGCCTACGAAGAGTTTGGTGATGCTGATGCCCCGGTCGTCTTGCTTGTTGCCGGTCTTTATAACCAGCTGATTCGGTGGCCCTTGGAATTTTGCGATTTATTGGTGGAGCGGGGTTTTAGAGTTATTCGTTTTGACAATAGAGACATTGGGCTCACCGATAAAATGGAAGGTGAGGTAGCCCCGAGTTTTCTCAGGTTAGGGCTTAATTCTTTGTTGGGTATTCCCGTGAAAGTACCTTATACACTGAATGATATGGCCGCTGATACGGTTGGCTTGCTCGATGCACTTGATATTAAAGCGGCGCATATTGTCGGTATGTCTATGGGTGGAATGATCAGTCAGTTGGTGGCTGGACTGTATCCAGATAGAGTATTTTCCCTAACGTCTATTATGTCTAAAACAGGGGCTTTTGGTAAAGGTGGGGCCTCTCTTGCAGTGGCTAGGCAAATGGTAAAGCCTATTCCCAAAGGTACCTCCGCTTTGGATAACTCGGTGATGACGCGGCAGATGTTCGGTAGCCCAGCCTACCCAGAATCAGATGAGGAGGTTGCCATAGCGGTAAAGTCTGAGTTTAAACGGTCCAACAACCCGGCCGGCTACCTTCGACAGATGGCCGCTATCCGTTCAGCGCCTAATCGTAATAAGTTGCTCAATGAGCTCAAAATGCCAGTACTGATAATCCATGGTAAACAAGACACGCTCGTCGATGTGAGCGGGGGCATAGAGACTAAAAAGCAGATATCTCATGCAAAGTTAGTGCTTTTTGAGGGTATGGGCCACACATTGCCACAGCCTTTGTTGGCCCAGTTTGCGGATCTCATAAAGCAGACTGCAGACTCTGTACGCACTATTAGGTCGTGAAGCAGCGGTTACGGAAATGATTAGATGCCGCCAAATTTAGGTTTTAACCCTAGTTTGGCGGCGTTTAGTTTGACTAATCTTGGCTGATGGAGATCGAGATTTTACCGAAGTGTTTGTTGTCTATTTGATGTTGAAATGCGTCTCCCAGTTGGGCCAGATCAAACGTATCACTGATAATAGGTCGAATAGACGTGGAGTCTAAATAATCGAGCATAGCTAGTTGTGTTTGCTGATTGGCCATAGCAACACCACTCAGGCGAATCTGTTTCATGAAGATGCGTGGAAGAATAATTTCACTGACCGATGGCCCACTCAAAACACCGATGAGTGCAATGTGCCCGCCGAGCTTTACGGCACGAACCGATTCTCCAAATGTGCCGCCGCCGCCCACTTCAATAACGTGGTCAACGCCTAATCCACCGGTCTTAGCAAGCACTGCTTTGCCCCACTGTGGCTCATCTTTGTAGTTAATGACCTCATCGGCACCCAACGCCAGCAATTTTTTAAGTTTCTCATCAGACGAGGAGGTGGCAATAACTTTTGCACCCATAGACTTTGCTAGCTGCAGCGCGAAGATCGAAACGCCACCAGTACCTTGCACTAGGACCGTTTCGCCGGCTTGCAGTTTGCCATCATTAACTAATGCGCGCCATGCGGTTAATCCCGCACAGGGTAATGTGGCGGCTTCAGCCATAGTCCAGTCTTTTGGGATGCGAGTTATAGACTTTTCAGATATGGCAATATATTCAGTTGAGTAGCCGTCTTCGTTATCACCAATGAAACTCAGTAATTGATACTGTGGTGGTCCCTCAATCCAGTTTGGATAACAGCAACTCATGACCGAATCACCGACTTTCCATCGCGTTACACCATCACCGACGGCGACGATTTCTCCAGCACAGTCGGATAGAACTACGCGCCCGTCATCGGTGGGAATTTGGCCAAGAGCAACTAATAGATCATGGTAATTAAGGCTACTTGCAGCCACTTTGATAACCACTTGATCTGGCTTAGCGATAGGCTTGTCGGCCTCAACCAAGGTTAGGTTTTTTAGTCCGCCAGGGCTGACTAATTGAATTTGTCTCATGGGCGTAATCCTTTAAGTACGTGATTATTAGGCTCGGACCAAATTCTCACATTTTATGACTAAGGATACAAAGTAATAATCCATGTATTTCGGATATTTTAGATGTGATGGCGGTTTTATACGACCACAGAGGGGCAAACCAATAGAAAATAGATAAAGACTACTTTACTGAACAGTGATTCATCAAGGGTATGGGTCTAAAAGCATTGCGACTAGCATGTTAGCGTGAGTTTCTATGACGGATTCTTGGCGGCAGTCAAAGCCAAACAAGAGTGAGCACTCGTGTTCAAATGAAAATATGGTGGCGCTACTACTTAGCATTACGTAGTACCAGTGTGCAAACTCTCGAGGCGTTAAGGTAAGCGCTTTTGTTACATACTTTTCTAGATAGACGCTTCCGGGCTTAATATGTTCGTTCACCAGATACTCAATGCGCCAAGATTTTTGACGGGCCTCTTGGGCCATCAGTCGGTTTATTTCAGGATATCGAGCGGCCATACGCACATGGAAGTGGATTATCATCGCCACACCTTCTCGCCTGGACATGTCCGGAAGCAAGGTGGCATGCATTTTTCGTTGCTCTTTTACCTGGTTGAAAACATTGTCAGCAACGGCTTTCCAAAAAAGTTCTTTGTTACCAAAATGATAAACGAGCATCCCGCGTTTTACATTGGATGCGAGTTCAATGTTCCGAACGGGAGTGGCTGCATAGCCATCTTCAGCAAACATCGGTGTAGCAGCACTAATCATCCGAGCCCTTGCCAATTCGGTTCTTGCTTGCGGTCGACGAACGCTCGGCTCGGCGGTTACTCTGGTACTTGGTACCATAACTTTATCCATATTCGATGAGCTTACTATTACTATAGTTAAGCATAACGATATTTGCATAGCTAATTTGAGTTGATCTAAGCTTATGTAAAAAGTAACAGATAACCCATCCTGCAGAGTTAGACTGTAGCGTCTTATGATTCTAATTAAATAGGTTTTAAGAGAACGGTTTGCCAACCACTGTTTAACGTAAAGCGGAGTGACTGAATCGGTCCCAGGCCTTCGATGTTGACAAGATTGGTTTGCCTTTTCCATACAGATTGCAGTGCATCTGCAAATACCTCGATTGCAGAGTCTGAGGGGGCTAGGGCGGCTTCCTGATATACCCAGAAGAACTTACCGTCTACTTCATGGCCGATATTATGAGTGGCGATAGGCACCCGCTCATTGGTACGTAGTGCGAAATGTTCTTGAATGTACTGACTAAAACGAGCCTGAGTACTGACGTCGTTTATGATGTCAGCGCTGGTGCCAAAAAGCTCGGTGAGAGCGTGTTCAGAATCATGTATGTTGAATCTATGACTAATCTCAAGAAAGCCAGTGTTTTTGTTAGCGAGTATTACCGTAATACTAGTTTTTTGTTCATGTGAATCTGCATTGCCGATAGTTAGAGTTGCAACGAAAATACAGATCATAGCAAAAAATTTAGGTATAAAAATCACTTTTTATTAAGCTTTATTTTCGGATCTTTCAGTTCAGTTGTCACGTCATGCATGATGTCGCGGCGCACTAGATCTTTACTCTTCTTAGTTTTATAGGCATCAATTCTAGAAGGAATAATTTTCCGTGGGTAGTGATTATTATGCACGTTGACGTCAGCGGTCTCCCAGCCGGGATCAACCGTTACAGCGCTCAGCTTAATATCGGTTACAATTAACTTTTTTACTTTATGTGGAGCTCGTCGCCATATCTCAGCGGGAATATACCGATCTTCTATCTCGCCATTTTCATAGGTAAGTTGCAGAAGGATAGGCATAACCAGACCACCCAAATTTGAAAACTCTAAAACATAATAGTGCTTATCTTCTCTGACGGCTCTTTCTAATGCTGCACGTTCCCATGGCTCAAGATCAACGAGCATTTGCTGATATTTATTGCGTTCTTTGTTGGTCACTGTAAAACGATCATTCTGATCATAAAAATCACTGACATCAGCGTTTTTATCAACCCATAACTCAGTTCCCCGAGCCTTATTGCGATCTACAAATAAAGAGGCTGGCTTGTCGTTTTCTTCATCACGTCGCCGGGCATAATCGATATCAGGATCTTTGGTGTCCAGCCGCAGTTCAGACACCTTATCGAGTGAAATATCCACATGATCGGTTGTGTAAAACCAGCCGTGCCAAAACCAGTCAAGATCTACTCCAGAGGCTTCTTCCATAGTGCGGAAAAAATCTGAAGGCGTAGGGCGTTTGTATTTCCAGCGCTGTGCATATTCCTTAAACGCAAAGTCAAACAACTCACGACCCATGACTACCTCGCGCAGAATATTTAATGCTGCGGCTGGTTTAGTGTAGGCATTAGGACCCAAGCGCAGCACACTGTCTGACTGGGTCATGATAGGTACTTGGACGGTTGATTTCATATAATCAGTAATGTCTCGCGGCTCAACACCCCATGGCATCGTTGGATCCCACTCACGACCGGCGACACCATCAAGAAAGCTATTGAGTCCTTCGTCCATCCATGTCCACTGACGCTCGTCAGAGTTAACGATCATGGGGAAATAGATATGGCCAATTTCGTGTATGACGACACCAATTAGAAAACGTTTTTCGGCTTGAGTGTAGGTACGTGTCCCATCTTCGTGCCAGGTAGTTCGCGGACCATTAAAGGTGATCATTGGATATTCCATACCACCGACAGGCCCATTAACACTCTGCGCTACGGGGTAGGGGTAGTCAAAAGAATATCGTGAGTAAACATCCATAGTATGGATAATTGACTCAGTTGAATATTTTGCCCATAAGTCGCCGCCTTCTTTTGGAAAAAAGGACATAGCCATGACCAGTGGTTGCTCGTCGCCGCCCTGTTGATGACCTTTGGCATCCCACATGAATTTTCTTGATGAGGACCAGGCGAAATCTCTGACATTATTGGCTTTGAAGCGCCACGTTTGACTTGCTGTACTTGCGGTCTTCTCTTTCTCCAGGGCTTCTTCAGCAGTCACTATGTAAACCGGCCTAGGGGCTTTTTCGGCCGCGACCAAACGCTCTCTTTGTTGTTTAGTGAGGACTTTTTTAGGATTTTGTAAAACGCCCGTCGCGGTGACAATATGATCATCAGGTACAGTTAGACTAACATCGTAATTACCAAATTCCAGTGTAAATTCACCGCGCCCTAAAAATTCTTTATTGTGCCAAGCTTCGTAGTCGGAATAGGCCGATACACGCGGGAACCACTGGGCTAACAGGAATATATCATTGCCACCCTCTCGAGCGTCGTCGGGAAAGTGTTCATATCCCGCTCTTGCTGAAACTGCATCCTCTTCTAAAATATTGAATTGGAAGTTCATATTGATCTGCGTTGATTGCCCAGCTTTTAGTGGCTTTGGAAGATCAATGCGCATCTGTGCGCCCACAATAATATGGGGCAATGGCGCATTATTACTATCCGTTACATCACTTATTTCGTAGCCTGGCTGATTATCTGCATAATACTGTTGCCGTCTTAACTCACCAAAGCTAATGCCGGCGGGAGCATCTCCGTCATTTGACTTAGTGCCCGGTCCACGGCGTCCAATTCCAGCAAAATCACCGGACATTTCTGCCATTGAGTCAGACTTGAAGCGATTTTGTTCCAGCTGAAGCCAAAGATACTTCAGCGTTTCCGGAGAATTATTGCTATAACTGATTTCCTGGCTTGCGCTTAACCGTCGGTTGGCCTCGTCGAGTACCGCGGTTATTTTGTAGTCGACTTCTTGTTGCCAATAGTCATGCCCCGGTTCACCCGAGGCAGTTCGGTAGCTATTAGGTGTCGGCAATATCTCCTCTAACTGCCGGAACTTATCGACAAAGTCACCCTTTGTCTGAAGCGCCGCGTCGGCCTGCGCTATCGTGGAGAGAAGTGCAAATGTTAGTGTGAATACTTTAGAGCTCAAGTTTATTTCCTCACAAGAATCAACAACGTTATTTTATCCAAACCTAGTTATTGCGGAATAATCAATTAGAGTTAATTTGTCGCGTGTAATGTGCTGTTAAGCTCGACAGCTGTTTTGTTAGTTAAGCACTCAATCGCTCCAGTTACCGAGTTGCGCCGGAATAGGAGATCACTCTGTCCTGATAGATCTCTCGCTTTACTTTTCCCGCTGACCTGTTTGTGGCCATCCAGGAGGGTGACAATGGTGCCGCCAGTCACATAGAGGCCGGCTTCAATGGTGCACCGATCTCCGAGTGAGATGCCGGCACCGGCATTAGCACCTAATAGACATTTCTCGCCCAACGAAATGACTTCAGTACCTCCGCCAGAAAGAGTCCCCATTATTGATGCACCACCGCCGATGTCTGAGCCAGCACCGCAAAATACACCAGCAGAAATTCGCCCTTCAACCATGTTAGGCCCCTGAGTACCGGCATTAAAATTAATGAAGCCCTCGTGCATAACCGTGGTTCCTTCACCCACATAGGCACCCAATCGGACTCGACTAGTGTCGGCTATACGCACGCCAGTTGGCACAATGTAGTCGACCATTTTGGGAAATTTGTCCACACAGTCAACTTGCAGAGGAGTCCCCTGGATACGCGCAGCTAAGACACGATCAGGAAGCTCTTTAATGTCAATCGCACCGACGTTGGTCCATGCTATATTTTTTAATACGCCAAAGATGCCCGATATATTCGTTTGGTGCGGCTTGACTAACCTGTGTGACAGTAAGTGCAACTTGAGATAACCCTGAGGGACAGACAAAGGAGCCGCGTCAGTTGACAGCATTATGGCGACCACCGGCTTGCTTGAGGCTTTTAATGCGGTAACAGTTTCGGCTAGCTGGTTATAGCCATTTTGAAGAAGAGCGCTAATAAGTGCCGCAAGAGCCTCCTGCGATGGTTCTATGTCACCATTGTGTGATCCTAAGCACGCTACAACAATAGCTGCTAATTCGTCAGAGGGTGCGAGCATGGGTTCGGGATAAAAAACCTCTAGCCATTCTCCGGTGTTGTTTTTAGTACCGATGCCAATGCCAAACGCGTAAAGATTATTCATAAGATCGTTATTTTCCTGTTGGTTTTACTTAAAGATGGACTGGTAGTGATCGGGCTTAAAGCCGATAGTAATAATGCCGTCGTTATCAAGAATAGGGCGTTTAATCATGGCAGGATTAGCCAGTAACAGTGCGGCTACATTATCACAGGTGGTGCTTTGCTGAATACTAAGATCAAGCTTGCGCCAGGTGGTGCCTCGACGATTCAACACCGCTTCCCAGCCTGCGCTGTCAATCCATTGGTTTATTTGGTCAATGGTTAGGCCGTTAGCCCTGACATCATGAAAACTATGCTCAATTTCTTGTTCATTTAACCAAAGACGGGCTTTTTTTACGGTATCACAGTTTTTGATGCCAAATAGGATAGTCATGGGTAAGGGATTGCTCTAATTTTGGCCTGCAATAGTAGCAAAAGTTATGCGTTATATCCGCAAATAAGAGTAGCCTTTGAGCCGTTCTGAAATTGAGCACAAAAAAAGCCCCTCACGGAGAGGGGCTTTTGGCGTATTACAATCTTTAAATTTAGAATGCAAACTTCAATCTTACATAAGCCATACGACCTCGTGCATCGTGCTGGCGCGAGTCATAACTAAAGTTAGCTGAATCCCATACCAACGGTGGCTTTTCATCAGTTAAATTCAAAACACCCATAGTGATTTGTGTATCCACAGACGACATTGTTAACTGATAGTTATATTGAGCATCCCAGGTAAGATGGCTGTCGATGTTACTAGAGTAGCCTGCTGGAGGAGCTGCTCGTGTAGTCTCATAAGCACTAATATAACGTGCGGTTACAGACGCTTGGTGAGCTCCAGTTTCCCAACGTAATGACGCATTAGCTTTTGTATCCGGCAACGATCGTGCAAAGTTGTCATGGTTAAAGAGACCAACTACATCCGTTGTTTGGCCATTGACCGGAATTTCATAGCTCAAGTAATGACTTAGGTCGACAGTCAAGCCGAGGTCACCTAGGCTGCTCTCAGGGAAGTCATAGGCCACTTCAATATCAATTCCATCGGCATTTACGGAGGCGGCATTAAAGTAATTAGTGGTGATACCGAATAGTGTGCCGCCCTCAGTACGTTTTATATCAGATTGACTTGGATCAGCAACAACTTTGCCTTGCGCGCTTTCAATCGTAATTAAGTCCGTGTAATCAACGGCCCAGTAGTCTAGCGTCACCTGCAAGTTATCAGTTGCCGTCCAAACCGCACCAAGGTTGATGTTGTCTGCTTCTTCGGCCTTGAGATTAGCATTAGCATTTTGCGCAACACGAATGAACGCGGTGCCACCTTTAGCGGTTCCGTCGGCATTGAAGTCTTGAATACCCTGAAGACTCACTTGACTGGCGTAAAGCTGTGCAAGCGAGGCTTCGCGATAAGAGGTAGACGCAGATGCACGCAATATTAAGTTATCTGTGGCTTCAAAGCGCATAGAAATCTTAGGGTCAAAGGTAGAGCCTGAGTCAAGATTTTCATATCGCCCGGCGAATCCAATATCAAAAGAATCAGTAATGCTGCGCTGAAATTCTGCGAACACAGCCCATGCTGTTCTGGCTTCATCAACGTTAACACCACCACCTAAGAATAGGAGATCCGCTGGTTTTGTTAAGTTGCCTTCAGCATCGAATTCAACGCGGCTGATATCATTGCGATTGACCTCTAACGACTCGTCTCGTACCTGAATACCCGATGCGAAATCAAATCCACCAATTTCACCATCTACAACGAAGTCGAAAACGGTTAGTGCTGTATCAGTAGCGGTTTCCTGCTGAACAGATATGTGGTCGATTAGCGCCTGACTATTCGCCAGGGGGTCAAATAGATTAAAGCTCTCATTGCCATTCGGCCCACCAGTTCCTGCTATGGCAGCTGTAAATCTGGAGGTGCTGGTGTCCGGTTGAACGCCATAGCCATCATAGTTACTATGAGTCAAAGCAGTGTTGAAGTGATAGTCACCAAAATCACCATCGAGTTCCAATGCTGCTCTGAAGTGCGTGTTGTCGCGGGTTGCCAATGGTGAGTCAAAGGCTGAGCCAAGAGGGCGGCCTAACCACAATACTGGTACGCCAAATGGATTTCCCGCTTGACCAGGCATTATGGCACGAGACGGGCTCAAATAGGATAATGCAGGATAGCTGGGAGACTGGGGGTTATCCAGAACCTCAACATTAGCCCACATCGCTTCAGCATTGAGTTCCATACCGTTGTCGAGATCATGCTGCACGCTGCCAAAAAGGTGTGTACGCTTCTCTTCATTGACGATATTGAATCTTGGCCCGTATTTAAAGCCACATCGTTGGCCACTTGCTTGCGGTATAAGGATCCCACCATTTTCGACACAGCCAGCATCGGCAACATTTTCAAACGGAGTATAGGTACCGGCATAAGGACCAAATTCAACGGTAGATGGACCGAATAGGAGAAAGGAATTGCCCAACCCAGAATTCGCATTTTCAATTAGTGTGGGGCGATCCGCACCGCTCAAATTTGAGCGATCCATGTATTGAGCTGCAACGACAACGTTAGTTTTTTCGTCAGCCCAACCTTGCAAGAAGCTGATTTGGGTGTCTGTTTGACTGTCTGAGGTGGTTGACTGTTGAAATACGCTAATCTCAGTTCCCTCAAAATCGCTTCTAGTAATATAGTTTACTACTCCCGCAATGGCATCAGATCCATAGACTGCAGCAGCACCTTCTTTAAGAACTTCTACACGCTCTATTGCAATAGCAGGAATCATACTAGTGTCGACAAAGCTAGATCCATCATTGGCTACGGCTGCGGCTAATGTGTTACGGCGACCATTTACGAGTACGAGCGTTGAACCCAGTCCAAGTCCCCTTAAATTAACATTACTCGTACCCTGAGTAGAGCCAGAGGTAAATGAGTCAGGTACGTTCTCTGCACCAGAGTTGGCCGTCATGTTTCTAGTAATATCGGAGATAGACATAGCACCCATTTGGTCAATATTATCTCTGTCAACAACGACTATTGGTGATGCTCCGTCTTTTGCGCTCGACTTTAAATAGGAACCAGTGACTAGCACCTCCTCTATCTTGGTTTCTGCGGCTTCTTGAGATACTGCGAATGAACTTGCTGTGATTAGCGGAATTAATACTAATGATGGTAGCTTTTTAAACTTCATAGACTGCCCCTGTTTGTATATATTGATTATTGTTGGATATATTTTCAATTTACATGTTTAACAATAAATTGAGAGAGGACCATATTACTTTTCGAAAAGAAATGCGACATAAATTGTAATAAATGTCAACATAGTTTTCATACAGTATCACGATGTAATGAGATGCTTCATAAGTACTTGTTGCTTTTCGAGACGAAATACGACATATATTGTAATAATTGTCAATATAGTTTACACGCAGTATCATTCTGCAAACCCTTATCGTCATCCACTCCATAATTACAATATAAACGTTATTAATAGTTTATTGTTCGAGCTATTGAAATATCCGTTTTGAAGAATAGGAGAGGAGCGGTGAAATTATTCACCTCGGTCTAGGGTTTTTTAGCAGTAAAGGGGTTTTTTCTTTTGGGATAGCAGGTTGTGCAGATATCGCAGACACGGCCATCACAGCCGCGCGCCGAGCAGAATTCACGGCCGTAAAAGATAATTTGTAAGTGAAGGCTATTCCAATGGTCTCGATGGAAAAGTTGCTTTAGATCACGCTCTGTTTGGGTGACATTTTTACCTTTGGTAAGCCCCCAACGCTGCGCAAGGCGATGAATGTGCGTATCCACTGGAAAGGCAGGGTGCCCAAACCCTTGAGACATAACTACTCCGGCGGTTTTATGACCTACGCCCGGGAGACTCTCTAAATCCTCAAAATTAGAGGGCACTATGCCATCAAACTGGTCGACAAGAATTTTTGATAATCTTGAAATTGCTGAAGATTTTTGTGGGGCTAGCCCGCAGGGCCGCACTACCTTGTAGATGCTTTCGATCGGCACATATTGCATATCAAATGGATTGTCTGCTAGGTCAAAGAGGGCTGGCGTGACTTTATTGACGCGCTCATCTGTGCATTGAGCGCTTAAAAGCACAGCGACCAACAGCGAAAAGTTATCTTTGTGGTCAAGTGGCACGGGGGTTTCTGGGTACAATGCAGTTAATCGTTCTAAAATAAACGCGGCACGTTCTTTTTTGAGCATCAGTTATTGACCTTGGAATTCGGCAGAGAGCGGATAAACTGCTTAATACGCAACGCCGCTTCTACGCATTCTTGTGTATTAGCCACGAGGGCCATGCGCACACGATTTTGACCTGGATTACCCGTGGCAGAAGGTCTTGATAAAAATTGACCGGGTAAAAGTGTGACATTTTGTTGTGCAAAAAGCTGTTGTGCAAAATCTACATCATCGATAGGGGTTTTAGGCCACAGATAAAAGCTCGCGTGGGGTTCTGGAAAATCCATGCAGGTTCCTAATATCTCGGTAACAGCGCCAAACTTATGTCGGTATAACGCTCTATTTTCAATCGTATGGTTTTCATCTTTCCATGCCGCTATAGATGCTTTTTGCACCGGTATCGACATACTGCAGCCATGATAGGTTCTGTAGCTAAAAAAGTGTTCGATTAGCGATTGATCTCCGGCCACAAAGCCTGAGCGCAATCCAGGTAAATTTGATCGCTTAGAGAGGCTGTGAAAAACCACACAGCGCGCATAGTCATGACGACCTAATTGCTGGCAGGCCTGTAAAAGTCCAGGTGGTGGTGTTGATTCGTTAAGATAAACTTCGGAGTAACATTCGTCGCTGGCGACGACAAAATCATAACGATCGGCTAGCTCAAGAGCGTATTGCATTTGCTCTAGGCTCATTACTGCGCCGGTCGGGTTACCCGGAGAGCAGAGCTGCAGTAATTGGCAGCGTTGCCATATTTCTTCGGGTACTGCTGACAGATCCGGGATAAACCCTTGTCTGGGGTCGCAATCAAGATAGTGAGGTTGAGCGCCCGCTAATAAGGCGGCGCCTTCATAAATTTGATAAAAAGGGTTGGGTGCAACCACCAGCGGTTGAATGTCCGAGTCCTCGGTGGAGATTGTTGCCTGGGTAAAAGCGAAAATAGCTTCTCGGGTGCCGCAGACAGGTAATACTTGATGCTCGTAATTGATGCTGCCGGGCTCCAAATTAAAGCGATCCTCCAGCCAGCCACTAATCGTTTCTCGAAGCTCGCTAGTCCCTCTTGTCGTAGGGTATTGATCGATGCTCTGAATGTTATTGATCAAGGCTTGCTTAACAAACTCTGGGGCAGGATGCTTAGGCTCGCCAATAGATAGTGAGATATGGCTCAAATCAGCGGGAGGGGTAATGCCCGACTTTAAATGAGCTAGCCGCTCAAATGGGTAGGGGTGTAATTTACTTAAATAACTATTCATGCGCTCAGTGCCGTATTTTCATTTGCTGGAGTTCATTTCCTTGGGCATCTTCGCGATTGCGTGCATCTAATTCGTTACAAATGGTTTGCTGTAACTCGTGGTTGAATACAGTATCAGTCAGCGGTTGATGATTAGAATCGGTGAGATGAAAAACGTCTTCGACTCTTTCACCTAGGGTAGCGATTTTAGCGTTATAAACATTGATTTCATAGCGTAAAAATATGCTAGCAATATGAGCTAAAAGACCGGGTCGGTCTGGCGTTATAACCTCAAGAATAGTTGCGTTAGAGTCATTGTCATTACGCAATGATACGACCGTTTTGAGGGCAAAGTGCTTTAATTGCCTAGACGTTCGACGCTGTATATCCATAGTTATTTTTTTAGGCTGTGCGATCTCCTGCGTTAAGCTGGTAATAATTTTTTTACACAGGTTCACATTCTTTCCTAGGGGTTCACCCTCGTCGTCTAAAACGTAAAAAACATCGAATGCACGCCCATCACTGGTGGTCTGCAGTCTAGCGTCTTGAATGTTAAGCTGCAATTTGTCGAGTACGGCTGCAATAATGGAGAATATGCTTTGTTTGTCTCTGGTATGCACAAATATCTGAGTGGCAATGGGTACTTCTACCCCTAGATCTCTTATCAGAATCACAGGTTCATTAGCATCAGGGTTGTTGAAGATAGCCTCTGTGAATCCAGCGATATCATCCGCACGCTCACGTAAGAAAAGTTCATCATCTACATCATGCCATATTTGTAGGGCTTCGCTTTGAGATATACCCTTGGTCTCGAGTCGTTGCAAAACGGCCGTTTTTGCCGAGGCTACCCAGGTGGCTTTTTTGGATGGAGCGCTAAGTCCTTCTTGCAGTACACGTTTTGTCTCAAAATATAAGTTGTGCATCAAAGAACCTTTCCAGTCCGTCCATAGCTTCGGGTTAGTAGCATTAATGTCAGCAACTGTTAGTAGGTAAAGGTGTTCTAAATGCATGACATCGCCGACATTGTTAGCAAATTTGTAAATAACGTCGGGGTCAGAGGTGTCTTGTCGCTGTGAAACGGTAGACATTAATAAGTGGTTCTCAACTAACCAATGTAAGAGTTCTATTTCTTCAGGTTGCATACCGTGACGTTCGGCAAAAGCAACGATATCAATCGCACCAAGTTTGGAGTGATCACCGCCTCGTCCCTTAGCTACATCATGATAGAGCGCGGCTATAATAATCAGTTCGGGTTTGGCTAAATTTTTATAAATGTGTGAGGCAATAGGGAATAGCTTACTCATCTCCGGACGAACGAACCGTCGAAGGTTTTTTACTACTTGCAGAGTGTGCACATCCACAGGATATATATGGAACAGGTCATGCTGTGTCTGCCCAACAATGCGCCCGAACTCAGGGAGATATTTGCCAAGAATGCCATAACGATTCATCCGCTGTAGCTGAAAAGAAAGCTTAAATGGCACACGAAGCAGGCGCATAAATAGTTGTTTATTGGCAGGGTCCGAACGAAAACCGTCATTGATTAAATTTCTATGCAGCCGAATTTGACGAATGGTGGCTGCCCGAATGCCTAAAATATTATCATTCTCGCCAAGAATCACGAATAGCTCGAGCAATGCTGAGGGCTGCTTGATGAACACTGATTCGTCTACTGTATCTAAATAGTTGTCTCGGACAAGAAATCGATCGTTAATGACAGCAACCTTTTTTGTTTTTCCCTTTCGATAAATGGCTTCGTCAAGATATTGCAGCAATACATCGTTGAGTTCCCGGATGGACAGAACGACTTGGTAGTAGCGCTGCATAAATTTTTCAACGCCTAATTTACCTTCACTGTCGGAGTAACCGAGCATCGTCGCAAGCTGTCGCTGGTAGTCAAACAGCAGTCGCTCCTCTGGCCGCCTCGCAATCAGGTGCAGACCATATCGGACACGCCATAAGAATTCTTCATCCCGGCGAAGCGTCAGGTATTCTTCTTCACTGAGAAATCCTTTTTGAACCAGTTGGGAGCGACGATGCACGTCAAAGTGGCGCTTGGCAGTCCAGTTGGCAAGCTGTATATCTCGTAATCCACCGGGTGCCTCTTTGACGTTCGGCTCGAGGTTGTACTCTGTATCATCATGTTTATGGTGGCGGGCGATCTGTTCATCGATTTTCCCACGGTAAAAATCTGCCGAAGCCCATATTTTATTGGGGCCGGTTTTTTTAAGCATCGCAAGCCTAATATTCATGTCGCCGCAGATAAGCCGAGTTTCCATGAGGTTTGTTGCAATAGTAATGTCGCGCTTTGCCTCACTAACGCACTGGGCCAGTGATCTAACGCTATGACCAATTTTTAACTGAATATCCCAAAGAAAGGTTAAAAATTGTTCAATGCTGTTTTTATGCCGAGCGGCATGGTCTGCCCTCATTAAAATTAAAAGATCAATATCTGAGTGCGGGTGCAATTCCCCACGCCCATAACCACCGACCGCTAGGAGGCATATGCCGTCATCCCAGTCGAACTGTAGCCAGGCTAAGGAAATCAATAGGTCTGCGAAGCGAGCCGATTCATTGACCAGAGTATGGATGTCTTCGCCTTCGTGAAAACGATTGTTAAAATGTGCCCTTGATGCGTCGATGGCATTACGGAATACTTTTATTGGTTCTTGTGCTTCTAGATCAAGAAGAAAACGCTTTTGATCGAAGAAAAGAGGCGCATTGAGCATCGTATTTTGGGGTGGCACCAACGATTTGGTGGGCATTAGTGACACGGTAGTAAGCTCCAGATTAAAGTGATTCTTCTTGGCGAGCAGTAAAAATTTCACAGCCATTAGCTGTTACTGCCATTGTATGCTCCCATTGGGACGAGAGTCGACCATCTCTGGTTTCAACCGTCCAGCCGTCCGGTTTCAGTTTGGTCGTAAACTTCCCTGCATTAACCATCGGTTCTATCGTAAAGGTCATGCCTTCTTTAAGTTCCATTCCAGTGCCAGGTCTCCCGTAATGCACAATTTGTGGCTCTTCATGGAAGTCTGTACCAATACCATGCCCGCAATAATCTCGTACGACTGAGTAGTAATTTTTTTCTGCATGATCTTGAATCACATACCCGATATCCCCAAGACGGACGCCTGGCCCCACTAACTTGATGGCCTTATAAAGACATTCTTGGCTGACTTTTAATAAGCGTTCTGCATGGGGTGCCACTTGACCCACGCAGTACATTTTGCTGGTATCGCCATACCAGCCATCTTTGATAACGGTCACATCGATATTAATGACGTCACCTGACTTGAGAATCTTTTTATCCGAGGGGATCCCGTGGCAAATTACCTGATTAATTGATGTACATATTGATTTTGGGAATCCGTTGTAGCCAAGACACGCTGGAATTGCTTTTTGGACATTAACAATATGATTGTGACAAATTTGGTCGAGCTGTTCTGTGCTTACACCCGCAATTACGTGTTCTTCTATTAGTTCAAGGACCTCTGCAGCCATAAGGCCTGCGATGCGCATTTTAACGAAATCATCCTTGCTGCGTAGCTTGATTGTCATGTGGTCTCCATAGCCCAGTTTTTTAGGCTGTTATTGTACTCATCTTATGCGCTTGAGGGAATGTTCAGCGTTTTTTTATCAGTTGGTCAAAAGTAGTGGGCATCCCAGTTAATTATGTAGCGCCGTCACAGACGGAAACCACGATAAGAGTTACTTTTTTCTTTAACTCGAGGCTACCATATGGTATAAAGCGCGCCGTTGTGGGAATGAACTCACAACAAATTTAATGTTACATAAACGACACACACATTCCGACACGAAGGTCTGGGTGCTTGCATAGCGCAGTTACTGCTTTGTGAGTTGATCTTTGGGGGATGTGGAGGCTTAACCCCAAGAGGAAAAATTATGTCTATTGTTAGTATGCGCGATATGTTGCAGGCTGGTGTGCACTTTGGCCACCAAACCCGTTTCTGGAACCCCAAAATGAGTCAGTTTATTTTCGGCTCACGTAACAAAGTACACGTCATTAATCTAGAACACACAGTTCCAGCTTTTAACGAAGCCTTGGAAATCTTGCGTGTTGAAGCAGCAAAGGGTAACCAGATATTGTTTGTGGGAACCAAGAGAGCTGCGCAAAAAATCATCAAAGAGCAAGCTGAACGCTGTGATATGCCTTATGTTAGTCATCGTTGGTTGGGTGGTATGTTAACTAACTACAAGACTATCAGAGCATCTATCCGTCGTTTCCGAGATCTAGAAGCTCAGGAAAGTAACGGTACGTTCGACAAGCTAAACAAAAAAGAAGTTCTAACGCGAACCCGTATGAAAGACAAGCTCGAGAATTCTATCGGTGGTATCAAGGATATGAATGGCTTGCCTGATATTTTATTTGTGGTTGATGTTGATCACGAGCGTATTGCGATTAATGAAGCTAACAAGCTAGGTATCCCAGTGGTCGGTATTGTTGATTCCAATAGTAATCCCGATGGTGTTGATTACATCATTCCAGGGAATGATGATTCTATTCGCGCGATCAAACTTTATGCTGCGTCCATCGCAGATGCAGTGCTAGAAGGAAAAGCGCAGTCTGCTGCTATCACTAGCAAAGATGAGTTTGTAGAAGAGGCGGCAGTTGAGCCAGAAGTCAGCGCCGAAGCCGAAGCCGAAGCCGCAGTCGAAGTAGAGGTTGTTGCTGAGGTTGCTCAGGTTGCTGCTGAAGCGCCAAAGGCTGACGAAGCGGTATAGCTTTTAGTGAGCACATAGCGATCTAAAGGGGGTTTTGCCCCCTTTATTTTAAATAAAAAAACGATTTTGAGAGGCATATGATGTCACAGGTAACATCAGCATTAGTGAAAGATCTGCGTGAACGCACAGGTCTAGGAATGATGGAATGTAAGAGAGCTCTGGTTGAGGCTGGAGCTGATATAGACAAAGCCATTGAAGAGTTGCGTAAGTCTAGTGGTATGAAGGCGGCTAAAAAAGCCGGTCGAACAGCGGCCGACGGACTTGTTTCTGTTAAGGTTGACGGAGGTTTTGGTGTTGTTGTTGAAATCAACAGTGAGACTGATTTTGTCGCGCGTGACGAAGGTTTTCAGGGTTTCGTGCAGACTGTAGTCGACGCTGCGTTTGATTCAAAACAAACTGACATGACAACATTGATGTCCGGTGAATTGGAATCTTTGAGAGAAGCTCTTGTACAAAAAATTGGTGAGAATATTTCACCACGCAGGGTGTCTAGTATCGATGCAACTGTGGTGGGCGGGTATGTTCACAGTAACAACAGGATCGCTGTTATAGTGGGTTTAAGCGGCGGTGATGAATCGCTTGCAAAAGATGTGGCCATGCATGTAGCTGCGGTGAATCCTGCAGTGGTAAGTTCAGACCAGATGTCCGCTGAGGTGGTTGCTGCTGAGAAAGAGATTTATGCGGCTCAAGCTCGAGAGAGTGGTAAGCCAGAAGAGATTATTGAGAAGATGATTGCTGGCCGAGTGAGCAAGTTTTTAAAGGAAAGCAGTCTTGTTGATCAGCCTTTTGTTAAAGACCCTGACACAACTGTTGGCAAGTTGGTCAAAGCAGCAGGGGCAGAGGTAGTATCATTTGTTCGTTACGAAGTTGGCGAGGGAATTGAGGTTGAAGAGGTTGATTTTGCAGCCGAGGTTGCCGCGCAAGTCAAGGGTGCTAGCTAACCAATATTAGGAATCGTTATGTCAGTTTCTGGTAGTCAAAAGCAGTATAAGAGAATTCTTCTCAAGCTTAGCGGAGAGGAATTGATGGGCAGTGAGGGCTTTGGTATTGACCCCAAAGTTCTTGACCGTATGGCGCTAGAAATTGGTCAGCTGGTTGGTATCGGCGTACAGGTAGGACTGGTCATTGGTGGTGGTAATTTGTTCCGTGGTGCTGCGCTTAATGAAGCCGGCATGGACCGCGTCACTGGTGACCACATGGGTATGCTAGCGACAGTGATGAACGCTCTGGCAATGCGAGATGCCTTGGAACGGACCAATATATCGTCTCAAGTGATGTCCTCTATCCCAATGAGCGGTGTTGTAGAGCACTATGACCGACGGCGTGCAATTCGCTACTTGAAAGACGGTGATGTAGTTATTTTTGCAGCCGGCACGGGAAATCCCTTCTTTACAACCGATTCAGCGGCGTGTTTGCGCGGTATTGAAATCAATGCAGAGATCGTTCTCAAAGCGACTAAAGTTGATGGGGTTTATAATGCTGACCCAATGCTTGATCCCAACGCAGAGCTATACTCAAGCCTGACCTATGATGAAATTCTGGATAAAAAACTCGGCGTAATGGATTTGACAGCTATCTGTTTGTGTCGTGAGCATAAAATGCCACTACGGGTTTTTCGAATGTCAAAGCAGGGCGCTTTGTTAAACCTTGTTGTCGGCGGCGATGAAGGCACATTGATAGAAGAAGAGTGAGAGATTAAACGATGATTGAAGAACTCAAGAGTGATGCAGAAGCGCGGATGACTAAGTCTTTGGACGCTCTGGCTAATGCTTTTAATAAGATCCGTACCGGACGGGCTCATTCAAGCTTGCTTAATGGGATATCTGTCGACTATTACGGTGTTGATACGCCGTTATCTCAGGCGGCATCTATTGTTGTTGAGGACTCTCGGACTTTGTCGGTTACCCCTTGGGAAAGGTCCCTCGTTCCCGATATTGAGAAAGCGATAATGAAGTCGGACTTAGGGTTGAATCCATCCACTGCCGGAACCGTAATACGTATACCTTTGCCTGCTCTCACTGAAGAAACTCGCAAGACCTACGGAAAACAGGCCAAGTCAGAAGCTGAGAATGCGAGAGTCTCAATTCGTAATATTCGCAGAGATATTCTGTCAGTCGTAAAAGACTTGTTAAAAGAAAAAGATATTAGTGAAGATGAAGAGCGTAAAGCTAATGATGATATTCAGAAAATAACTGATCGTTTCGTTGGTCGAATAGACGAGTCTTTGGTCGCTAAAGAAAAAGACTTGATGGAGATTTAATCTCTTTATCAGACCACACAAAGTGGACTAAGATATGAACGCGATAGAGCGCCTTTTTGGCTACTATGGTATCGATGGTCTTACAGGTTTCTTGTTGACTGATTTTAAACATTACAGTGTTTATAGGTTAGGTATTTAGATGCTTAAACTGAGAATAATAACTGCAGTTTGTATGGCATCATTATTTGTGGCGATGTTATTTCTATTGCCCTCTGTTTGGTTTGCTATAGCGACTCTTCCGCTTGTTGTACTGGGTTGTTGGGAGTGGTCTAAGCTAATTAGAGTCAACTCTGCAACAGCCAGAGTTGCTTACATCATTTCTTTAGCCGTTATTCTCATTGGGTTAAGTGCATGGGTGGGGCTACCCGATAATTTCCAGCCACAAAGAGCTCATAATATAATGCTTGGGATCGTAGCTTTGTGGGCGGTGATCTTCCTATGGATTCAAGGCTATCCTTCTAGTTCAATTCTGTGGTCTCCGCAACCTGTTTTAGCACTATTGGGGTTGTTGCTTTTAGCGGCTACCTGGTTGTCTATTGTTTCTATTTTACTGGGCGATCATGCCCAGTTGGGTTTACTGCTAGGGATCGTAATCATTGTTTTGGCGGACGTCGGTGGCTTTATCGCTGGCAAGCTATTTGGTAAACGTAAACTGGCGCCACTGGTAAGTCCGGGTAAAACCTGGGAAGGTTTTATTGGGGCAATGGCGTTGCAGGTACTCTTGATTGGTGCGTTAGTCGTTTATGTTCCGGCGGAGATCTCAGCGTTAAAATGGTCGTTGCTGGTTTTTCCCGTGGCTCTGTATTCAATAGTCGGCGATTTGTTTGAAAGTATGGTCAAGCGCCATAGCGGTGTTAAGGACAGTGGCTCATTACTACCCGGCCATGGAGGTGTTTTAGATCGTATTGACGGTGTGATGGCCGCGCTTCCCTTGTATGCAATTCTGCTGGGGGCCTTTACACCTTGAGCACACAGTGGATAACAATATTAGGTGCAACAGGGTCTATTGGCCTGAGTACCCTCAATGTGGTGACTCGTCATCCTCAGAGATACAGTGTTTTTGCGCTCACTGGTATGACTAAAATTCAGCTGTTGGCTGAGCAATGTCAAAAGCATCGACCGAAGTATGCAGTGGTTATGGATAACGATTCCGCTGAGCAGTTAAATGCTCTTTTAAAGCCTTTTGATGTCCCTACTCAAGTACTTGTTGGCGTAGACGCACTGTGCGAGGTTTCGCGCGACAGTCAGGTAGATATAGTCATGGCCGCTATTGTTGGCGCCGCTGGACTTATGCCCACATTAGCCGCTGTAAACGCCAATAAAAAGGTGTTACTGGCAAATAAAGAAGCCTTAGTAATGGCAGGGCATCTTTTTATGGAGGCCCTAAAGGATTCGACAGCTGTGCTGTTACCGATTGATAGTGAGCACAATGCGATCTTTCAATGTTTGCCGCAAAATAAGAATGATTTGTCTGCGGTGGGAGTCAGTAAACTTTTATTGTCGGCCTCCGGGGGGCCCTTCCGGGGTTGGACGACTGATCAGATGAAGGATGTTACGCCGGAACAGGCATGTGCGCATCCAAATTGGAGTATGGGTAACAAAATATCTGTTGATTCCGCAACTCTAATGAACAAAGGGTTAGAGTTGATCGAAGCCTGCTGGCTGTTTGACATGCAGGAAAGCCAGATCGAGATTGTGGTTCATCCGCAAAGTATTATTCACTCGCTTGTTCAGTATGTAGATGGTTCAGTGATTGCCCAGCTAGGCAATCCAGACATGCGTACGCCAATTGCTCATGCACTTGCATGGCCCGACAGAATCGATTCAGGGGTTAAAAATTTAGATTTGTTTGATGTTTCTCGCCTTGACTTTGAAAGACCAAATTTTAATGATTTCCCTTGCTTGACTCAGGCCTATGAAGCGGCGCGAATTGGTCGTGATGCCCCAGCAATGTTAAATGCTGCTAATGAAATAGCGGTTCAGGCTTTTTTGGATAGGCGTATTAGGTTTACTCAAATCGCCGATGTTGTAAAAGAGACTATGTCTGTCTCTACATTTAATGAACCTGAGTCACTTACTGCAGTCCAAGAGTCAGATCTTAAAGCCCGCAGTCTTGCTGCTGATTATATTTCAAGGATAACGTCTTAGATGTTCGATACCGTTTTAACTATTTTTTACACGTTTATAGCACTAGGTACGCTAGTCACCTTTCATGAATTCGGCCATTTTTGGGTCGCACGCCGTTGTGGTGTGCGCGTAGAACAGTTTTCTATTGGATTTGGGAAGGCGCTTTTTAAGTGGCATGACAAACACGGGACCGAGTTCATCTTTGCCGTGCTGCCTCTTGGTGGTTATGTAAGAATGCTCGATCAGCGGGCTGGTGATGTCGCCCCCGAAGACGTCCCGTTAGCCTTTAACACTAAAACACCATTGCAGCGTTTGGCCATAATTAGTGCGGGTCCTGTGGCTAATTTTTTATTAGCTGGCGTTATTTTCTGGTTTATTTTTTTAGGCGGTGAACGCGGATTATCGCCCGTGATTGGGGACGTTGGGCCGTCATCAATCGCCGAGCAGTCTGGTTTTGAATCAGGTATGAAAATTGTCGATATTGCCGGTCAGCAGACTGATTCATGGGCAGAGGTGTCCCGGGTGCTATTTGATTTTATTGGGACCAGTGGCGAGATTCCTTTTTTGGTCACTTATTCTGATAGCTCTATTCGCTATGAGCTACGTGTTAGTGTTCAGGACTGGCTAGCTGATGAAGAAGCACCCATGCCACTTAGAACCATTGGTCTGTATCCTCCATTTGTCCTCGACTCATTGTTAGTAGCAGCGGTTGTTGACTCTGCACCTGGCGATCAATCGGGTTTGCGAGCAGGCGATCAGTTGGTCGCCGTCAATGATGCTCCTATAATGTCTACCAGCGCGTTTATTGAGCAGGTTTCTAACAGCTCTGGTCAGCGACTCAAGCTTAGTATTCAGAGGCTCGATGAGAGTGGAAGTTCTCGTGATATTGACATTTATGCCACTCCAGAAAGTGTAATAAGAGAGGGTAAATCGGTAGGCCAGTTAGGGATCCAGTTATCCTCTAGCGTGACCTATCCGGAGTCGTTGGTTACCGAGATTGATTATGGGCTGATTAGTGCGATTCCACGTGCGATCGAAGAGGTTGTTGAAAACTGTATTTTTGTCGTTAAGTCAGTGGGTAAATTGGTGACCGGTAACCTCAGCCCTAAAAACTTAAGTGGCCCTATCACTATTGCAAAAGTTGCTGGTGATACAGCTCGCGCAGGTTTCGATAATTTTATTCGCTTTGTGGCTATTCTGAGTATAATGCTTGGCGTGATGAATTTAATGCCAGTCCCAGTCTTAGACGGAGGACATATTGTATTCATCCTAATTGAAGTAATTAAAGGCTCGCCAGTTTCTGAACGGATTCAGCTTGTTGGTTATAAAGCAGGGTTTGCAATGCTAATAAGTTTGATGATATTCGCCACATTTAATGATCTCATGCGTCCATTTTGAGTTCTCTTACGCCGATTAATTACTAGGGTTATTGATGTTAATGAAGCAACTACTAACTGGCTTGATTCTATTCATAGTAATCGCCTCTTCTGGCTCTCATGCTGATGATTTTAAGGTTTTAGATATACGTATCGAGGGCCTTCAGCGTGTTTCTGCGGGAACTGTTTTCGCCGCGCTACCCCTTAGTGTTGGAGATATGGCGGATGATATAGCCGTTCGTGAAGCGACCAGGTCACTTTTTCGTACGGGTTATTTTGCAGACGTCATAATGGCTAGAGAGAATGGTATCTTAGTGGTTGGGTTGATTGAACGACCAGCAGTTACCGAAATCAATATTGAAGGTAACAAGGCTATTGAGACCGACCAATTAATGGATGCACTTCGCGATAATGGCTTAGCAGAGGGTCAGATATTCCGTCAGGTTATTTTGGAAGGTATGAGTCAAGAGTTGCAGCGGCAGTATGTGTCCCAGGGACGTTATGGTGCGCTGGTTCAAACTGAAGTGAAGCAGTTGCCGCGTAATCGTGTTGCCGTCAATATAGATATCGACGAGGGCGACGTCGCCAAGATTCGGCACATTAATATTGTGGGTAACAGCAACTTTGCAGAGCCTGTTTTGCTTGATCAATTTGAACAGAACAAAACTGGCTGGTTGTCCTGGATTACCAGCGATGACAAGTACTCTAGAGAAAAGCTTTCTGCAGATCTCGAGACCCTTGAAAGCTGGTACTTAGACAGAGGGTATCTGAAATTTGAAGTGCTTAGTACTCAGGTCTCGGTCAGTCCTGATAAAGAATCCGTATTCATTACTGTGAATGTAAATGAGGGTGATGTTTACACGATTAGTGAGATAGAACTGGCGGGTGATCTCATCATCCCAGAGGCGCAGGCCAGAATGCTCGTACTATTGCGCGAAGGGGTTATATTTTCCCAGGCACTGATGACTGCGTCCAGTGACTACATAACCAGGCGTTTAGGCAACGAGGGTTATACGTTTGCTGAGGTCGAAGGATATCCGCAAATTGACGAAGATGCTAAGACAGCGACTGTAACCTTCTTAGTTAAGCCGGGTATGCGAGCCTATGTAAGACGAATTGAATTTCGAGGAAACACCAAGACAGCCGATTCTGTTTTGAGGCGTGAGATGCGCCAAATGGAGGGAGGCTCTGCGAATAACGCTCTTATTGATATGTCTAAAGTGCGATTGGAGCGCGTCGGTTTCTTTAAAGAGGTATCGGTAGAGAATATTCCGGTGGCGGGGACTAATGACCAGATCGACGTGGTTTACACCGTTGAAGAGCAGCCGTCCGGTTCAGTCGGAGCCAACCTTGGTTATTCTCAAGGTTATGGCTTACAGTTAGGTGCCAACCTTACTGAAAATAACTTTTTTGGTACAGGTAAGCAGGTCGGTGTTGGTATCAACAAGAGCGCCTACCAAAGTTCACTCAACTTTAGCTACTCTGAGCCGTACTTTACGGTGGATGGTGTTAGCGCGGGCTACAGTATTTATGCGCGTGAGACCGACTACAGTAAGCTCAGGTTGCAACCGTTTTCTCAGAATACTAAGGGAGCTAGCGTCACTTGGAGTTACCCTGTTTCCGAAGTCCAGCGTATTGGGTTTGGCTTCACTTATGAGCACTTAGAGCTAAACTTAGGTGATTACACTAGCTCCCCGGTGATTGAAGAGTTTGTTGCGGCCAATGGTGATTGGTTCCGTTCGGTTAATTTTAACGTTAATTGGGTTAAATCTACATTAAACAGAGGGATCTTTGCCACTCGTGGTACGTCTCAGCGCCTTAGCGCTGATGTGGCAATGCCTGGGTCTGGATTGGAGTATTTCAAACTAACTTATAAGGCGAGCCATCTACGCGGCCTTACAAGAGATTTTACGCTTAAGGTAAAAGCTGACCTTGGTTATGGTGAGAGTTTTGGAGACACGAGCCAGATGCCGTTTTTCAAGAACTTTTATGCAGGTGGTTTGGGATCGGTTAGGGGTTATGAGAAATACTCACTTGGCCCTCAAAATAGTCTTTCTCAGGGTTACTCTGGATCACGAGCACGTCCTGTCGGTGGTAATGTTCAGGTGGTATTAGGCGCAGAAGTAATATTTCCACTACCGTTTATTAAAGACCAGCGGTCAGTGCAATCAGCGATATTTTTTGATGCAGGCAATGTTTTTAATACCAAATGTGGTCCTCTTGAGGTAAATTGTTATAGCCCTAAAGAGGGTGAGCTGCGTTACTCGGTCGGTCTTGGTGCAACTTGGTTAAGCGGTTTTGGTCCCATCACTTTTAGTGTGGCCAAACCCCTTAATTCAGATGAGACCGATCAAACAGAAGTTTTCCAGTTTTCGCTGGGAAATCAATTTTAATTAAATCTTAGGTTTGGAGAAGTGTAGTGAGTAATTTGAAAGGGTTCGTTTTACTGTTGGTTGGTGTACTTGGTTGTTCATCGGTGGTAGTGGCTGCAGAAGATAAGATTGCTATCTTGGACGTTCAGCAGGCTATGTTTGCCTCTGATTATGCGCAGTCCAGAGTCAAGCAGTCTATCGAAAGTGCTGATTTTGTCGCGTTGAAAGCCAAAGCTGAGGGTTCTGCGGCCGATCTACAAGCCATGTCCAAAGAAGCTGAAGCAAAACGTCTAACTTGGTCTGCAGAGCAGGCTGGTAGTCACCAGAAACGAATGTCCTACGCAAAAGCAGACTATGATCTTGCTGTGCAAAAAATTCAAGGTGAGCAAAAGCAGTTACAGCAACAAGTACTTCAAGATTTATCGCCGATTTTTCAACAGGCACTTTCAGAAGTAATAGAAGAAGAGGGTGTTACCTTGCTACTTAGAGCTGAATCAGTTTTGTCCGCGAGTGCTGAGAATAATCTCACTGCTAAGGTGGTTGACCGACTAAACCAAAAGACCAACGCAGTTAACGAAGATAAGTAATGGCCCTTTATGAGTGTCACTTTTTCGCTTGGTGAAATAGCCGCTTACCTCGATGCCGAGGTCAGGGGAGACTCTGAGCTAAGAATAACTGGCCTAAGTACTCTGCAAGACGCAGGTGACGGCCAGTTAACCTTTTTAGCGAACCCTAAATACACGAAACAGCTAGCCACTACTAAGGCAAGCGCTGTGATTCTTGCGCCGGATCACGCGGAAGGTTTTTCTGGTAGCTGCTTAATTATCTCTCAACCTTATCTGGCCTATGCACGCATTTCCAGATGGTTCGATGTTTCGCCTATAAAGCCCGCAGCTGTTCACCCGAGTTCCATAATAGATCCTACCGCAGTACTTGGTGATGATGTTTATATCGGACCTAATGTGGTGATTGAAATGAATGCCTGTATTGGCTCAGGTTGCCATATTGCGGCGAATAGTTTTATCGGAGCAAGATCGTCTATTGGTGCTAATGGTTATATAGCCGCTAACGTTTCAATTTACCATGACGTTAGAATTGGCCGAAAAGTACGTATTCATAGCAGTAGCGTGATTGGTGGAGACGGTTTTGGTATAGCGCCGAGGCCAGATGGCAGTTGGGAAAAAATCTATCAAATTGGTGGGGTGGTTATAGGAGACGATGTTGAGATTGGCTCCTGTACAACCATTGATAGGGCTGCGCTATCTGATACTATTCTTGGTGATGGCGTTAAGCTCGACAATCATGTTCAGATCGCTCACAACGCGGTGGTCGGCGATCATACTGCTATTGCGTCTTATTCTGGTCTGGCGGGCAGTGCCAGGATAGGTCGTCATTGCATCATGGGTGGCGATGCATGTATCGTTGGACACGTCACTGTGTGTGACAATGTTCAGCTTACTGCACGTACGCTAGTGACTAAGTCAATATCCACAGCAGGATCTTACTCTTCTGGCTCTACGCCCTTGATGTCAACCACTGAGTGGCGGAAAAATTCTGTACGAATTGGACAGTTAGATGCACTAGCACGGCGTGTCAAAAAGCTAGAGCAATAGGTCTTGTTACATATTTGACGATCTGCGCAGAACTGTAATTAGGTCGTCCACGGTAAAACGCAACTGGAAAAGTCTATGAATGTTAATGAAATAATGGGTTTGCTGCCACACAGATACCCCATGCTAATGGTAGATCGAGTTGTTGATTACGTTGCCAATGAGCGGATTCTGGCCTATAAAAATATTACGGTTAATGAAGATGTGTTTAATGGTCATTTTCCGGGTGCGCCCATTTTTCCTGGGGTTATGACTATTGAAGCTCTGGCCCAAGCTTCCGGTATTTTAGGGTTTTTGTCGACGGGTAGTACCGCAGATGACGGCAAACTCTATTTGTTTGCAGGGGTTGATAAAGTCAGATTTAAGCGACCCGTTGTGCCCGGTGATAAGCTTATGTTGTCTTCTGAAGTTGAGGCGGTAAAGCGCAATATTTGGCGCTTTAAGACTGTTGCAACGGTAGATGGTGAGATTGCCTGCGCAGCCACTCTTTTATGTGCTTATAGAGACAGAGAAAAATTCCAGTGATTCATCCAAGTGCTGTTATTGATGCTACCGCGATAATTGGCAAAGACGTTACTGTTGGTCCGTGGACGACTATTGGGCCCGACGTAGAGATTGGTGATGGTTGTAACATAGCATCGCATGTGGTCATTAGAGGTCCAACAGTGATAGGCCGTGGCAATACGATTTACCAATTTTCTAGTGTCGGAGAAGACACGCCAGATCTAAAATACAAAGGTGAGCCTACTCGACTCGTTATCGGCGATAACAATACGATCAGAGAGGGTGTTACCATCCATCGAGGCACAATTCAGGACAATGGGGAAACCCGAATAGGCAGTGATAACCTGTTCATGGCCTATGTGCATGTCGGACATGACTGTATTATTGGTAATCATGTTGTTATGACAAATAACGCAGCAGTGGCGGGGCATGTGGTGGTAGGGGATTGGTCAATTTTGTCCGGTTTTGCGATGATACATCAGTATGTAAGCTTAGGTGCTCATTGCTTTATTGGGCCAGCGGCTTTTGTATATCACGATGTGCCGGCTTGCGTGACCGTATCCGGTAGCCCGGCAGAGCCGCGCACCATTAATCGCGAAGGGCTAAAGCGGCGCAATTTTTCATCCGAACAAATTGCTATGGCGAATAAAGCCTACAAGATCTTATATCGACGTGGCCTGCGTCTGGAGGAAGCTATTAGCGCTATTGCTGAACTTGGCAATGACCCAATGATAACAATGTTTGTTGATTCTGTTGAGCGCTCGACTCGCGGTATCATTCGCTAGCTTATGAGCTCTAACAGCCCTATTTTTGCCCTGATTGCCGGAGAGATGTCTGGAGATTTACTGGGCGCTGATTTGATGCGCGGTTTGCGAAAAATATTTCCGGATGCGATTTTTGAAGGTATTGGTGGGCCAAAAATGCAGGCCGAGGGCTTCCATTCCCTCTTTGAAATGGAGCGGTTATCGGTTATGGGTTTGATCGAACCCTTGAAGCGCCTTCCAGAGTTACTTCATATCCGAAGGGCGATCGTAAGTCGTTATAGATCGGCGCCGCCTACAGTGTTTATCGGCATTGATTCTCCGGATTTCAATACCCCTATAGAGTTAAAATTACGTCGCACTGGTATTAAAACGGTACATTACGTAAGTCCCTCTGTTTGGGCCTGGCGTCAGGGACGGATTAAAACCATTAAAAAAGCGGTTGATCTGATGTTGACACTATTACCGTTTGAGGCAGAATTTTATAAACAGCATGATGTTCCTGTTTGTTTCGTCGGCCATCCGTTAGCCAGTCAGATTCCGTTACAGCCGGATACTGACTCAGCAAAAAGACAGCTAGAACTTGATAGTCATAAACCTGTGTTATGCGTTATGCCTGGCAGCAGGGCCGCGGAAGTCCAGTTGTTAGCCGATCTGTTTTTAGAGGTAGCAGAGCGCATAGAGCAATCAGTGAATGGTCTGCAGATAGTTATTCCTGCGGCGAATGGCTCTAGATACGAGCAGCTAAAACATATTTTATTGCGTCATGAGCATCTCAATGTAACCTTACTACTTCAGCAGTCCCATCTTGCTATGGAGAGTGCTGATGCCATTCTATTGGCTTCTGGCACGACTGCGCTAGAAGGCATGTTGTTTAAAAAACCAATGGTAGTGAGTTATCGGCTAGGCGCACTGACTTATGCCTTGGTATCACCGTTTATTAAAACACCTTTTGTGTCTATTCCTAATCTCTTAGCGGGTGAAATGTTAGTTCCTGAGTTAATACAGAGTGCTGCGACCGCAGAGGCGCTGGCAGCAGCAGTAATTAACGCGCTTGATACCGATAAAAATCAGGCTTTGATCGCTAGATTCGATAGCATGCATGAAGTACTCGCCGTTGACTCTGCGGCTCTTGGGGCTGAGGCTATTCGTAAGTTGCTAGTCTCATGACTCCTTGGGTTAGACCAAACGGGATTCTATGCCTAGCTGGCGTTGATGAGGTGGGCAGAGGTCCATTGGCGGGTGATGTGGTGACCGCCGCGGTTATATTGCCTGAAAATCATCAAATTGAGGGCCTTGCCGATTCTAAAGTGTTGAGCGCGAGGCAGCGCGAGAATGTCTACGAAGATATTGTTGGCCAAGCACAGTGTTGGGCGGTGGGTAGGGCTTCTGTGGAGGAGATCGATCGCTTCAATATTTTACAAGCGACCTTGATGGCTATGCGTCGTGCCGTACTCAGTTTGGATCTGAAGCCTGACTATGTTGTTGTTGATGGTAACCGATTACCGCAATGGGAATATGCTAGTGAAGCTATTGTTAAAGGTGATGGGCGCGTTGAGGTCATAAGCGCCGCCTCTATTATTGCCAAAGTCGTGCGAGATGCAGAAATGTTAGCCCTAGATAGTCAGTACCCAGGTTATGGGTTTGCTGCAAACAAGGGCTATGGAACACCACAGCATCTTGAAGCGTTACAAAGATTGGGGCCAACGCCTATTCATCGTCGTTCATTCGCGCCGGTCAGTAATGGTCTCAACAGTGAGCAAGCGCCCTTGTTTTGAGTTAAGTTTTATGATTTTACTAGAGCCACGGTTAATGGCTATCTGTTTGTAAATAGATAGGCATTTTAATAGCAAAAAATGCCACTAAGAACTTGAGTTACACACCGACAACCATTACATTCATTTAATAGCATGATAATTTTTTACTGGGAGAATATCGTTTGAAATACGCTGAAATTACTGGATGGGGTAGCTACGTTCCTCCTATCCTCATGACTAACGACGATATGAGCCAAGTAATAGACACAAGCGATGAGTGGATATTTTCCCGTTCAGGTATAAAACAGCGCCACTATTCCCATGTTTCGACCGGCAAGATGGCATGGTTGGCTTGTGAGCGCGCCCTAGATGCGGCTGGAGTAAATGCTGAGGACGTCGACTTAATTATTTTAGGGTCCACTAGCCCCGAAGAAATTTGTCCCAATACTGCGAGCTACATTAAAAACGAGCTTGGTGCCACAAAGGCGGCTGCTTTTGACTTAAATTCTGCCTGTACCAGTTGGTTTTATGGCGTAAACGTTGCTACTGATATGATCCGAGCAGGATCGATTAAAAAAGCACTTGTGGTGGGTTCGGAGCGAATTTCCTTGGCCATGGATTGGCAGAAACGAGAATCATGTTTTCTGTTTGGCGATGGCGCCGGCGCTGTTTTGCTAGAAGCCTCAGAAGAGAAGACCGGTCTAGTCTCTTCACACATGAGTTGTATTCCGGACAGCCGCGAATGCCTTCACTTGCCGAGTTGGGGCATGTCCCCCTTACATTTTACCGATGATATTTTTATATCGCTAAACTTCGAGGGTCAGGAGATCTTCAAGAGTGCAGTCAAAGGCATGAGTGACTCTATTGCTAATGTCCTTGAGCGTGAGGGGCTTACGCCGGACGATATTGATCTATTCATTCCGCATCAAGCGAATATTAGAATTATTCAAGCACTGGCAAAGCGGCTTAATTTCTCAATGGATAAGATTATTGTTCGGATAGACGAATACGCGAATACCTCTGCGGCCTCAATCCCATTAGCGCTCTGCGATGCCATAGCCGATGGAACGGTGAAGCCCGGAATGACAATCCTGACAGCGACATTTGGTGCTGGTCTGACCTGCGGTGCTGGTGTCATTAAGTGGGGCGACAGAGTTAGTCCTGCGAAGATCAGTGATAAAGATATCCCTGATTTCGAAGGAACCGTTTTCGACCTAATGGCCGATAGTTTTGCCCATTATGGCGTTGATGCTAAACATCTTTTAACCAAGGCATAAATATGCCTTCAAAATTTGTTCATTTAAGACTTCATTCGGAGTACTCACTAGTTGATGGTCTGGTGAGAATAAAACCGCTTGCGTCAAAGGTTGCCGAGTTAGGCATGCCTGCCGTGGCATTAACAGACTTTAATAACTTTTTTGGCCTCGTAAAATTCTACAAAGCGGCCCAAGGCGCGGGTGTCAAACCTATACTGGGTACTGAAGTGTTAGTGCTCGATGAGTCGGGCGAGGGAGCTTTAACGCAACTGGTACTGTTAGTGATAGACCAGGTTGGCTATAAAAACCTGACCCGCCTTATTTCCAAAGCTTATCAAGAGGGTCAGCGACAGGCTGTTCCGACAGTTAGGCTGTCTTGGCTAGAAACGCTAGGAGATGGTCTGATTGCTCTCTCTGGAGGTCGACTTGGTGATGTTGGCGTGGCGTTAGTATCTGGACGCAATGTTGATGCACAGACGTCTCTAACCCGTCTGATGCAGTTGTTCCCAGAAAGGTTCTATCTGGAGTTGCAGCGCACAGGTCGTCATGATGAAGAGGACTATATTCATTCTGCCGTCGCGCTTGCGGCTAGTAATAATTGCCCAGTTGTAGCCACCAATGATGTACGTTTTATTGATAGGAGCGAATTTGAGGCGCATGAGGCGCGTGTCTGTATTTATGAAGGTAGAAGTCTTGATGACCCGCGTCGTGAGCGTCGTTATTCAGAGCAGCAATTTCTCCGAACTAGTGATGAGATGTCTGAGTTATTTGCCGATATTCCGGAGGCTCTAGAAAATACGCTAGAGATTGCTAAACGGTGCAATCTTGATCTTAGGTTGGGCGAATACTTTCTTCCGGACTATCCTATTCCTGATGGCAAGAGTATTGACGAATTTTTTATAGATGTGTCTACCGCCGGCTTAGTCGAACGTTTGAACGCCTTATTTGATCCCTTGTCATCTGACTTTAAAGATAAGCATACTCTTTACACCGCGCGTTTACAGTTTGAGCTGGACATTATTATTGAGATGGGTTTTCCAGGTTATTTTTTAATCGTTATGGATTTTATTCGTTGGGCTAAGTCAAATGATATTCCAGTGGGGCCAGGAAGAGGTTCGGGCGCCGGTTCACTGGTTGCCTATGCCTTAAAAATTACAGATTTAGACCCTATTGAGTATGATCTTCTTTTTGAGCGATTTCTTAATCCGGAGCGTGTTTCAATGCCCGATTTCGATATCGATTTTTGTATGGAAGGGCGTGACCGAGTCATTGCCTATGTTGCTGAGCAGTATGGTCGTGATGCAGTCTCTCAAATCGTGACTTTCGGTACCATGGCGGCGAAGGCTGTGGTTCGAGATGTCGCTCGTGTGCAGGGTAAGTCCTATGGTTTGGCCGATAAGCTATCTAAACTGATACCGTTTGAAGTGGGTATGACGCTTGAGAAAGCGGTTGAACAAGAAGAGGACCTCAGTCTATTTCTTAAGGCGGATGACGAAGCAGCTGAGATATGGTCAATGGCGCTACAGCTTGAGGGTGTGGCAAGAAATTGCGGAAAACACGCCGGTGGTGTAGTCATCGCACCAACTCAGATAACCGATTTTGCCCCCATCTATTGCGACGAGCATGGCTCAGGGGTGGTGACGCAGTTCGATAAGAATGATGTAGAAGATGCCGGATTGGTCAAGTTTGATTTCCTAGGGTTACGCACCTTGACGATCATCGATTGGGCCGTAAAGATGATCAACAAAAAGCGCTCAGAGGGAGATGAAGAGCCTCTGATTCTAGAAAAAATACCCCTCGATGACGCGGCTACCTATGGGCTGATGCAGCGAGCAGAGACAACCGCTGTATTTCAACTTGAATCTCGTGGGATGAAGGAATTAATTCGCAAGTTGGGGCCAGATCGATTTGAAGATATCATCGCACTAGTTGCGTTATTCCGCCCCGGGCCATTGCAATCAGGAATGGTCGATGATTTTATTAATCGTAAAAAGGGCCGTGCAGAAGTTAGTTATCCGCATCCACAATATCAGCACGAATGTCTTAAGCCCGCACTTGAACCTACTTATGGGGTCATCCTTTACCAAGAACAGGTTATGCAAATTGCTCAAGAAATGGGCGGTTATACCTTAGGTGGAGCTGACCTTTTACGCCGTGCGATGGGTAAAAAGAACGCTGCCGAGATGGCAAAGCAGCGTGATTTATTCGTTGAGGGCGCCATAGCAAAAGGATTTGCCAACAACCTGGCCTCCAATGTTTTTGATTTAATGGAAAAGTTTGCTGGCTATGGATTTAACAAATCTCACTCAGCAGCTTACGCCTTAGTGGCTTACCAAACTGGCTGGCTAAAAACGCACTATCCTGCCGAATTTATGGCCGCGACTATTTCCTCCGATATGGATAAGACGGATAAAGTGGTTACCTTCATTGATGAATGTCGGGCGATGAATCTAGATTTGTTACCGCCGGATGTCAATTATGGGCAGTTTCAGTTCAGTGTTGATCCGCAGGGTAGTGTAATTTATGGCTTAGGTGCCATTAAAGGACTTGGGGAGGGTCCTGTCGGCGCTATTATATCGGCTCGCGATGAAGGTGGTGCATTTAATGATTTATTTGATTTCTGCGCGCGCGTTGATGGGCGAAAGGTTAACAAACGTGGCCTGGAGGCAATGATTCGTGCGGGGGCGTTTGATGAAATAGGGCCGAAGGGTGAAATAGGATATCGACGGGCTGTCATGCTCGCCTGCATGGATGAGGCGGTTAAGTTAGCCGAGCAGCATGCGCGTAACAAAGTGAGTGGTATGGGTGACTTATTTGGCGAGTCGGTCGTTGATAGTGCGCCAGAGATTAATTACAACGCCTATTCAGCTTCTCGCACTCTGTCTGTTAGAGAGCGTCTTAACGGCGAGAAGGAAACGTTAGGTCTTTACTTGACGGGTCATCCCATTGATGAATATGAGGACGAATTAAAAGTAATGTTACCGCAGAGGATCGTTAATTTAAGGCCTGGTAAAGATGCTGAAACGATATCTGGGATGGTAGTCGGGATGCGTATTATGAAGAATAAGCGCGGAGATAGTTTTGCGTTCCTAACACTCGATGATAAGAGTGGACGTATCGAATTATCAGTCTGGGCTGAGAAGTATAACGCGTATCGCGAGATCCTTGCCAAAGATGCACTTCTGGTCGTTAAAGGCGCCGTATCAGAGGATAGCTTTACGGGTGGTTTGAAAATGGTTGCTGAGTCGATACAGTCAATTTATGAGGCACGTTGCAGTAAGTTACGCCGTCTTGAGCTGAATATTACTGCCGGTAGTGACGATTGGGTGGAACAAGTGCATACAACGCTAAGTGGATTCAAAGACGGTAACTGTGCTGTAACCGTAGATTATCATCAGCCTCATGCTAGCGGCACACTTAAGCTAGGAAGTCATTGGAAGGTCCAACCTAGAGATGAATTAATTAGCCGCTTGAGAGAACAATTTGGAAAGACGAATGTCTCTATGGGCTATGATTAAACCAATTAGTAGCCAAGCAATTTTTTGCTGTTAAAATGCTACTCTGAATCGTATTACAGGCTTAACAGAGAAAAACATTACAATGAATCTAGATTATTTGTCCTTTGAACAGCCCATTGCCGAGTTAGAGGCGAAGATTGAAGAGCTTCAGTTGGTTGGCAATGATAATGAGCTGAATATTGCAGAGGAAGTCACAAAGCTTCGTGAAAAATCACGTAAGCTAACTCAAAATATATACGCGAAGCTTACGCCATGGCAGGTTGTTCAGGTGGCTCGTCACCCACATAGACCTTATGCACTTGATTATATTCATCGTATCTTTTCCGACTGGGAGGAAATGCATGGCGACCGCCATTTTGGAGATGATAGTGCTATTGTCGGCGGTGTTGCCAGATTAGGTAATAGTCCCGTCATGATAATTGGCCAAGAAAAAGGTAGAGGTGTTACTGAGAAAGTAATGCGCAATTTTGGTATGCCAAAAGCGGAGGGCTACCGCAAAGCTCTGCGTCTAATGGAAACCGCTGAGCGTTTCAAAATGCCTATTTTGACACTGATTGATACGCCGGGTGCTTATCCTGGAATTGATTCGGAAGAGCGAAATATTTCTGAGTCGATAGCACGTAATTTAGCGGTAATGTCTAGGTTGAGAACGCCAATAATTTGTACTGTGATTGGCGAAGGGAGTTCTGGTGGTGCGCTAGGGATCGGTGTCGGTGATAGAGTGAACATGTTGCAGTACAGTACTTATACGGTTATATCCCCTGAGGGTTGTGCAAACATTCTGTGGAAGAGTAGTGATAAAGCCTCCGCAGCTGCAGAAGCTATGGGCGTTACGTCGGCGGGTTTAGAGGCACTCAATATTGTAGATAAAACTATTCCTGAGCCAATGGGAGGAGCCCACCGAGATATTGAGGCGATGAGTTCAACGCTTAAGGACCAGCTGTCTTATCAGCTCGAAGAGCTTCATTCAATCCCTCTTGACGAGCTGCTTGCCCAGCGATATGAACGTTTGATGAGTTATGGCAACCCAAGTTAGACAGTCTTAAATCGCCAACGTTTCGGTCAATTAATGATTAGTTACTGTCTTTTAGCAATGAGATTGCGGCCATCGCGTCAGGATCTTTGTTTTTGATTTTGTTGGCAATGTTGTGTTGGAAAAAGTACCGAAATTCACAACTGGTGCTGGCTGCATACAGGCAATCATCACCCGGCAGGACTGGCGTGGTGACCTTTTTTTCCTCATTAACCAACATTGCTTCAATATGACCGCTGTTAGAGAGTTGCCAGCTAATGACTTCTTTCAAAATAATACTATGAGATCCCTCGGCGGATAGGGCAGCATGGGTTCCGATGGCGTCTGGTATTTCTTGAATTATTTCATCCGCAGAGTCACATTCGTAGTCATAATATTCCGCCGCAGTTTCTAACTCTACGATTTTATGCACCGGTGCGCTGAAAAATAATTCGTCAACGCCTTCATCATAGTAACCATGCCATTGACCATTCAATGGATCATTAATTTCATTACAGGGGACAAGTTTGTCCAGCCAGGGAACTAAGCCAACAACCTCTCCGTTTCGTCTGAGGCCCCAAGCTAGAAGTCTCACTGAGAATAATTTGTCTTGATCATCAGCATTGCTATAAAGTATTTCAAGGCCGTCAAGCTCCGCAGCAATGCGAATAATAGGGTTGTCATCAAGTTCAGATAGGGGTTTGCGAGTAAAGATATCGATTACGTTTTTATTGGAGTGCTGCGGCGCCGAACTAGGCATTGAGATATCTCCTTATGGCAGTAGTCAGATCGATCACTAACACTACATAAGGTACTCTAGATCAATAAAAAGCACAACACTTTGTGTTTCAGATGATCGATATTTACATGGTTACTTTTAGTGTAGGGCGATAGTTGAGTTGTTTTGGATCCTCAAAAACTCATGTAAACTAGACTTTGTTGGCATTAATTGTCAGTTCTTAGGAAGCGAAAAGTCATCAGAAATAATGAAGCCAATAAATTAGCCGTCATCAATGCATTATTTGCGGCGGAGTTCGCGGACGCTTGTGCTACTGAGTTGATTGGTGGTGCTGATGAGCCGTTATATTTGCCGGCGGGGGATGCCGATCGAACCGCACAAATTTTTTATCGCCAAGATTTTTTAGCTAGCGCGCTTCATGAAGTTGCGCATTGGTGTATTGCGGGTAAAGACAGACGAGCAATGAAAGATTTTGGTTATTGGTACAATCCTGAGGGGAGATCAGCTGCGGAGCAAATTCAGTTTGAGTCTGTGGAGGTGAAACCCCAGGCCTTAGAATGGATATTTAGCGTGGCGTGTAAGAAATCATTTCATGTTAGTGCAGATAACATAACTAGTCATAGCGAGAACACCAATGATGAATCCTTTAAGTGGGCAGTTGTCCTCCAGGCTCAGCATTGGTGCTCACCGGGAAGCCTACCAGCTCGAGGGCAACAGTTTGTGAAGGCTCTGATGGCGCATTACAATACCGACGCCACATGTAGTGAATATTATCAATTAAAGCACCTTAGATAGAGGCAACTGATGCAATCTTTACTCGTCGATTCTTCCATCTATATATTTCGTAGCTACTTTACGTTGCCGGAGAACTGGCATGCGCCTGAGAGTCAATTACCCACTCATGCAGTGTATGGATTTACTAGTTTCATACTTGATTTATTGAAGCAAAAGCAACCCGACTATATATTTTGTGCCTTTGATGAGAGCCTTAGAACCGGTTTTCGACATCAATTGTGCGCTGATTATAAAGCGAACCGTGAGTTACCTGATGCTGCCTTGGCTTTTCAATTAAATGCCTGCCGCCAACTTTGTCGCGTGCTAGGTGTGGCTGAAATGGCCTCTGACATCTATGAGGCTGACGATTTGATCGGCTCTATGGCCAGTACTATGCGTGGGGCAGGGGTCCAGCCGATTATCGTTAGTAGAGACAAAGATCTAATGCAGTTGGTTAGAGATCAAGATTTATATTGGGACTTTGGTAAGGCCTACCCAAAGTCTCAGAAACAATTAGAGCAAACGCTAGAGATAGGCTGTAGTCAAATGGTTGATTATCTGGCGCTGGTGGGCGATAAAAGCGATAACATTGCTGGTGTGCCTGGTGTTGGGGAAAAGACCGCTAAGCAGCTGCTTTCACATTTTCCAGATACTGAGGCGATTCTGGAACACCTTGATCAACTACAGGATTTGCCCATTAGAGGCGCAAAAAAACTGGCGGATAAATTGCTGGCGAGTCAGACTCAAATTAGCCGGTCGCGCCAGTTAGCAACAATAGTCACAGATATAGATTCTATGCCGGCTGCCAAGGATATTACTTGGCAGGGGGTTCATATCCAGGCGTTTGAGTTGTTTGCAGAAGAGATGGGATTTGGAAACGTATTTACTGCACGACTAGCTGATCTTAAACATCGGCCAATGGCCTCTAATTTTCGAGTGTAAATAAGCGATGAATGATCGACCACTAAAAATTGTAGCAGACGAAAATATGCCGTTGGTTAAGGAATTATTTAGTCCCTATGGTGATGTTAGGCTCATCCCTGGGCGATCTATCCGATCAGAGGATGTGCTCGATGCTGACGTTTTATTAGTCAGATCTGTTACCTCTGTGAACAGTAAATTACTCCAAGGCTCAAGTGTAAAGTTTGTGGGTTCGGCGACCATCGGTATTGATCATGTCGATACAACTTTTCTTAGTAGCTCGGGTATTCGGTTTGCATTTGCTCCGGGGTGCAATGCCAAAGCCGTAGTTCAATATGATTTGTCCGTTATGAGTCGACTGATGCCAGACTGGCAAGACAAAACCGTGGGTATTATTGGGTGTGGCAATGTCGGAGGGCAGCTCTGTAATACCCTGTCGGCAATAGGTGTGAACTGTCGTGTGTATGATCCCTTTTTGCCAGCAGATGGCCGATTTCCTGCGGGCAATCTCAACGAAGTACTAGGTAGCGACATTGTCTGCGTACATACACCGTTAACGTATGAAGGTTTATTTCCTACGCACCATATGATCGACAGAGCGGCTATCAATAGATTAGGTGCGGGTGCTCTACTAATTAATGCAGGACGGGGTGAGGTGATTGATACGGAGGCTCTTTTAGACATATTACGTTCAGGTAAGGAGCTCTCTGTGGCGCTGGATGTATGGGAATCGGAGCCTGACATTTGTTCTGATCTTTTGCGCCATGTGTCGTTTGGAACACCCCATATTGCGGGTTATAGCCTTGAGGGAAAGGTTAATGGAACGACCATGGTTTTCGATCGCTTTTTAGAGTGGCTAAATGTTCAAGAGGATTACACTACGCGCTTGAGTATTGATCCCGTGAGTATTATTGATCAGACCATCAATTCGTTCACCCAGGCTCTACTAGCAAGTTATGATGTTCTTGATGATGATAAAAGAATGCGTGAGAGGCTGTTCGGATTGGCAAAGGGGTCCACCGAGCAACGAGGCATGTTTGATGCGCTTCGTCGTGAATATCCAGTGCGTAGAGAATTTGGATCAACCGTTATAGATGTTGGCGGCCAGACAGAAGGGGCTGAGTTGAAGAGTACCTTGGCCGCAGTAGGGTTTTTACTGACTGAAGACTAAGACTGTCTTAAGTCCATTGAGTGGCTTCTTTATTAAAGACTATTGTCGGTATTCCAGTAAAAAATTCGACAGCCTGCCAATGGCATCCACTAACAGGTCCCTGTCAGGTAAAAAAACGATCCTAAAATGTTGTCTATCCATACAGTTGAATGCCGATCCCTGAACGATAAGTAAATGGTGTTGTTTTAGCAGAGCCAGCACAAAATTTTCATCGTTTTCAATGGGGTAAACGGACGAATCTAATTTAAAAAATAGATAAAGCGCAGATTTTGGTTTCATGCAGGTCAGCCCTGGGATGGCTGTCAGTAGCTCAAAACATAAATCTCTTTGGCGAATAAGCCGGCCGCCGGGCATCGTCAAATCGTTGATACTTTGTCGCCCTCCCAGAGCTGTTTGAACCGCTAACATAGCAGGTACATTTGCGCAGAGTCTCATGGATGCAAGCATCTCAAGACCTTCTAGATAGCTTTTGGCACTATCTTTGGCGCCGCTGACAAGCATCCATCCAGACCTAAACCCCGCTAGTCGATAGGTTTTTGAGAGACCATTGAACGTTAGGCAGAGAGTATTCTTTGTGAGAACGGATAGGGGATAATGAACGCTACCGTCATACAAAATACGATCATATATCTCATCAGCAAATATAATAAGGCCATGTTTTTCTGCCAGACTTACCAATTTACAGAGTACTTCCTCGGAATACACTGCGCCAGTCGGATTGTTTGGGTTGATGATCACTATGCCGCGAGTGCGCGCGGTTATTTTACGCTCGATGTCCGTTAAACAGGGCTGCCAGTCAAGATCTTCATCGCAGCGATAATGTATGGGGTTTCCCCCAGATATTGCGACGGCTGCTGTCCATAATGGATAATCTGGGGCAGGAATTAAGATTTCGTCCGATGGATTGAGCAAGCCCTGCATCGCCATGACGATTAACTCACTGACCCCGTTTCCCATTATTACATCGTCAACACCGATGTCTGTTACGCCTTGAATTTGATAGCGCTGCACTACGGCCTTTCTTGCGGAGAACAGTCCCTTACTGTGTGAATAGCCCTGAGCGCTTCGAAGATTATGTATAACATCTCCCATGATCTCGTCAGGTGCATCAAACCCAAATGCGCCTGGATTTCCGATATTTAATTTTAAGACCTGCTGGCCATCAGCCTCCAGTCGATCGGCGTACTCTAGTACCGGCCCACGAATCTCATAATTCACATTGTGGAGCTTATTGGATTGCAGGACCTTTTTCATATTATACTGGCAACTATTCAGGTTTGATTTGCCTGTATTGTACTCAAAAAATGGATTATTTGGGGAGAAGAATGCGCTTATTGGGTATCATTGGGCAAGTGTCGCTGCAGGCAGCGTTATAGTGCCGATGTCAGGTTTAGATATCAAAAGACTGATTAAAAAAATGGCTCGCAACTTTGGATGGATAGCGGTTCGATATGAAGTTTTAGGGTCTAGTAGTATTGGTTTGACGGACACCTTCGAGTTTAAAGCTGGATCACCCTTACTTCAACAGTGCAGTGATATGATCATTAGAGTTGTGTTACGCCAATATTATGGTGCAGTGATCGACATTCGTTCGTCCTCGCTCAACAAACGAGTGGATCTTGGATTTAACAATATGATGATCAACAAATAGGGGCACGGCTGTTTGAGATGACTGACGATTCCATTCTCGCCGCTAATAACGTCGCACATGCCGCCAATTTATAGGTTCGGTAGTAATGTAGTAGGCGCATCTTTATTTTATGGAAGCGGTGAATAGAAAAAGTAGTAGAACGAAAAGTCAATGGTTCAATCAGACTGGCCCTCAGCTTAATTAGATTTCTATGGCAATGTACTATGTTAAACAAAAGGACAATGCATTGAAGTTTGATAAAACAATTGAGGCTGTATTAGCCCTTTTATTAATATATCAGTCCGTGCTCTATTTGATAATTTCATTTGAGCTCGTCGACCCTTGGGTTTTCCCGACATCGGTTCTGTTCTTGGGCTCTTGTGGATTAGGCGTTTTTTTTGGCGTTTTTGGTGGCTGTCGTTTGGTACAGCGGGCATTACAGAGTGAAGCTATACGCCTACAAACTGCATTGCTTCTCGTCTTAACGGTCTCCCTGTTGAGCGTCGTCCAAGGGTCCTTTGGTTTTCAAAATTTCAGTTGGAAGAAAGGAAATGATTACTCCACGAGTAGCACTGATATTCCTAAATTCTCTCTAACTAAGGTTGAGAGGCTGCGTAGCACACACACTTCTGCTTTATGGGGCTTTATGGATATCCCTCAAGCAATACTCAAGTCTGATACAGACAGTATCGTGCTACCTATGTCTGGTTTGGTTACAAAAAGAATCGCCATCAAAACGCTTAATAAGATGGGTTGGCAAGTGGTTAGGCGCTTTGATGAAACTATGGATGATGTCGGTTTTACAGAGGTGTATGAAATTGTCGGTGCGATGGCAGGATCACCCAGACGCACTAATTTACTCGTTCGAGTGGTTTCTCTCACTGGATCTTCTAGTGTCGTTGATATTCGCTCTTCTTCGCCAGGCCGACGCCGAGATCTTGGATTTAATGAGCTTATGATACGTAACTTTGCCGACGAACTGTCAAAGGCAGTTCTCAAGTATCAGATGACGATGACGTCATTGGGTCTGCCCAAAGGTTTACAGTTACTCTAATAACCTGACGAGAGGGTATTTATGGTTTCCGCTCTAACTGGTGTTGAGGTCCTGATAAAAGGATTATCATCGTGAATTTAAAAATAATTGAAGCGTTCTGTGCTCTCATGCTGGGCCTGCAGGTTATATTTTTTTCGTTAGTGGAGTTTCAAATCACTGATCCTTGGTCTTTTCCTGCGTTAGTGTTTTTTCTCATGTCTTTGATTTTATGCGCCGTTGGCGCTATTTTTGGTGTTGGTTTTTGCATAATGCGCAAGCATCATCAGCTTGCTGTTCGTTTAGACACCATTGTTCTTTTTTTCATGTGCTTCTCCACGGTGGGTTTTTTCCAGATTGTCTATGGATGGCAATCGCTCGATTTAAAGGCAGGTAATGATTACTCGACAGATATCACTAATCCGCCTCAGTACCAGCTAAGTAAGTATCAAAGATTAAAGGTTAAGGAGGTATCCCCAGTTTGGGGTTTTATGGATGTCCCACCCAAAACACTCAAGTCAGATGCAGATAGCTTAGTGTTCCCCAAGTCAGGTATGGAATTGAAGGTAATTATTAATAAAGTGGCTAACAAGCTAGATTGGATAGTGGTTCGACGCTCAGACAGCCTGACTACTGATAAAAATTTTAACGAGACCTATGAGCTCATAGTGGGGGCTTCGGACGTGCACCAACGTACTAATCTGATTGTGCGAGTTGTATCAAATAATGATGGTTCCAGTGTCGTTGATATTCGGTCTTCATCCCCCGGTCGACGGAGAGATTTCGGGTTTAATGAGCTTATGATACGAACGTTAGCTGACGAGTTAGAAAAGTCAGTTACGAATTATCCCCTTACCATCAGATCACTTGGAACACGGGCGCAGAGGTAGTTGGTCAAGTAGTATAACGAAATTTTGCTAATATATTTTAATGTAGGTAGTAGCATAAGGTGTTTGAAATGAAGGCTATAAAAAAGGAGCTTTTGTTGTCGTGGATGGGAAAATAATCAAAGGATTCTGTATTAGTATGGTGTTACTGCAGTTTATCTTTTTTGGGCTAGTGCAGTATTCAATACATCACAGCCCCTGGTACATACCTGCGAGTTTATTTTTGTTGTTATTTGTTTTTTGTGGTGGTGTCGCGGCTATTATTGGTATTTGCCTGTGTATAAGGCGCAATTTTAATAAGACTCCTTTTGGTAGAGAGGGGCTAGTGATTTTTCTAACATGTCTCAGTTCAGTGATAAGTGTTCAGATTTTTTATGGGTGGCAATCTATTGATTTAGGTGCAGGCAATGACTACTCGACAGACGCTATCAATCCCCCTCAATTCAACCAAAGCAAGCACAATAGGTTGCGTTCCCAGCAGATGCCCTCATTTTGGCGTTTTTTGGACATTCCACACAAAGTACTCAAGTCAGATACAGATAGCTTAGTGCTATCCATGTCCGGTTTTGATTCAAAAATAATGATTAAGCAAGTAATTAACAAACTGGGTTGGGTGTTTGTGCGACTCATGGATAATACCAGTACTAGTGAGGGTTTTAATGAGACTTACTTACTTAGAGCTGGAAATCCTGGAATCGCCGGACGCACTGATGTAGCAGTGCGGGTTGTTACGAATAACGAGGGCTTTAGTGAGGTTGATATCCATTCTTCGTCGTCCCATAGTCGGCGAGATCTTGGTTTTAACGAGCTTATGATACTCAGACTAAAGAAAGAAATACTATTGGCGGCTAGGGAGTGATGCAGCTATAGCGTATCTAATTATTTTACTGGCGGTATCATCATCAGTTTTTTCTGAGATGGGGTATGACAGCGGGTTGATTGGTACATAAATGAACATTGTTTAAAAAATTCTGTAATGTCAGCTCATCGCTGCAATTTTTATTTTTTGTACTAAGCCACTATGCCGTCATCAATCACTGGGATTTTTCATCAGTTGTATTTATGCTGGCATCTGGGCTTTTTTTGGTATCGCCCAAGCTATAAAAAACAAGCTTGGTCTAAATCCTGAGCGGAAAAATGCAATAGTAGCTTATATCCTGTGCATATTTACAGTTACCATTGTTGAGATTTTCTATGGGTGGAATAATATTGATTTAAGTGCCGCCAATGACTCCTCCCCAATTCAATCAAAGCAAGCACGAGAGACTGCTGGCCAAGGAATCATCTTAGTTGCAGGGTTTCATGGATATACCGCACAAAGTTCGTTAAGCAGAGACGGAGAGCTTAATTTTACTTATGTCAGGTTTGGATCCAAAGATACTTATCAAATGAGCGATTAATAAGCTGGGCTGGCTCCTTTTGCGATGTTCTGATGACGCAAGTACCGATAAGGTTTTTAACGAAACCTATCAAGTCAAGAGTGGAATTACTGGAATAATAAAACGCACTGATGTGGCGGTACGAATTATTTCAGCTAACGCAGGTGTGAGTATTATTGATGTGCGCGGATCTTCGCCGAATAGTCGCCGAGACTTCGGATTTAATGAGCTTGTGATAAAAGAATTATTTAAAGAGCTAAGAGAGCTAGAGGCACTTTGAACTTCGGGCTTACATAACTTTGTGAGGTCGTTTGCAAAGAAAATAGCACTAGGGCAGGGGGTATCGATATCAATCAATCTTCTTACTTGTCGCGGTTTGTTCATACAATATAGGTTTGCTTTACTGGAAGCGATTAGTGTATTGATTCTGTTTTTTTGGGGTTTTGTTATTCATATTTATTGATCAAATAATTTAGTAATATTCGGTTTTAGCCGGCCTACTACGACTGTGTTTGTGGTACACAATTCGGGCGAACTATAAAATTTCAAAAACCCGTTAAATTTACCGTGGTTATGCTTGACTCTTTTCCCGTAGATACTTATCATGCGCGCCACCTAGCCAATCACGTCCCGTTCGTCTAGAGGCCTAGGACACCGCCCTTTCACGGCGGTAACAGGGGTTCGACTCCCCTACGGGACGCCATACAACGTAAGTGCTTGCAAATATAGTACTTAGCAAGCCTTGGAGTATTTTGCACTGCAGGTTTGTGACACACATAGAGGATAGGCCGTAATAGCTCCTCAAGTGAGAAGGGTAGTTATATAGCCCTTATAATTAAGGCTCCCAACAGGGGGCCTTAATTGCTTCTGCAAGGCCATTCCTGGCTTAATTAGCAATTCTGCAGCTGTGTCCAGCCCACTCCCTTAAATGAGTGGTTGCTAGCATCTAGGTCTGGCTTAGGCCTTCGATACACTTTGAATATTTTACTAAGAGGGGGAGGGGTTATCGGTTGGCTCAATAGTGTTCAATCATCACCGTTTTCTTGCAGTGGTCTAGGGTCAGGTGAGATCGCGGCAGCGAGCTAAGATTGAGATCCAAAATCTACCTATAATTTGAGTGCTGTTGATTCTCGAATAATAAGTTTAACAGGAAGTTTTCGGGCAGTGGAATTCTCCTCCGTTTGTCCGCGACACTGTTTCGTTACCATATTTACTGCTGCAGCGGCCATCTCTTTAATTGGCTGACGAACTGTCGTCAGTTGAGGCCAAACAACTGTCGCAATAACACTATCGTCAAATCCAGCAATTGAGAGTTCTTCGGGAACAGAAATCCCCGATTTATGGGCAGCAGCAATTACGCCTGCAGCCATCTCGTCATTACTGGCAAAAATGGCTGTTGGGCGCTGTGCCTGCTGCAGTAATGATTCGCCAGCATCCAGTCCAGAGCGATATTCATAGTTACCGTCTAAAATAAAGTTGTCTGGCACTGTTAAATTCGCATCTTTCATTGCCGATAAAAAGCCATCGAGTCTACGACGCGTTGTTGCCGTACCTTTACGGCCAGTGACAAACCCAATTGAGGTATGACCCAATTGGATCAATTTTACAGTCATCTGTTTAGCGGCATCATAGTCGCTTATTTCAACGCGAAGTCCAAGATGCTTGGAGATACTCGGAGAAATTCGAGCGAAGGGCTTCCCAGAGGATTCAAGAGCTTGCAAGATTGATGGGTCATCGCAGAGCGGTGGGGGGAGGATCATACCGTCTAAATTAGACTGAACTAAAAGATTGGTAATGTCCTCGGCTACATTAGGTGAGGCGAGATTGACCGGTTCAACTATGAGGTGATACCCGTCTTTTCGAGCCTGGTCCAAAGCGCCTCGAAGAAGCTCGGCAATATAACCTGTATTAGGATTGTCAAATATTAAAGCTAACACGTAAGACTTCGAGCCTACTGCTGCTCGGGGCGCAACACTGGATCGATATTTTAACGTTGTGATCGCATCTTGGACAGCAGCCTTGGTTTTGGGGCTGACGTTAGGTTCCTGACGAACAACACGTGAGGCAGTTTTGATTGAAACCTTTGCTAGCTTTGCTACGTCGCTAAGTGTTGATTTACTTTTAACCATTACTGCCTCTAAATTTTGTCTGTTAGATCGGTGAGTCAATGAGTAAGTAAGGGTTAAAGCCCGGCAAGCATTATGCAACTAACGCCATGATAATTAAATAGCTAAAAATTTTTTGCTAAACGAGAAGTCATCGAATCTCTTGCGCACTAGTTTAGTTATGGCTAATACTATAAGAGCTTCGTGTGGGTTAGCCGCAACCAGAATCTTTTGAATTGAGTTGCGAATGACAATATTGTCATTATAATGGGTGATCGAAATTACATAGTAGGACAATAGGTGGGAATGAGACAGGGTTCGCCCTACACTGCGCTGGCTTTATTTGGGTTTCTGTTCAGCTCTTGCGTAAATTCAGAAATGGCAATGCCGGATGATGATAGCGAGCGTCCGAACATTCTGCTGATCTCTATTGATGACTTACGACCTGACTTAGGAAGTTATGGTCACCCTGTTGCTAAAACGCCAAGCTTAGATGCCTTTGCGAAATCCTCTGTTCTGTTCGAGAAGGCCTACAGTCAGCAGGCAGTGTGTGGTCCGTCTCGTGCCGCTCTGTTGACCGGTTTACGACCCTCAACTACAGGTATCAAGACTCTTAAACAGTCCGTTTCCGATACTGTCCCCAATATTACAACACTCAATAAAAGTTTTAAACAAAGCGGTTACGAGACAATCTCTATTGGGAAGATATACCACCACGCTAACGATGATCTTGATGGGTGGTCTAAGGCGCCCTATGATGCCAGCGGTGACTTTTATAGTGATCGTAGACGGCGTGGTATACCCAGGCTCGCCTACGAGGCTTGGGAGTCTGACGAGCTTTTACCAGATGCTAAAAATGTTAATCATGCGCTCAAGGAGCTCGAGCGACTTAGTCAACAGCAGCAGCCATTTTTTCTTGCTGTTGGCTTACATAGCCCGCATCTTCCCTTCAGGGCACCAAAAAGTGATTGGGACAAATATGATCCTGCGCTGGTACCTGCACCACAAACAACAACACAGCAAGTGGGCGCGCCAAATTGGGCAGTGGTAGCTTGGGAAATATGGAATTATGACAATTTGCCACCCAAACACGGCCCTATGCCTCTGCTTGAGGGGGATCAGCTTCGACATGGATATCTTGCATCGATATCCTTTGCTGATAGTCTAGTTGGGCAAGTTCTTGAAAAGGTGTCGGCCCTTGGTTTGGACGACAACACCGTCGTGGTTATCTGGAGCGACCATGGCTACAAGCTGGGGGACCACGGTGGTTGGGCGAAACATTCGACAGTAGAGCTTGATATTCATATTCCACTGATGATTCGTTTCCCAAACATGAAAGTACCAGGAGCTCGGACCAGTGCACTCGTTGAGTCTGTTGATATCTACCCGACTTTGATAGAGTTGGCCAGTATCGATCCACCGCATGTGTTAGAAGGTGCGTCATTGCTCCCGCTAATTGAAGAGCCTCAGCGGCCCTGGAAGGAGGCGGTTTTTGCTCAGTACCCTCGCTACGTTAAAAGACAGCTGCTCATGGGTGAAACCGTTCGCACTCAGCACTACCGATATACGGCATGGGTTGGAAACGATACCGGGGAAACCGTCGCGCAAGAACTTTATGATCATACGAATGATAAAATCGAAGCTAAAAATGTCGCAAAGAATAGCGAATACCGGGTTGAATTAGATCGGCATGAGCAACTGCGTAAGCTAGGTTGGCGGCATATTCGTGAAAAATTGGATGAGATGATTTCACAGGACTCTATTTAATAACAAACCTACTATAAATTTTAAAAACTCAACAGGATACTGACATGAAAAAGACTCTACTTGGAATTGCTTGTTTTTTGGCGTTACCATCCAGCATTTGCCATGCGGAGGATGCAATTGGCTGGCCAACTTTCGATTTGAATAAAGACAGTGCGCTTACCCTTACAGAGTTTGGTAACTACCTGTCAAACGTATATGTGGAGCTTGATACCAATCTGGACGGACGATGGACTAGGTCAGAATTCGTTACGCGTCCAAGCTACATGCGACGAATTAATCCAGATTTCCTGAGATCTAAATTTAAGCGCTGGGACAAAGATAGTGATGGATTTTTAACACTCGCAGAAGCTGAGAAAATGATTAAAAATAACTTTAGATGGCTTGATAAAAATAAGAGCAAGACCATCACTGTTGAAGAGATGCCCAAGAAATTTTAAGCTTACTGCTTTTCTAGGAGGATAGTGTTATCGCTTTGAAGCGATAATAACGAAAGTTTAAGTACTGGAGGTTCAAAATGTTAATAAAAAAAGCTAACGCACTTGCCATAATGTGCCTGGTTCTTGCTGCTTGCAGTAACGATAACTCTGGGGTAGCCGAGAGTAAGAGTTGGAGTCTTCTTCAGACCATCAGTTTTACCGCTGACAGCGCAAGTATAACTATCGGTAATTCGCGGACTATAGCAGCGAGTACTGGTGAGGGGTCGGGTACGATCACTTATACCAGTAGTGACACTAGCATTGCTAGCGTTTCAGCAGAAGCTTTGGTTTCCGCTAATGCTTTAGGGAACGTGATTATTACCGCGACAAAGGCAGCAGATAGCATTTATTCGGAGGCATCAGCAACCATAAGCATTACAGTTGACCCATTGAAAGAACAGACGATTAGTTTTCCTAATCCCTCCTTCTCAATGGAGATTGATACGGCCCAAACAGTCGTCGCCAGTGGCGGCGATGGTACTGGCGTAATTAGTTACACCAGTAGTGACGAAAATGTATTGACAGTTTCGCCTGAGGGGTTAGTCACCGCAATTGCTCTTGGCAGTGCGCAGATTAATGCAGTCATGGCCGCTGACAGTGAATACCAAGAGGCTTCAGCGAGCGCGACAGTGACGGTAGTGGAGGGGTCGGTCGCACTTGATCCTCCCGTTATCACTCTGCGCTCATCCGGTAATTCTCGGGCAATAATTGCTTGGAGCGCGATTGGTAATGCAGCTGGCTATAACCTATATATCGCTCAAGAAAGTATCGACAGCGCCGACAACTACGCATCACTGATTGGCGGTGACCTTATTTTGAATGCCACATCACCCTATAGTTTAACGGGCTTGGGTAATGGTGAGACTTACTATGTAGCAGTCACAGCTTTAGCAGGTACTGAAGAGAGTGATCTGAGTAATGAGCTCACCGTTGTGCCGAAAAACCCATTAAATGACACTGGGCTATTGGGTAGTGGCAATGCTGCCTCTGGTACCAATGCCACCTGTACAGCAGCGATTAATAACGCCGGCCATGTTCCACAAGATTGCGACCAGGGCCGTGATGCTGATCTCACTATCACCAAAGTTGGTGCAGGCGTGGCAGGGTTTGATTTTACAAAGCTTGGAAACGACGGTTCAACTCTTACCGTTCAGGACGGAACCTGGGCAGTAAGTGGCAGTGAAGCGGCTGGAACCCGTTGGTCCTGTGTAAGGGACAATGTCACAGGGTTAGTTTGGGAGATGAAAACCGAGGCAGACGCTGGTATCCATGCAACTAACGCAAAGGTTAAATGGGATGATCGTAATGTCCTGGCTGAGACAAGTAATACGGAAGCCCTTTGTGGCATCCAAACCTGGCGTGTTCCAACGGTTGTAGAATTGGCAACAATCGTCAATGCCAACCGCATAAATCCAGCACTTGATACCAATCGATTTCCCAATGGTGCGGGGTCCCACTGGGCTTCGGTTCCTGTCGCAGGCGATGCTGCTAACGGCTGGGTGGTTAACTTTTTTGCCGGTATTCCCATTTTGAAAGTTAAGTCAGGTCCTATGGCTCAGAGATTGGTGTCAGGTGAACATCAAGCGAACGATACCTCAGATGATCGTTACACGGTTGTAGATGGGACTGTAACAGACGATGTGACAGGTTTGATGTGGAAGCAGTGCCCGGAGGGACTTGAAGGCAGTGACTGCAGTATCGGGGCGGCAGGCCTTCTAATTTGGGGCGGCTCAATGAAGCGGGCTAGAGATTCTGACTTTGCTGGTTACACTGATTGGCGGTTGCCTAACATGAAAGAGCTTTTGTCAATTGTTGCCTTTGATCAATCGAGTCCGGCGATAAACACAACGGTATTTCCGGGCACCACTGAAATTTTTTGGAGCTCTACGCCCAAATATGTAACAACCGGAAGCCAATCATACGTAGTCGATTTTGCCAAAGGTGTGCATTTGCCCAAGACTCGCTCATCGCAAAAAGGTGCTCAGAGACTGGTTCGGGATGCGGAGTAAAATCTGCAGCTCTCAAGAGGTTGTTAGTTTTAAGATCTAACGAGCTAAAAATAGAATAATTTATTATATGCGCAATATAGATAGTTAGTTTTAAGAACTAAAAATATGCAGCGATAATGGGAGAAGAGTAATGAAGTATAAGATTTCAATGTGGCGCCGGTCGATATTAGCGGCGAATGTTTCTTTGATGGCACTAAGCGCTTCAGTGGCGTTCGCTCAAGAAGAAGCAACTGAAGAAACTCGCGCCGATAGCGCGATTGAAGAAGTGTTTGTGTACGGAATTCGTCAAAGTCTTGAGTCAGCGCTGGCGGCCAAGCGAGCACGGTTAAACTTAACGGAAATTATTAACGCTGACGATATCGGCAAGCTTCCTGATGAAAACGTTGCGGAAGTACTTGAGAATATAGCGGGTGTTCAAATTACCCGCGAGAAAGGTATTGGTGAGACTGTTTCTATTAGAGGTAGCGACCAAAATCGGATTGAGATAAACGGAAGAGGTACTACACCAGATGGCGATGGTCGAGGAGGCGTAAGTCTTTCTGATCTTCCTGCTGCCTTAGTGCGGTCTCTTGAAGTGATTAAAGTGCCAACTGCCGATATGGTCGAGGGATCTCTTGGCGGCACAATTAATGTCAAGACCTATCGTGGTTTAAAATTGAGAAAGCCACTTAAAAAGATTCGGTTGAAATCTGAGTATGCCGAAAAAGCAGATGCTTGGAATGAGAACTTTTCAGCGACATTTGGCAATAAGTTTGAGCGAGAAGGTGGTGACATTGGTGTGATATTAACGGTATCACATCTTGATAAGGATGTTCGTCAGGATTCATTACGTATTACTCAGGCCGCACGCGGTGCCAGTAGTAGTCAGGTTGATTTTAATGGAGATGGGCTTGGTGACCCTTACTATTACCCTGGATATAATGAAACAACATTTCAGATGGAAAGCAGAAAACGGTCAGTAATCGAAGGATCTTTGGAATGGCAAGCATCAGACAGCCTAAAATTGTTTGTCGAGGGTATGTATGCAGATGCGCTGAGAAATAGTGCCGGTCAAAAAGCAAAAATAAGCATGAATGGCTCGACCAATGAAATTCAGGGGCTTCCTGCTGCTACTTTTGGAACGACCGAAGTGGCGGGTACTGAGGTTGGTATTTTTACCTCAGGTGCTGTCGGCGGGACGCCGCCAGATGGAAGTAGCCCTTTTTTGAGAACTCAAAGTGAAGCGATTATTAGAGACACTCAAACATATCAATTTGCTCTTGGTGGAGAATGGGGTAACGACGAACTGGAAGTTAATTTTGAAGTCAGTGGTTCAGGATCAGATACAGAGAAGCCCTATGTGGTGGCCTCTTTTGGCTACAGGGATCCAGCGCATGCTGGCTTCTTGGACAATAGTGGAGCCTTGCGGATTCCGCTGCAGTACGATGCTCTTAATGGTGTCTCAGCCTATGGGCCCGCAGATGGTGCACAGAGTTACTCTGTAACTGATGGTGTTATCACGCAATATGATCTTTCCACGCTTATAGATCCTGATTATTACTCTTTGTATATTGTTAAAGACCAGCAATTGGGGTTCAGCAATGATTTACTGGTAGAGAAAGTCGATTTTGACTGGGTCATGGATGGCGATTTTTGGACAGATCTATCATTTGGTTTGCGCGCTAGCCAACGATCAAATGAGCGCAATAAAACATCGGAAGCAACACCCTTTAATACCGGATTGAGCGCTCAAGATTTCATTGCAGCTTTCCCAGGGTTCATGGTTGCCTCGCCAGGCGACTTTTTTAGTTTTAATAGTGGTGGTTCATATTTCGATAACTTTTTGACTCCCGATGGTAATATTGTAATGGATCAGAGAGAGGCCATAAGGGAATTCGTATCTCTTAATGTTAATGGTGTAGTAGATCCAGCGAGCTTTTTTAGAGTGGAGGAAGATACCTATGCTGCCTACCTTAAGGGCGATTTTAACGGTATTGTAAGCGGTGGTCTAATGGGTGGTGTTGAATACTCGGGCAATATCGGAGTTAGAGGCGTAAATACCGATCAATCTGCGGCTGGTTCGGTTCAGGGAGAGGATATTAGCGTCAAGCAAAACTATACTCATTGGTTGCCAAGCTTAAGTCTTGTGTTTAAGCCTGTTGACGAGGTGCAGGTCAGGCTTGGTTATGCCAAGATCTTGAGACGGCCAAACTTTGGTCAGCTATCACCGACTATGTATTTCCCGCTCGACAAAACTACCCCGGTCGTGACAGGTAATCCGGAGCTACAGCCGACTACGGCAAATCAATTTGATGTGGCGCTAGAGTATTACTTTAGAAAAGGCAGTGCTCTGACCTTGGGTTACTTCTCAAAGCATTTTGATGAGGTCATTGGCAAGGAAACATTCCCCGCAAGCGCCTGCAACACGAATGCTGAACAAGCCCCAGGAGATTTGTTTTGTGATAATTTTAATGGTGTCCCTGGAGTCTTAGTTCCCCAGACCAAATTTGTTAACTTGCCTGGTGGTAATATTAATGGAGTAGAGCTTGGTTTTCAGCATAATTTCAAGAGTCTGCCGCAGCCTTTTGATGGTTTAGGTCTTATCGCAAATTATGCGTATCAGGATGGCAGCAGAGATGCATTCATTGTCAAAGCAGGGGCTTTAGCTGGCTCGGTTAGCTTCACTGGATTACCCTTAAACTTCATCAATCTTTCCAAAGATTCGTACAACGCGACTATTTACTTTGAAAAACCGCGATATCGATTCAGTGGCCGCCTTCGTTATACCTATCGCAGTGACTTCTTGGTGTCAGAAGCAAGTTTTCTGACAGGCCAGCTGCCTCTGTATAAAAAAGGAACAGGCCAGCTAAATGCCTCCATGAGCTATCGTCTTAATAACAAGATTACGGTGAATTTCCAAGGCAGTAACCTGACTAATGAGCAAGTTGTTCAGCCAGCATTTTTCTCTGAAGGACCCACTGCAATGACGCGTGATTCAGGCCGCCGCTTTAGTGTCGGGGTAGCAATATCACTTTGAAAGTAAGATCCATAGGCTTTACAAAAAAAGTAGCTATTTTGCTAGCGCTGATTGTGTTTGGTGGTGTAATGCCAAATGCAGTCGCGCAGAGTAACTATTTTGTAAGCTCATCTTCAGGGGATGATAAAAATAACGGCCTAACTATCAGTAATCCTTGGGCCAGTGTGTCCCGGGTTAGCCAAGAGGTTTTACGGCCTGGTGACACAGTCTATTTTAAATCGGGCGATCGGTTTACAGGTCAACTCGTCATTGATGAGTCGGGCACGGCGTTAGCGCCTATTCATTTTAGTGCTTACGGTAAAGGTGATCTCCCGGTAATTGATGGAGCAGAAATGCCCGGTGGAGCACCGCTCGCCTCTGTTCTGATTGTCGATCAAGACCATCTCGAGCTGAGTAAATTAAATATAAAGAATTTTCGCAAAAAGAAACGTAATGGTGTGGTTGATACGGATGCCTATGGAGTTCTTGTCAAAAATACCGGCAAACGCAATTTGCGTGGTTACAACTTTCACGACCTAGTGGTTGAGGATATTTTCCCAATTCAGGCGAGGAAGTCTTTCAACAAAACATCGGTGACAGGCATTCGTTTTGAAACGGACCCGGCAAAGTCGAAAAAACGCGCATATAACACTGGCGATATTTATATTCACAATAATTTCCTCCGTCACACTGCACGTTTTGGTATCGCTTTGCGCCACGGCTCGTCAAACATCAAGGGCATAAGAGGAAGCGTATCTGATTATGATATCGATGTGCGCATTATCAATAATCGCTGCGAAGATACTGGTGGTACCTGTGTGTTGTTTAATGGTGTGTGGAATGGTCTATTGGAAAAAAATAGCTTTATTCGCTCAGGCGCTATGGTTGAACCCAACCTCTCGGTAAATCGTGGCAGTGGCGCATGGTTTTTCCGCAGTAAAAATATTGTTGCGCAGCACAATGTTGCCATAGGGTCTCGAGGGCACAATGACTCGGCCGGCATGCATGTCGATTTTGGCAATGAAAATGTGTTGGTGCAGTATAACTTTAGTTTTGACAATGAAGGCTACGGGACAGAAATCCTCGGCAAAAATAAAAATGTTATTTGGCGGTACAATATTAGTGTGCATGACGGCACCCGCCTCGTTGGTGTCGAGAGGCCCGAAGGTGGCAAGAGTAGTTTCCCAGGGAAAACCCTATTTGTCAGTGACTATTCAAAGCCCAAACGCATTCAGTCAAAAGATATCTACATCTACAACAACACCTATGTTATCGCCGCTAGTTCTGATCCGCTTGTAGAGCTGAACGGGAGGGACATGCACCTATGGAATAATCTTTTTGTGGTGGATGACGGAGGACGAATGGGTGCAAAAGTGACAGTGGGTTGGCAGGGCGGAAAGGTTCTGGATATGCAGGGTAATGTTTTCTCTGGAGATGTCTCCCCGAACTTTATCCGCCTTGACAGTAACCCTGTTATAGCAGCGATTGCCTTTGACGGTCCACCAGACAAGCCTGAAACCTACGCCGTGGATTCGGCGCAGTTCGAAACTAATATAACTGGTGTTGCCATAAATCACCCGATATTTCGGGCTTCAGGGAAGGGGATTTTCAGCCATGTGGCTGCAGAGCCTGAGTTCGATATTTTTTATAATGCAATAGGTTCTGGTTTAGATGTTGTTGGAGCTGGCTACCGAAATAAGGATCTAGTATTACAGCCATGATTAATTTATTTTGCTTGCAGCAGACCCCGACGGTTCGTTTTTACCAACTTACTCGACATAAAGTGGTAGGTCTCATCCTACTGGTTTTGCTGGCTAATTCATCGCAGGCCTCAACGTCCCCCAATTTCATTCTAATTCTTGCCGACGATTTTGGTTGGAGCAGTATGTCCACGACAATGGATAACAAGAAGCCGGCGGCGAAGAGCGACTTCTACACCACACCTAACATTGATTCATTGGTGAACGGTGGGCTACGTTTTTCCAATGGTTACGCTGCGTCACCGGTTTGTTCTCCTACTCGGTATAGTATCCAGTTTGGCAAAACACCAGCGCGCCTGCATCGTACCCGTGGAATGGGGAAAAATAGGGTAGATCACAATCAGGTTGGTATTCCTCAAGTACTTAAGTCTATCGACAAAAATTATCGCGCAGCTCATATTGGCAAGTGGCACATCGATGAGGATCCTGCTCGTTATGGCTATGATGTGCACGATGGCATTTCAAAAAATAAAGAGGGCGGTTTTGTTAATGATCAAAGCCAGTGGAAGGGTTATGCCGAAGAGGATCCAAAACGGGTCGATTCATTGACTAAGCGTGCAATAGCATTTATGCGTGAGTCGACTGAAAATGAGCAACCATTTTTCTTGCAACTTTCTCACTATGCGGTGCACTCAAGTATTGTTTATAGCGAAGCATCTTTTGCTGACGTTGGATTGCGTAAAAAAGGCAAGTTACATAAGAATCAAGGTTATGCCGCCATGGTTCAAGATATGGATCTTTCTGTTGGTACCTTACTCGCTGCTTATCGGGAACTTGGCCTGGCAGATAACACTTACATCATATTTATCTCAGATAATGGCGGTATGCCAGTACTACCGCAGCAGCCGAATAAAGGAAAACCCTACAAAGCAGGTCTTAATGCACCGCTACTACGCGGGAAATGGGACTTGACCGAGGGTGGTATTCGAGTGCCGTTTGCTATTGTCGGGCCAGGGATTGAGCCAGGCGGGCAGAGTGATACGCCAGTTGTAACCTACGACCTGTTACCTACCTTGGCCGAGCTAGCGGGCTCGGTGGAAGGTTTACCCGCAGATTTAGACGGTGTGAGTCTGCGTCCTCTGCTGGATGATGGTGAGGTGGAAGTGAAGCGGTCCGATGAGGGTCTTGTATTTCACTACCCGCACTTTAACCGGGTGGGATTAAACGAGCCGCACTCGGCGATTCGTTTTGGGGAATTCAAGCTGATCCACTTTCCAGTGTCCGACCGCAATCTTCTGTTTAATGTGGTTCAAGATGCTGGTGAGAGGACTGATTTGTCTCAACAGATGCCAGGATTGGTTGTATTACTGAAAAATAAATTGGGGTCTTACCTTGAGCTCGTTGATGCCGAACGGCCGGAGAATACCGAAAGTTGGGTGCGCGCTGGGCAAGAAGGAAAAACGAGAACTCGTCTTTTCGAGCGTTATAACCAGTAGAGAACTCTTCGTAAGTATGGATCACAACGTATTAATAATTAGCACTAAAAATTTAATTAATGACTGGTAGCATATGAAAAAATCTATAATTCTATCTTCTCTATTTTCGGTATTATCCTGTTTCGTTGTAGGGCAGGAATCACTGCCCTACAAAAATTCTGATCTTGCGGAAGATGTTCGCGTTGATGATTTATTATCCAGAATGACGCTAGTCGAAAAAATTGGTCAGATGTCTCAGTATGTAGGGCCAGAGCACATTGCTCGTTCTGAAAAACATATGAGCCTTGAGGAAATGCAAGCTGGAGATGCCTATGGAATGTATCCTAATCTGCATTCTTCGCAAATTCCAAAGGTTATCAAAGAGGGTAAAGTTGGTTCGTTTTTGCATGTTGTAACGCCACAAGAGGCTAATCGTCTACAGCAATATGCTAGTCAAAGTCGTTTAGGAATACCTTTGATAATAGGTATCGACGCTATTCATGGCAATGGCTTAGTTAAAGGGGCAACTATTTATCCCTCTCCAATAGGGATGGCCAGTAGCTGGAATCTAGATTTAGTGAGACAGTCGAGTATTGAAACAGCACGCGAGGTTCGACTTAATGGCGCACACTGGGCGTTCTCCCCGAATATCGATATAGCAAGAGATCCGCGCTGGGGTCGGGTTGGTGAAACGTTCGGAGAAGACGATTTTTTGGTTGCCGAGATGGGTGTCGCTGTGATAACTGGTCTACAACAGGGCGATTTTTCAGGTGACAATAAGGTCCTCGCAACAGCCAAGCATTTTGTAGCCGGTGGTGATCCGGTCAATGGGCTAAATTTATCGCCTATGGACTTGTCACTCCGTTCGCTGCGTGAAGATCACTTTCCTCCATTTAAACGAGCCGTTGATGCTGGCGTGTTCACGTTTATGGCTGCACACAATGAAGTAAACGGCGTCCCCGCACATGCAAATCATTTTTTACTCACCGAGGTACTGCGTGATGAATGGGATTTTCAGGGATTTGTTGTTAGTGACTGGCTAGATGTTGAAAGGCTCCAAACTCTGCACCGTACGGCGCCAACCTTCAATGAAGCGGTATATCAAAGTATTAGTGCTGGAATTGATATGCATATGCATGGACCTAAGTTTTTGCAGCCACTGGTAAAGTTAGTCAAGGAAGGACGGATACCTGAATCCAGAATAGATGCTGCGGTAAGACCGATGCTCTTAGCTAAGTTTCGTCTGGGCCTGTTTGAGAAAACTCAGGTTGATCCTCGAGCGGCTGAGAACATAATGTTCAACGAGGAGCATAAGCAGACGGCTCTGGATCTTGCGAGACAGAGCATTGTGTTGCTTAAAAATGCTAATGATATATTGCCTTTACCTGCGGGCAAGCGAATTTTTATAACTGGTCCTAACGCCGACAATCATTCGATTATGGGTGATTGGGTACTGAAGCAGCCTAAGAAAAACATTACTACTGTTGTCGAGGGTTTCAGGGAGGTCGCAAAGGGTGCTACTCAGATTGATTATTTTGATTTAGGCGGCAGTGTGAAGCGGATTGAGCGCGATCAGATCGCGGGCGCAGCGGTAAGAGCTAAGTCTGCCGACGTAGCGATCGTGGTGGTAGGTAGTAATCCTCTGAGATATGACAGGAAAGGTAAAACCTCGGGTGAAAATGTTGCGCGAAGCTCTATCGGACTATTTGGTCAGCAGTTAGACCTAGTGAAAGCTATTCATGCATCAGGTACACCAACCATTGTTGTGCTGGTGAATGGCAGACCGTTGGCAGAGCCCTGGATCGTTGAGAATGTGGCGGCATTGATCGAAGCATGGGAGCCCGGCGCTCAAGGTGGCAAGGCGCTCGCTGAAATTGTCTTTGGTGACGTTAATCCTAGTGGTAAATTACCTATCACCGTTCCTTACAGTGCGGGTCATTTACAGTCGATTTATAACCACAAGCCCAGTGCGTTGATCCGACGGTATGCAGACGCCCCGACTAAAAATTTGCATGAATTCGGTGACGGTTTAAGCTATTCCGATTTTGAATACGGTCAAGCTAGGTTATCGCGGTCTACCATTGGTAAAGATGGTTCGACGACGCTGTCGGTTACCGTACTTAACAAAGGTAAGCGCGCTGGTGATGAAGTAGTCCAGCTTTACATTCGGGATGACTATTCGCTGGTGACAAGGCCTGTAAAAGAGCTTAAAGGATTCACGCGTGTATCTCTTGAACCTCGCGAAAAGCGAAAAATTTACTTCGAGATTACTCCGGATATGCTTGCTTACTATGATATTAATATGAGTTGGCAGGTAGAGGCTGGGGACTTCACTATTTTGGTGGGTGGATCTTCCCGTGATCGCGATCTCGAATTAGTCAAACTCACTGTTCAGTCAGATTAGCAGTCAATCAATAAATTTAAATTGACTACGCCGCACTGAAAGCTCAAAACTTTGTGTATGAGAAGCATTAATAAGGAATTAGTTATGCGAACATTTGTCTTTATCAATAAAAACTGGGTCAGGATCTCCATTTTTCTGTTAGCCGTTGCCAGCATTATTCCATCGACGCTAGCGGCTACAGGTTCGCCTGAAAAAAAACCGATGAATATCATTTATATACTCACTGATGATCAGCGATATGATGAATTGGGTTTTATGAATCCCGTACTAGATACACCCAATATGGACGAACTTGCGAAAAAAGGCATTCACTTCAAAAATAGCTTTGTCACCACTGCATTGTGTTCCCCGAGTCGAGCGTCCATTTTGACCGGTCAGTATATGCACAGTCATGGTGTAGTTGATAACAACAAGCCTGCCAAGGAGGGTACAGTTTATTTTCCCAGTTATTTGCAGCAAGCGGGCTACCAGACTGCGTTTTTCGGAAAATGGCATATGGGCGGACATCATGATGACCCGCAACCCGGCTTTGATCATTGGCTAAGTTTTGCAGGACAGGGCGATTATTATCCAGTACGAAAGCGCGATGGAGGATTTAGTCGATTCAACATCAACGGTAAGCATGTTAAGCAGAAGGGCTATATTACAGATGAGCTCACGGACTATACCCTCCAGTGGCTCGCAGACGAGCGTAATGCTGACCAACCGTTTTTCGTTTATCTGTCACACAAGGCTGTGCATGCCAATTTTGACCCCGCGGAACGACATCGGGAGCAATACAGCGATGCCAACATCGAGGTACCCGATAGCCAGGCTGACACAGCGGAAAATTATGATGGTAAACCCATGTGGGTCAAAAACCAGCGCAATAGTTGGCACGGCGTTGACTTTCCCTATCACAGTGAGCTGGACGTGCAGGAATACAAGCGACAATACCACCGAGCACTTTCAGCCGTTGATGATAGTTTGGGTCGCATCAATGCCTGGCTGAAAGCCAATAACCTTGATGAGAATACCGCCGTAATTCTCATGGGTGATAACGGATTCATGTTTGGTGAGCATGGGTTGATCGATAAGCGTAATGCCTATGAGGAGTCTATGCGGGTGCCTCTCGTGGCCTATATTCCAGGTGCTAAGCAAAACCATGTCGTAGAGGAAATGGCAGCGAATATCGACATTGCACCAACTATTCTTGATATTGCGGGTATTAAAGAGAAGCCAGCGCAATTCGCGGGTGCGAGTCTACTGCAATTGGCTAAGGGTGAGATCGTCGATGACTGGCGCGATAGCTTACTTTATGAATATTATTGGGAATTCAATTTTCCTAGTACGCCAACAACGTTTGCGATTCGTTCAGACACTTTTAAGCTAATTCAATATCACGGAATCTGGGATACGGACGAACTTTATGATATCGAAAATGATCCCCAGGAAATGGTTAACTTGATTGCAGATTCGCGCTATTTAAATGTCAAACTGAAATTACGCAAAGCTTTGTACAAGCGTCTGGCAGACGGTGGAGAGTATTCTGTTCCCTACACTAAGAAATTTAGCACTGGAGCAGTTTTTCGCCAAGGCGATCGCACAAAAGCGGCCGAATTCCCCGATGCTTGGTTACGTAAAGGGGATGAAAAGGATCTGACAAGATTTTTTATGCGTGAGAAGAGAGTGAGCAAAACCGGTAATAAGTAACTCGGTGTTTAGTCTTTTCAAATCCTTGAAATACTGGGATGGATCTCGTGGTTAATAGAAACAATTGCAAACCCGATAAGTAAGGTTGGAGTGAGGGCAGAAGACACTTGGCTTCTGCTCTCATTACTGTAATCACTAAATCTGAGCGGTCATAGTCGATTTAAGATTGTTGCAGTTGATTGCGGTGATAGTACGAAAAATAGAGGCAGTATCCATAGCAAAGTATACAGACTAAAAATGCAGGCTTAAGGCCTGCTATATCGGCAAGACTTCCTGCGATCATCGTAATGATGGCACCTCCACATATAGACATACACAGAAGCGCAGAGATTTTTGGCGATGAAGCGTCGGTGCCACGGAGTGTAGTGCTGAATATAAGGGGGAAATGAGCCGAGTTAAAAAACCCGACCGAAATCAACGCAATTGCAGACAGAGGACCGGTGAAAATAATCGCACTAGCAACTAAAAAGATTGCCATTGCGGAGGCTAGCATCAATATTTTTTCGGGACTGAACCATTTTAATGCCGCCACTCCCGCAAAGCGCCCGAGCATTGCTAGCCCCCAGTATACAGCAACAAGAGCAGATGCATCAGAGGCCTCTATAGCGAGCACATCCTCCCTGCGCATATAGTTAATTAGTAGGCTGCCTATAGTCACCTCGGCGCCTACATAGAAAAAAATAGCACCCATACCAAGATAAACTTTTCGTTTTTTTAAAAGTGAAAGATAAGAACTAATCACGGTCTTATCTGCAGTCTGGGTTTTCTTAGATGATTGTAGGTTCAGTTGTGGTAGAGCTCTTATAATAAGAGCCAAGATACCAACAAGACTGCCGAGTACGAGTGCAAAAGAGATCGTAGCTCGAGTACTATCCTGGTGGTAAGTTGCCTTTTCTCCCAAGGGCAATAAGTTAATTTGATCGGTTGATAATGTATCTATACTTAATAGAGAGACCGAGGCTATAACGGGCGCTATGGTTGTGCCAAGAGAATTAAAAGCCTGCGAAAGCATAAGTCTTCGCGGGGCTGTTATTGGATTACCAAGGCTAAGTATCATAGGATTAGCCGTTACCTGCAGCACAGCTATGCCACTAGCTGTAACAAATATACCGCCTAAAAAAGCGGGGTAGAACTGCAGCATGACTGAGGGGGCTAGCGAAAGAACACCCAGAGCTGTGAGTGCAATACCAATAAAAAGACTCTGTCGGTATCCATAACCTTGAACAAATTTACCCGCCGGGATAGGAACAAAAAGGTAGGCAAGGAAAAAGCTAAATTGAATTAACAGTGCTGATGTATAGGATAAATCGAACATCGATTTTATACGTGGGATGAGCATATCCACTGAGGTGGAGGTAAAGCCCCAGCAAAAGAAAATCCCAGGCACCAAAATCCAAATTAACCCGTTATTACGTAGGCCGGATATGTAGCGCTGGAGATCTGCGATCATCTTTTTAGAATTCTCTGATTAATACGATTTAAAAAATTACATCCAATGTCGTAACGGCAGCGTGCTCAGGAAAAACGGTTCAATCTAAGGTTTGTAGATAACGCTATTTAGTGTTATCTCATTTCAAATAGCAAGCTCGACTTCTCTAACAGTATCTGACCTAAAATCGTCCACATTTGATTGGGTTTGTACTGTTATTTGTGAAGATTTATTATTTATATCCATTTTCAGCTTTCCTATTTAGTGTCACTTCGTTAGAATGCGCGCGTGGCGCATGATGAGGTTCACGATTGTGTTTAAGGTGAGGCTCTAACGTCCTTTTTACGAGACAGTTAAAGGGCTTTAAGGCGCGGTCCCTAGGGGATGCAATTTTTAAAAGTGTTACCAGAAGCTTGTCTTCTGCGGGAATAGCTCAGTTGGTAGAGCGGTACCTTGCCAAGGTACAGGTCGCCGGTTCGAACCCGGTTTCCCGCTCCAAATTAAAAACGCAGAACTTCGATTCTGCGTTTTTTTTGTTCTAAACAAAGTCAGTCTAAGACTAAGCCGATCCTAATTAGAAAATTCCCATAGCTAAACCTGCGGCCATACATAGTCCAAATTCTTCGCACTGTTGTTGGTAGTCTTCTTGAAACCCACCAACTAAGATTAATGGTTCACAAATTTTACGAAGGGGATAGCCCTTAACGATTCGATCTATTTCTCGCACTGCCCCCGTTCCGTCGTTTCCAGAGCTGACAAAAATACCATAGGGTAAGTTGATTTGGTGAGGTTCAGCAGGATAAAACGTACGGTCAAAAAAATCCTTGAGTGCACCACTCATATACCCAAAGTTTTCTGGAGTTCCAAAAATAATAGCATCAGCCCAGAGCAGGTCATCTAAATCAGCGTCAAATGCTCTCAAAAATCTTGTTTTGACATCGTCTTCCTGGCTACATCCTCTATGCACAGCTTCAGCCATACTCGCCGTACCACCACTTTGACTGTGGTAAATGATTAGTAAGTTTTTCATTGTAATCTAAAAATCCTTCCGTAGCTTTACTGCTTAACATACTACAATTATTAGTAGCACCGCTGTGCATGACTTTAGCAGGGTAAATGATGACTGGATACAAGGAGTTCTATGATTTATTTGAGCGCTATTATTTAGTACGGGGATATTTTCCGTAGCGCTTTATCCAGTATTACCCAGCATGCAATTCTATTCAGTGTGGCCTAGCATTATTTCCCAGAGCTGGATTGCGATTGAATACTCGTCGCTGTGAATCAAGCGTCATATTAAGTCTACGTTGCGTTCCTATCTGCTGCTTGTTTGTGAAAACGTTTAGGGTGTTTATTTCGCCCACCGAGTCTTGAGCCATCAATTACCTGATTATTTAACCTGTGGGGCTTCGTAGCGTCGAATAGAGCAAAGTTCTCCTTTATAGCAAGCTTATCGGTACTATTTCTATCTGAAAGTTGATAAACGTGCTTAATTTTAAAGTCAGTATGCCCCAGAGCCTCATCATGTGGTTTAATTACAACGTAGTCACTCCTGCCTTCAGTGGCGGGGTTCTACTAACTAGGTGACAAATAATGAGCATAATGAATAACTCAAACAACGATACTGTGTTGACGTTTGGTATTGACCGAGGCTCCTGTATCTCCAGTGATGCGCCAATTGTCTGGTTTGACTGGTTAGACCATGCCTGAAATTAAAGCTCAGTCTGGGACACAAATCTATCTAAGGCTGCTTCGCTATGTTGCTCGGTATTGGGCGCCCTTTTTACTCGCAGTAGTGGGGTTGCTCATTCACACGGGCGCTGAAATCGCTTTTATTGATTTACTGGGTTATATCACTGACACAGTAGGTGCCATCACAGGTTCCGCCGTGCAAGCTAGTTCTCTACCAAAGGTAGGGATAACGGCCGGACTAGCCCAGCAAATATTTGGGGATAATTGGGTCGGTGAGAGTTGGCTGGTTATACCTTTGTTTTTAATAATGATTAGTGCTGTCAGAGGCTTTGGTTACCTCATTGGTACCTATTTTTTGGCGTATGTCGCAAACCATCTGGTCCATGGGCTACGGATAGATGTATTTAATCGTTACCTTTTATTGCCGTTTAAGTTTTTTGATCAATCGATGTCTGGACATTTGGTGTCGGTGGTTACCTACAATATTCAGCAAGTGACAGATGCGGGAACCAAAGCGCTTAAGACCATTATTCAGCACGGAAGCATGGTGCTAGGGCTAATGGCGTATCTACTTTATTTAAACTGGATACTAACGCTGTTTTTTATCGCGGTAATCCCGTTTATTGGTTTAATCGTGGTTAAGGTAAGCAAGCGTTTTAGGCTCATTAGTAGGAAAATACAGACTGCTATGGGTGATGTAACTCATGTCGCTCAAGAAGGAGTTCAGGGTTATCAAGAGGTACGAATGTTCGGCGCTGTAGGTGCCGAGCGGGATCGGATGGAGTTAACCAGCCATAATAATCGACGGCAAAATATGAAAATGGCATTTACCGGTGCCTTAAGTAATCCATTGATTATTCTCATCGTCTCATTTGCTTTTGCCGGTATAACTGGATTTATGCTCAATCCAATCATTCTTAATACCATGACCACGGGAAGTTTTATTACCTTTATTGTTGCTTCAGGAGTGCTCATCAAGCCTATTCGTCAGTTAGCGGAGGTCAATAGTGACATTCAGCGCGGTATTGCTGCCTCTGAATCAATTTTCGGTATTATTGATACGCCGGCTGAGGTAGATGAAGGTCGCTATGAGACAGAGGTGGTGTCTGGTCAATTTGAGTTCTCAAATATCAACTTTACGTATGAGGGTACTAAGAAAGAAGTACTTAAGGGTATTAGCTTTTCTGTGAGTCCAGGCCAAACTATCGCTTTGGTAGGATCCTCTGGTAGTGGTAAAACATCATTGGTGAGTTTGATCCCGCGATTTTATAATCATGAAGAAGGGAAAATACTGCTTGATGGCACGGATGTTAACGATTTCTCATTGGCTAATCTACGTAGCCATATTGCTATAGTGAGCCAAAACGTCACGCTCTTTAACGACACGATCTTCAATAACATTGCTTATGGTGAACTTCAGGGAAAACCTGAAGAGGCTGTGTATGCTGCAGCGGAAGTTGCCAACGCTAGTGGGTTCATTAAAGAATTGCCCGAGGGCTATAATACGCACATCGGTGATGATGGTATTATGTTGTCCGGTGGTCAACGACAGCGTTTAGCGATTGCTAGAGCCGTCCTTAAAAACGCGCCGATTCTAATTTTAGACGAGGCAACCTCAGCTTTAGATACTGATTCAGAGCGTCATATTCAAGCCGCGTTAGAGCATTTGATGAAAGGACGTACGAGTTTTGTGATTGCTCATCGACTTAGTACCGTTGAAAAAGCTGATTTAATTTTGGTTCTTGAAAAGGGACAAATTATTGAGCAAGGCACACATAAGGAACTGATTGGTGCTAAGGGCCGTTACGCTAAACTCTATCGAAATCAGTTTGACGAACCGCAGGTAGATTAGGTTTGTCAGCTGAAACGTTTTGGGTAAGAGCCTGGTACACAAAAAAGACGTGGTTGTTGCTGCTAGCGCCCATTGCGTGGCTGTTTAGCGGCCTGAGTTCTCTGCGCAGGCATTACCTCCAAACTGTCTATCAGGGTACTCCCTTTAGTGCTCCCGTTGTGGTGATAGGCAATATTTCGGTGGGGGGTAGTGGTAAGACACCATTGATTATTGCTTTGGTGAGAGAGCTCAAAGAAAAGGGGTATTCTGTTGGGGTTGTCAGCCGCGGTTACGGCGGTAAAGCTATCCGCTATCCGCTCATTGTCTCTAAAAATACGCCGGCTTCTGAAAGTGGTGATGAGCCTTTACTGATTGTAAAGTCGTGTGGTTGCCCGGTCGTGGTCGACCCCAAGAGAGAAAACGCAGTTCGTACCTTGCTCGAGCGGTTTTCCTGTGATCTTGTTCTTAGTGATGATGGCTTGCAACATTACCAGATGCACCGTGACGTTGAGGTTGCAGTGATTGATGCGTCTCGGGGGTTGGGTAATAAACTCACACTACCGGCTGGGCCCTTGCGTGAGCCTCTAAAACGTCTTCAAGAGGTGGATTTTATTGTGCACAACGGTGTAGAGCATATTAACGCTGACTCAGGCAATGCAAAAAATACCTGTTTCGTTAAACTTGAACCAGTTGGACTACGGAAATTCGGGGCAGAGGAATTAATTAGCGCTGCTCAGTGGGTCGATTCAATGTCGGTACATGCAGTGGCCGGTATTGGCCACCCTGAAAGGTTTGCTTCTACGCTTAAGGAAATGGGCTTTGAACCGGACCTTCATGCTAAAAACGATCATGAGGCTCTTTCTATCGGTGATCTTAGGTTCAAGGATCAGCGCCCGATAATTATTACCGAAAAGGATGCAGTGAAATATAATGACGTTGTTCCAGAAAACCTTTGGGTACTTGAGGTCCGAATGCGTTTAAGTGATCAGCTTGTTGATAATGTTCTAGCATGCGCAGGGCTTCCTGTGACGAATCTTTAACTTACCCATATAATAGGGCAGTTGTTCTAATTTAACCGGTGATAGCTATGTCGTTTGTGGTAATTATTCCAGCTCGTTACGCCTCTTCGCGGCTTCCCGGCAAGCCCTTGAAAGATATTGCGGGCATGCCGATGATACAGAGGGTTTGGCAGCAAGCAGTTAAGAGTAGCGCATCAAGAGTGGTTGTTGCCACTGATGATTCACGGATACAGTCAGTTGCAGAGCAGTTTGGTGCAGAGGTCTGTATGACGCGACAAGATCACGTCTCTGGAACCGATCGTTTACAAGAGGTAGCCAGTGCTCTTCAGCTCGATGATAGTCAGTTAGTGGTTAATGTTCAGGGTGATGAACCTATGATTCCGCCGGTTGTTATCAATCAGGTCGCCAACAACCTAGCAGACAACTTAGCTGCAGGCGTAGCGACGCTTTGCGAGCCCATTTATAGCGTTGAGGACTTCCATAATCCAAATGTCGTAAAAGTGGTTACCACTGCAGCGGGTCTAGCGAGTTATTTTAGCCGAGCGCCTATTCCTTGGCCACGGAGTGATGTGGTATCCGTTGGGGACTCACCGCGTCGTCATATTGGTATTTATGCCTACCGTGTTTGCCAGCTGAATGCGTTCGTAAACTGGCCAGTAGCGCCGACAGAAGCAGCCGAATCCCTTGAGCAATTGCGGTTTTTGTGGAATAACGTGTCGATTCATGTGGCAGACGCTGTTGCTGATGTTCCTGGTGGTATCGATACAGAAGAAGATTTGAAAGCAGTGACATTACTGTTCTAGAGTCCAATTTATTTAAATTAAAGCTGAAAAATTATGGTCAAAATGTCGGTGCTGTTTGTTTGTTTGGGTAATATTTGTCGATCACCAACGGCGCACGCCGTGTTCCAGGCAATGGTTGATGAAGCTGGATTGACGGACACAATTCACGTGGATGGTGCAGGAACGGGAGATTGGCATCTTGGTCATGCGCCCGATGCTCGTTCTGCAGCTACGGCGGCAGCGAAGGGTTATGACATGTCAGGATTGCGGTCACGACTAGTGACAACAGAGGATTTCTCTGATTTTGATTATATTATTGCAATGGATGCGGATAATTTGAGTAACCTTAGAAAAATGCGTCCGGCTAATACTGATGTAAAGTTAGAGCTGCTATTAGATTACTCTCGCAAACCGGAGTATGACTCTGTGAGTGAAGTGCCAGATCCATATTACGGCGGGGAGGGCGGGTTTCCCAGAGTCTTGGATCTAATCGAGGATGCCGCGGCTACGCTGTTAACGCATGTGAAAAGCGAGATAGCAATGCCTTCAGCACTTCAAGGTTAGCGGTCTCTATGAATCTTACAATAGAAACCAATAAGTGTCTTCAGGACTATAATAGCTTGGCATTACCTGCGGTGGCTGCCTATTTCTGCTGTGTATCTAATGATGGGCAGATGCAAGATGCACTGACTTTTGCTCAGTCAAAAAGTTTAGACGTGATACCACTGGGTGCGGGCAGCAATGTGGTACTGGCATCAGACATTGAAGGTTTGGTTATTTACATAGATCTCAGAGGGGTTGAGGTCCATGAGCCCACTGATCACTCAGAACGTCATGTTGATGTTACGTTTCAGGCCGGTGAAGACTGGCATGAGATGGTGTTATATAGCCTGGCACAGGGTTGGTATGGACTAGAAAATCTATCGCTTATTCCGGGTAATATGGGGGCCGCTGCAATACAGAATATTGGTGCCTATGGTGTGGAACTGAGTGATATTTTGGTGTCTTTAAATATTATTGATATAGATTCGGGAAAATTAGTAACCTTAAGTGCAGGAGAATGTAACTTCTCTTATCGAAATAGTATTTTTAAACAATCATTGAAAGATAAATGCATTATTACTGACATAACATTGCGATTGTCCACTCACCCGGTTATTAATCTTGAATATCCGGCTCTAAAGCATTATTTTCACGATAAGTTAGTGGCACCAACTGCGCAGATGGTCAGCGAGGCTGTGTCTAAGATTCGGCGATCAAAGCTTCCGGATCCGAAGGAATTACCTAACGTAGGCAGTTTTTTTAAGAATCCGGTGATATCGGCCAGTCTCTTTACTAAAATTGAGCGCAAGTTCGATAATAGTAACGTCAAGGTTCCAGCTTATCCTCAGTCAAATGGTGCAATAAAGGTGCCAGCTGGGTGGTTGGTTGAGCAGTGTCAGTTTAAGGGTATTCGACATGGTTCCGCAGGGGTTCATGCACATCAGGCGTTAGTGCTAGTCAACTACAATGATCCGACGATTCAAGACAGCGCGAGAGATATTTTAGAGTTAGCAGCCGAGATACAGAAGGTCGTTTTGGCTGAATTTAGTGTCGATTTAGAAATTGAGCCGCGGATCTATGGATCTATTTAATAAACAGATTATTCCCTTATCACTGGGGGAGGGACGTTTCAGTGAGATCGTTTTTTGGCCGAGCTGGTTGGGGCAGGCTGCTGCAGATCAGTTATTAGATACAGCCATTACCAAAACGCCATGGCGAAAAGATGTGATTAACATCATGGGTAAACAAATCCCAATTCCACGACTACAAAACTGGTTTGGTGATCCTAATACTAGTTATACCTACTCCAGAATTCGGCTACAAGCATTAGCCTTTCCGGATTGGATGGAACAGCTTCGTACTGCTGTAGAGAGAGAAACAGGTAATTCGTTTAATCGTGCGCTAGTTAATTACTACAGAGACGGAAACGACAGCGTTGACTGGCATGCGGATGATGAGGCTTCGTTGGGTTTTGAGCCCCTGATCGCCAGTGTAAGTGTTGGTGCTGAGCGGATATTCCAGCTTCGACACAATGTCTCTAAAGAAAAAGTTAAAATTAACCTACCCCACGGCTCTTTATTGTTGATGGGGGCAGGTGTCCAAGAAAATTGGCAGCATAGCGTAGCAAAGGTGAAGCAACTTGATGAGCCCAGAGTTAACTTTACCTTCAGGTACATGGCATCAAATAATTAGTACACAGGTATTGGAGTAGATATTGGAATTATCTCAATTTGGGCATAAGTTCGCTGGTTCGACAGGTATCGTCGAGTTGATGGACGATTTAGGTAGCGCGTTAAATGAAAATCCTGAGATGATTTTTATGGGCGGGGGTAATCCCGGTCGAATACCTGAGGTTGAGGTGGTGTTCAAGCGTCGATTGGAATCAGTTCTTCAAGATCCTGCTCAACTGCATAGCCTTATGGGGATCTACCAATCGCCGCAAGGGGATAAACAGTTTCTCACCGATATTGCCGCCTTATTAAATAAACAATTCGGATGGACGCTTTCTGAAAGAAATATCGCTGTCTCAAATGGCAGTCAACCAGCCTTCTTTATTCTTTACAATATGCTGGCAGGAAAAATGATGGACGGTAGTCATCGCTCTGTGCATTTGCCGTTAGCACCCGAATATATCGGCTACACTGATATTGGTTTAACGGATCGTTTTTTTACAGCCACTCGTCCTGAAATTGAATTGCTGGATGATCATTTATTTAAGTACCACGTTGACTTTTCGAAGCTTAAAGTCGATCAAGATACTGCGGCGCTTTGCGTATCTAGACCGACTAATCCGACGGGGAATGTCCTCACAGATGGCGAGGTAGAGCATCTTGATGAAATAGCCAGAGAATCTGGTATTCCATTGATTATCGATAGTGCCTATGGGCTTCCTTTTCCGGGAATATTGTTCACAGAGGCTAGGCCTCATTGGAATGAAAATACTGTTTTGGTGCTGAGTCTTTCAAAGCTGGGGCTGCCAGGAGTGCGCACCGGGATTGTTGTCGGTAGCGAAGAGCTAATTTCAGCGTTTACTAACGCCAACACAGTGGTTAGTTTGGCTTGTGGTAACTTTGGTCCAACCATTGCCAGAGAGTTGGTGA